>Ga0157374_10004261_pt1 | contig 12027 bp, 8 predicted proteins | sample M25metaG_FD_115308 | JGI IMG/M metagenome (GOLD analysis project Ga0157374, IMG submission 115308) | Miscanthus rhizosphere microbial communities from Kellogg Biological Station, Michigan, USA - M2-5 metaG | ecosystem: Host-associated > Plants > Roots > Rhizosphere > Soil | place: USA: Michigan...
CGCTGGTCATGAGCAGGAGGACCGAAACGGCGAGGCGAGTTCGGCGTGGGATCGAGACCCTCGAGCCTGCCATAGAACGACAGGTTGAAATCGTAACGGGTCTGTTCGCCATCGGTGATGACATCTAATCCGGCGGCGACTTGATCGTGGACGGCGGCGATCACGGCGTCCGCGCGGAGTTCTTCGATGTCCGCTTCGCCGAATTGGTCGAGATGGCTGGTCGCGAACTCCAGCCATCCAGGAAACGGGTAACTTCCGATCACCGTAGTCTGTAGGGGACGCCGGCGTTTTTGCGTTCCGGCAGCGTTGCTCGGAGTAACCTGGGTCGCTTTCTTTTTGACAGCGCTCATTCGCTCACCGCCCAACCGCCATCGACTGTAATGATCTGGCCCGTGATCGGGCTCGAATCGCGTCGCAAGAGGAAGCAGGCGGTTTTCGCGACGTCGTCCGCACTGAGGAGATCTTTGGTGATTGGTTGTTTGTGCATCATGAATTCTGCGATCGCCGGGTTGGCCTGTGCTCGTGCGCTCATGGGCGTGCGCACCAGTCCGGGGGCAATCACATTGATGCGGATGCCGCGCGGCGCGTAATACGCCGCTGATGCGAGGCTCATCGCCTCCAAGGCTCCCTTGCTGGCAGCGTAGCCCACGGTCGCGAAATGCTCGCGCTGCGGATGGCGCGCCAGCACGCTGCTGCAATTGAGAATGGCGCCAGCCTGAGCATTTTTTGTCCAGACGCCGAGCACCTCCCGGCACAGCAGAAATGCGCCTTTGGCATTCACATCCATCACCAGGTCCCACGCCTCCAATTTGCATTCATGCAGCGGGCCATCACCTTCTGCGCGAGCGCTGACGCCCACTACGTTAAAGAGCGCATCAATTTTGCCGAACCGTTCCAGACATGCTGCAACGGCTTTGCGAACGGCGGACTCATCGCGCACATCCGCGACGGCAAAGCCTGCTTCTCCACAATCCGCGGCGAGCGAGCAACACTCCTCCTTATTAATTCCGATGATAAATACCGCATTGTCGGCTGCCCACCTACGTGCGGTGGCGGCCGCAATCCCTGATGAGCCGGTGATGAGGAGCACTTCCTTCACGAATGGTTACTCGAACAGGTGTTTCAGGCTCTGCCGGTACGATTCGTAAAACAGGTCCAGTTGCTCGGCGGCACTCGTACTGCCGACAAACTGATGGCTCGGCAAGATAACTGGCTTAGCGCCACGTGCCAAGAGTGCTTCGGCCGTCGCACAGCGGATCATATTAATGATCATGGCGCCGGTAATGGTGGAGACAGGACCGGTGCGCCATTCGAGACCATCCAGTTCGAGCACACAATCACCGGGCGGACAAAGGTTGTCGATGACGAAATCGGCGCAATCAATGAGCTTTTTTCCTGAAGAGTGGGCGGCCTTGGCTTCCTCGGAATGGGCTTTAGAAACAATCGCGATCACCGGCAGGCCGCGCTCGCGTGCGCCCGTCGCCATCTCCACAATGACCGGGCGGATGCCACTGGTAGAAATAATGATAAAAGCGTCATTCGGGCCAAATTTAAAACTACGAAGAATCTGCTCGGCATATCCTTCGTAATTTTCAAGATAGAGAGGCGCGCGTAAACCGTTTGGTCCGATGATGGCCGCGTGATTCGAAAGCGCGGTCTCGACGAGCGCGACAAAACCGGGATAGCAGCCTTGTCTCGGAGTCATCTCCTCGCACATCATGCGGGAATGTCCGTTGCCGAAAAGGAAAACGAGGCCGCCGCGGGCGATCCTGTCCGCGCACATCTCGGCCGCCGCCTGAATCACTTCGGATTGGGTCTCCTTCAGCTCTTGCAGCAAGCGCATGGCGTGGTCAAAGAATGCAGAAGCTGCCTGCTTGCCGGATGGGTGGGCAGTGCTGGTAACTGGGTCAGGCACGGATGCTTTTGGGCTCCCCTGGCGGAAGCGCGAGGAGGTTAAATCGCCTGCGCCGCGCGTTATCGGTGCTTGCTTGTATCGCCCAGTAGAATTGCACAAAGTGGGTATAATGCACAAACCATTGTGCCTAAGAGAACCAGCAGCGCCGATTCCGCAGGCCCGCTCGCGCTCGGCGTGGACATCGGCGGGACCGCAATCAAAGCAGCGATCGTTGGCACAAGCGGCGATTTCCTTGAGAGTTTCCATGCGCCCTCTCCGCGCACCGTGTCAGCCCTCCATGACTTTGTTCACTCCATTCTGAAAAATGCGAAGACGCCGGTGCGCGGGATTGGCATCGGCTGCAAGGGCATCATCGATACCGCAACGTCACGCGTAAATAGTTTGCCGGGCGACCTTCATTTTCTGGAGGGCTTGCTTTTAAGCGAGGTGGTCGCGGCAGACAACCTGCCCGTTTTTGCCGACAACGATGCGCGCGCCGCGTTGATCGCGGAAGTGCTCTGGGGCGCCGCGCGCGGAAGACGGAATGTGGTGATGCTAACCCTTGGCACCGGAGTGGGTGGTGCGGTGCTGGTGGATGGCGCGATGCTTCGCGGCGCCAGCGGGGCCGCGGGACATCTCGGTCACGTGACACTCGATCCGCGAGGCGGCCTTTGTATTTGCGGGAACTACGGATGCCTGGAGACCCTGTTTTCGTCTCGCGCCATTGAATCCGATTACTGGGCCCACCTGCATCGCGCCGCACCGGCCCATCTGTCGCGCGGCGACGACGGACAAATGCCTGATACCGAGGCTATCTTCCGAGCTGCGGCCGCAGGCGACGATAGCGCCCGTCGCGTTCTCGATCGTGCGTTGGAGTCTTTGTGCGCGGCCATTGTAAGTTTCATGCACACCTTTGATCCGGAAGTGCTGATTCTAGGCGGTAATATTGCGGCCGCCGGGCCGCAGCTGATTTCTCCGATCCAGGACAAGATTTCCCAGCGCACCCGCAAGATGCTTGGGAGAGAAGTTCCAATCGTCTTTCAGAAAACAGTCGGTTACGGCGGAGTCTCCGGGGCGGCGGGCCTGTTCTTTCTTGAGCAAAAATTGGTGAAGATCTGATGTGCAGGGCGGGCGGTGCGTAGATGACCTTGGCCAACGAGATGCCCGAACGTCTCGTGCAGCAAGGTTCCGCCCGCTACCTTTATCTCCCGGCCATGGTTGCCGCGATTGGCGGCCTGCTTTTCGGTTTCGATACAGCGGTGATCAACGGAGCGATCGTCTTCATCAAGCAGCAGTTCGGCTTGAGCGATTCGCAAACCGAAATCGCCGCGAGCAGCTTACTTCTCGGATGTGTCGTCGGCGCCAGCGTGGCTGCATTCACCAGCGATCGCTTCGGAAGGAAGAAGGTTCTTCTGGGCGCGGCCCTACTGTTCACGATTTCCTCTCTAGGAGCGGCGCTGCCGCGGGACCTGACCGAGTTTGTGATCGCCCGCGTGCTGGGCGGTGTGGCGATCGGCATCGCTTCGACGCTCTCTCCTTTGTACATCGCTGAGATTGCGCCGGCGCGAAGTCGCGGACTGTTGGTTTCGCTCAACCAGCTGGCAATTGTTTCTGGAATTCTGTTGTCCTACAGCGTCAATTACTTCCTCACGGGTGCAGGGCCATCCAACTGGAGATGGATGTTCGCCTCGGCTGCTGTGCCATCACTCGCTTTCTTGATCACGCTGCTTTTCATTCCCGAGAGCCCGCGCTGGCTGATGCAAAAAGGAAGAGAAACAGAAGCGGAAGGCTTCCTGGCGCAGATCATGGGTTCGCAACCCGCCGCCGAGGAAGTCAAAACCATCCGGGCCGCGATCGCAGAAGAGAGCGGGAACCTGTTTGATCCGGCGTTTCGAAAAGCGCTGATGGTTGCCGTGGTGATCGCGCTCTTCAGCCAGTTCACCGGGATCAACACCATTATTTATTACGGATCGCTGGTCTTCCTGGAACATGTGCCGCACCAGACAGCGAGCTCTGCCCTGTGGGCCAACGTCATCATCGGGGCGATTAATTTTGTGGCCACCATCGTCGGCATGCTTCTGATCGACCGTTCCGGCCGGAAGCCGCTGCTGATGTCGGCCTTTTCGGGGATGGCTCTGTCGCTGTTGGCGGTCTCGGCAGCCATTCATTATCAGTGGGCAGGCACGATCGTCCTGGTATTCGTGCTGCTTTATGTCGCATGTTTCGCGGTCGGCGTAGGCACGGGCACGTGGGTGATGATGGCGGAAATCTGTCCCACGCGCGTGCGTGGCCGCGCCATGTCGGTCGCGACGGTTTTTCTCTGGTGCGGAACGCTGCTGGTTACGCTGACGTTCCTATCTCTCGTCAACTGGTTCACCGCGCCCGGCGTGTTCCTGATGTACGCCCTGGTGTCGATTGCGGCGTTTGTCTTTGTGTGGCGCATGGTGCCCGAAACGAAAGGGAGAAGCCTGGAAGAAATAGAAAAATGGTGGCTGGCGCAAAGACATTGAGGCTTTCGTCTCTTCCCTTCGCGAGGCGCGCACGCCTGGACGTTGTAAGCGTCAAGCTTCGGACGGCACAGACTATGCGAAATCGAATATCTGGCTTTTGCTTCGCCGTTTTTCTGATGGCCAGCGCGGCCGGGGCGCAAACGGTCCGCGTCGACGCCACGCCCAGCCATGTCGCGAATACGTTCAGTCCGCTTCGCGCGATTGGAGCAACTGTGGATCGAATTCCCACCAATACTACCGACATCTTCTTCAGACCGGACCAGATCAACCAATTTCTTGAGTCGGGTCTGGGTCCGATCTCCTACCGGATCAACACCGAATTATTTGTTCAAGCCTGGCACTGGAACCCTGCGGGAACGTGGAGCGATCCCTCCGGCAAAGGCTACTTCATCGGAGACGCCAAGCCTGTCAAGGAAATGATTCGGCATTCTTATGGTTATTCTCTGCCGCATCGCGGCGTCACGCAGAATTGGGGATCGGAATTCGACGGATATTCGCGACTGGATGACGGCGACCTCAATACGTATTGGAAGAGCAATCCATATTTGACCAACGGGTACACGGGCGAGAACGATTCGCTCCATCCGCAGTGGATCGTAATCACCCTCGACAAAAACCAGGCCGTGAACGCGATTCGCATTGCCTGGACGGAGCCTTATGCCAAAATTTACCGGGTTCAGTACTGGACTGGCGAAGGCGACGCGATTACCGAACCGAATAAAGGCATGTGGAAAGACTTCGCGTCGGGCACCATTACCAACGGGCATGGCGGGACGGTCACTCACCAACTCGACGCTACTCCGGTTGAAACGCGGTTCGTTCGCGTGATGATGACGGAGTCATCGAACACCTGTGACACCCACGGAGAGAGCGATCGACGCAATTGCGTTGGGTTTGCGATCAACGAAGTTTATTTGGGCACGATGCAAAATGGAGAGTTTAAGGATCTTCTTCGACACACTCCTGACCAGAAACAGTCTTTTACGTTTTGTTCGTCTATTGATCCATGGCACGAAAAGGCGGATTTGTATGTGGCCCCCGATCGCATGGAATCTGGCGACCAGGTGGGGATGGATCTCTTCTTCACCAGCGGCATAACCCGTGGCATGCCTGCGATGATACCGGTGGCTGTTGTCTATGGAACACCTGAGGACGCCGTGGCGCAGATGGCTTATCTGAAAGCGCGCGGATATCCCGTGTCGTATGTCGAAATGGGTGAAGAGGTCGACGGGCAGTTCATGGCGCCCGAAGATTACGCGTCTTTATACCTGCAGTTCGCCGCGGCGCTCCATCGCTTCGATCCAGGACTTAAGCTCGGCGGGCCTGCGTTTGAAGGTGTGGACGACGATATCAAGTTCTGGCCTGACGAGAAGGCAGAAGATTCCTGGTTCCGACGCTTCCTTAATTACCTAAAATCGCACGACCGTCTCTCCGAGTTGGCGTTTTTGTCATACGAGCACTACCCGTTCGAACTCTGCCAACACCCGACGCCGTGGAAAAACCTTTATCAAGAACCGCAATTGCTCACACACATTATGCAAATGTGGCGCGATGACGGACTGCCGCCTGACATTCCTATGTTCAACACCGAAACCAATACTCGCGGGGCCGACGCCGCCCTCGATGTCTTTGGCGCATTGTGGATGGGTGAAACTTTTGCGGCGTTTCTCACCACTGGAGGCAAGGGCGTTTACTATCATCATGCCTTGCCCTATTCAACGCCCCATCCCGATTGCTGGAGCAGTTGGGGAACTTATCATCTATTTACAACAAGTCACGACTACCTCATTAAGCAAAAGGCTTCTCAGTTCTTCGCGGCGCAGATGCTTACCCAGGAATGGGCCGAGCCGAAGGATGCCGAGCATCGGCTGTTCCGTGCCGAAAGCGATATACGTGACGCCGATGGCCACATACTTGTCACTGTCTATGCCGTGCTTCGGCCTGATGGACAGTGGTCGCTGATGCTGATCAACAAAGATTACGACAATCCGCATGAGGTGCAGGTCAAATTTCACGACGACGATGCGAAACAAGATCTCTTCTTCACGGGTCCAGTAACGATGATCACCTTCGGCAAGGAGCAATATCGCTGGCACTCGGCGCTGAGGGATGGTTATGCAGATCCCGGTGGTCCGCCAGCCCGAAGCACATTGCCGCAGAACACTGAGAGCTATGAGTTGCCGGCTGCGTCCATAACAGTTCTGCGTGGCCGGGTTGACACCCTGCCAAAGCAGAATTAGTTTCCTTCTTTCACCTCGTGCTACGCACGCCGCTGGGCGGAGAGACTTCGATGGAGCAGACTTGGCGATGGTTTGGTCCGAAGGACCCGGTCACGCTTCGCGATGCGCGGCAGTCGGGCGCCACCGGAATCGTCACGGCTCTGCACCATCTGCCAACCGGCGAAGTGTGGCCGAAGGAGGAAATCGAAAAACGCAAGTTCGAGGTGCAAGCTGCGGGGATGACGTGGTCGGTTGTCGAGAGTTTAAATGTCAGTGAGGACATCAAGCGGCGAACCGGCAAGTTTCGGCAACACATTGACGCTTACTCCCAGACCATTCGAAATTTGAGCGCCTGCGGCATCCGCACGGTTTGTTACAACTTCATGCCGGTTCTCGACTGGACGCGGACCGACGTCGCATGGCAGCTTCCCGACGGCGCTCTCGCGTTGCGATTCGATGCGTCTGCCTTCGCCGCTTTCGATCTGTTTATTCTCAAACGAAAAGGCGCTGAGAATGAATGGGCGGAAGAGCGAAAAAGAAAAGCTGATGCTGCGTTCCGGAAAATGAACGAAGCAGAGCGGGAAAGGCTCACACGGACGGTGCTGGCCGGCCTGCCCGGAACCGACTCTGTCTACTCTCTTGAGTATGTTCGCAACTCGCTTGACGGTTATGAGGATATCGGTGTGTCCGGCTTGCGCGGCAACTTGGGCGAGTTCCTGCGCGCGGTTTGTTCAGTTGCCGAAGAAGTGCACGTGCGTCTTTGTGTCCATCCGGACGATCCGCCCCGGCCATTGCTTGGTTTGCCGCGCGTCGTAAGTACGGCAAGCGATTACGCGTTCCTGCTCGAACAAACTTCGGAAACCGCGAACGGAATTACATTCTGCACCGGATCACTCGGCGTCAGCGCTGACAATGACGTGACCAGCATGGCCCAGACATTCGCCCATCGCATCTACTTCGCGCACCTCCGCTCTACCAAACGCGAAGCGGATGCTGAGAGTTTTTATGAAGCAGATCATCTGGATGGCGATGTTGCCATCGTGGATGTCATGCGGACACTGGTCCTTGAGGAGCGCAAGCGCAGACTGGCCGGCGACGCCATCCAGATCCCTTTTCGTTCCGATCACGGCCATCAGATTCTCAGCGATATTGGAAGGCACTTTACGCCGGGTTATCCGGCGGTCGGGCGCCTTCGTGGCTTGGCGGAATTGCGGGGCGTCCTGCGGGCCGTAGACGCTCTTGTTTGATGCTTGGCGCACGCATCATCTGCTCACGTATCATGCATTCGCCCGTTTGCAGACGGTGTTTAAGGAAGAAACGATGAATCAGCGAAGCCGTAGCCTTAGTCGGATTCTCATCACCTTCGTGATCGGCCTTGCGCCGCTCTGGGCGCAGGCGCCGCAGTCGCGATCTATCGCGATCACCATCGACGACCTTCCCGCGGCCAACGCAAACGTAATGACGGGCGTTGAAATCACGGAGATGACCGGGAAACTGTTAACGACTCTACGCGACCAGAAAATTCCAGCCGTCGGTTTCGTGAACGAAAGCAAGCTCTATAAACTCGGCGAGGTTGATGAACGGATTAAGGCCCTTAACATGTGGCTGGACTACGGCTTTGACCTCGGGAACCACACCTATGCTCACACTTCTCTGAACCGCGTCACGCTGAAAGAATGGGAAGAGGAAGTGGTCCGCGGCGAAACAGTGACCCGGATGCTCTTGTCCCAGCACAAAATGAAGCTCCGCTACTTCCGTCATCCGTATCTCGACACTGGGCGCGACCTACAGACGCGTCGCGACGCGGAGGCATTTCTCGTGAATCGCGGCTACCAAATCGCACCCATCACGATGGATGCCTGGGACTGGATGTATGCCGGGGTTTATGAGGACGCTCGCCGCCGCAGTGACGCAGCTCTCCAGAAACAGCTCGTCGATTCCTACCTCTCCTATACCGGAGCTGTTTTCGACTATTACGAGAAACTATCGAAGGACCTGATGGGCTATGAACCTAGGCAGATTCTGCTGTTGCATGGAAACTGGCTGGAGGCAGACCACATCGGAGAACTGCTCGATCTCCTGCGCAAGCGCGGTTATCAGTTCGTCAGTCTGCAGGACGCTCTCGGAGACACTGCCTATAGCACGCCCGACGAGTACATTGGGCCAGAAGGCAGCGGCTGGATTGAGCATTGGGCAATCACGCGAGGCCATCCGCCACTGAATACTCCGGTATTTCCGCAGTGGGTCAATGATCGCTACAACGCGCTACCCCATCCTTACTGAAGCGTTTCTCTTCGTTGGACGGCGACATCAGGGCTTATGGTCGCGGCTGGCTCAAACCCATCTGCCAAGGTGGAGATGCTGCTGTTGGTGAGACTCACTTTTCCAACAAGCTCCATCTTCTCTGAAGAACTGCCGACGAAGATAGTGAACTCTCCTGGTACGATCTTCCACTGTTTCCCTGTCACGTCATAATAGGCGAAGGATCTTCGGTTGAGTGAAACGGTGGCGGCTTTTTCCTCGCCAGGTTTAAGATCGACTTTTATAAATCCCTTGAGTTCCTTCACTGGTCGTGGGACGCCGGAGTGGGTGTCGCCAACATAAACTTCTGCTACTTCCGCGCCTTCGCGATGTCCGGCGTTCTTGATTGAAAACGATACCTTGATGCTGCGGGAATCCTGACTGATTTTGAGATTGCTATATCGAAAGGTTGTATACGACAGACCGTAACCAAAAGGAAACAGCGGCTTGACCTGCGCGCGGTCGTAGTGACGGTATCCCAGGAATATTCCTTCTGTGTATGCGACCTGCTTGGCGTCCGGCTTGGTGCGATAGCTGCTGTAGGTCGAACTGTCTTCGAGGCGGCGTTCAAACGACGCCGGCAGTTTCCCAGACGGGCTATGCTCGCCAAAGAGGATGTCAGCCAATGCCCGTCCACCTTCCTGGCCGAGATACCACGTGTGCAAGAGTGCGGGAACTTCAGATAACCATGAGTTCGTATCGAAACTGCCGCCAGCATTGACCACTACGACGGTCTTCTTGTTTACGGCGGCAATCTTTCGAATCAAAGCTTCCTGCGCGCCTGGAAGAACAAACGTCCGGTCGGCGCCTTCGGTCTCTGAGTTTGCATCGAAGCCGACGCACAGCACGACGGCGTCGACCGATTTCGCTAATGCAACCACGTTTTCGGTCACGGTGTCCTCAGTTTTGACAACCCCGACGCCTAGGCCACCGCCTCCTCCGGCGTCAAAGTACTCAACTTTGATTTCGTATGATTTGCCTGCTGCGAACTCTGTCGAATAAGAGTCGGTCGTCTCCGAATGAGGGGTCCAATTGTTGATTACACGCTTTCCATCAATATAGAGACGGACGCCATCATCCGAACTGGTATAGAACGTGTAGTATCCCGCGGTGGATGGAACAAAATATCCATGCCATGCAGCCGAGAACTGTTCAACGTGGTCGGGTGCAAAGTTACCGTTCTCGCTGCGAAACTTGATTACCGGATCGATGCGCGACAGCGCCGGCTCACCCGACAAATCCTGGTTCTTGAAGTATTCACCCTTCAAGCCGGGCGCACCTCCCGGAGCGATAACAAACATCTGCGTTGCGAAGATCTGCTCGAGTGGCGGATTCTCGACCGCATAGAGAACTCGAACTTTCGACCCTAAGTAATTACTGATTCCTTCGAGTGGACTAACGGCGCTGAATGGCTGCGTCAGCGAGCTTCCACCGCCCCCGACCACCGCCGGATACGCATTCGGACCAATCACCGCGATGGTCTTGATCTTTTCTTTATCGAGGGGCAACAAGCTTCCAGTGTTCTTCAGCAACACAATCCCGGAACGCGCGGCTTCCAGAGCTACAGCACGACTGCTCTGGTCCAGAAGAGGAGTTGAAGTGTCGGTCTGATCACGATCGAGAAAGCCGAACTGAGCGGCTTTACGAAGTATGCGTCGGACTTTGTCGTCAATCGTTGCCTGCGAGACCTTGCCGGACTCGAGCGCCGGCAACAGGTTCTTTCGATTCATGAAATCGCCCGATGGCATTTCAAGATCCAGTCCGCCATTCGCCGCCGCTACTCCATCGTGAGTGGCACCCCAGTCGGACATGATGATGCCATCGAAGTGCCACTCTCTCTTGACGACCTGGGTATTGAGGTAGTCGTTTTGTGTCATGTGGACGCCGTTCACTAGGTTGTAGGCACCCATGAGCGCGCCGACGCGAGCCTCCCGGACCGAAGCTTCAAATGCAGGAAGGTAAATTTCGCGCAAGGTCCGTTCGTCGACATCCGAGCTCACATTGTTGCGATCGAATTCCTGGTTATTGGCGGCGAAGTGTTTAGCGGTCGCAATTACGCCGCGGTTCTGGATGCCATTGATAAGCGATACCGCCATGCGAGACGCAAGAAACGGATCTTCTCCGAGGTACTCGAAATTTCTTCCGCACATGGGAGCCCGATAGATGTTCATCCCGGGCGCAAGAATGAAATGAACGCCCCGCGCCCGGGCATCATTGCCCATGCTTTGACCTACTCTTTTTGCAAGATCAACATCCCAGGACGCGGCGAGAGCGATTGGCGCCGGATAAGCAGTTGTCTGTCCGTAATCGTGCACACCCATCGGCCCATCGGACATGCGCAACGATGGAATGTTGAGGCGAGGGATCGCGCGAATGTAGAAATCGTGTGTCCCCCCGATATAGTCAATCTTCTCCTCCACCGTCATCTGCTTGACAATTTGCTCGACGCGCTGGTCGATCGCAGTATTCGAGTTCCTGGCTGATTGGGCGAAGCAGACAGTTGCGCAGACCAATGCGAAGAGGAGATGAGCTCCTTTCCTAGCATTCACGGAAGAGGACGAGAGCCGGGACAGATTCACTTGAGTGCTCCTGTGTCGGAAAGAGGAAACTGACAAATAAGGAGCGCCATTGTGGCCGATTTCCAGCGAGCTATCAACTGATATCCGAGGTCGTCATTTGAAAATCACCGACGTCGAAGTAAACGTTCGGTAATGAGACCAATGCGAACCACGTCACACCATCTCAGAGTAGCGAGTGCTCCGAGAAGATTCGGTCGCGGTTCCGCGCTTGAAGTATGCGGTCAATCGCTCACGAAGCTGCAGACGAGCACGCCTCGATCTCGCCTTCACAGCCGTTAGACTCAAGTCGAGGAGTTCCGCGGTTTGTTCCAGAGAAAATCCCTCCATGTCCTGCAACACAAAGACCACGCTTAATGCTGGGCTCAGCTCTTGCAAAGTTTTTCGGAGGATCTCACGCAGCTCCGACGCCCGGTACAATTCTTCAGGATTCGGCGCCCAATCGGCAACATCAATGGGAAAGACGTCTTCTTCCGCCTGAAACTTGCTTTCGAGAAATAGCTCGGATGCCACACGCTGCTTGCGCA
>Ga0157374_10004262_pt1 | contig 12026 bp, 11 predicted proteins | sample M25metaG_FD_115308 | JGI IMG/M metagenome (GOLD analysis project Ga0157374, IMG submission 115308) | Miscanthus rhizosphere microbial communities from Kellogg Biological Station, Michigan, USA - M2-5 metaG | ecosystem: Host-associated > Plants > Roots > Rhizosphere > Soil | place: USA: Michigan...
CCGCCACCTCTTAATATTGGTATCGGCAACCCGACGAACGATTTCAAGACGGGTTTTGACGCTACTTGGGAAATTGACGTATTCGGATATCGCCGTTGGCAGGTGGAAGCAGCCAAACGCCGGATTGAGGCCAGTCAGGAAAACCGCCGCAACGTGACCATCTCTACGATTTCCGAGGTGGCGCGTCACTATGTGGAATTGCGCCAGGCCCAGAACCGCCTGGCAATCCTGCAAAGAAATATTGACTTGCAGCAACAAAGCCTCGATCTGACCACACAACGCTTCAATATCGGTCTGGCGCCCAGACAGGACAGCACACAAGCGGCCACCCAACTGGAAACTTTGCGCGCCAGCCTGCCCAACTTCCAAAATACGATTGAAAACTCCGCGCATGCTATCGCCATCCTGACCGGTAGGGATCCCAATGTGTTGTTGAACGAACTCGCCAAAGCCCAGCCCGTTCCGGTGGCTCCCAAAGTGGTCGGTTTGGGTTTGCCTGCCAGCCTGATGCTGCGTCGTCCGGACATTCGACAAGCCGAACGGGAACTTTCCGCTACCAGTGCCGATGTTGCAGCGTCGAGGGCGCAACTATACCCCACCATTCGCTTTACCGGCAGTTGGGGATGGGAAGCCATTAAAATTCAGGATCTCTATAAGTGGGACAGTCGCTATTGGGGCCTGAATCCGACAATTAACTGGCCTGTTTTTCAGCGGCGTGAACTCCGGGCCAATGTGAAAGTGACCCAGGCTCGCTTCGTTCAGCAGGAAGCGCAATTTCGCCAAACCATTCTGAATGCGCTGTCGGATGTACAAGATGCCATCTCCAACCTGGACGCAGCCCAGGCCCAGCGACAGAGCCTGAACGACGCGGTGGCTCAAAGTCAGCAGACGGTGCAATTGACATCGACGCTCTATCAGACGGGGTTAAATAACTATCTGAATGTGCTGGATGCCCAACGCAACCTGACCAACTTGCAGGATCAACTGGCCCAGACCGAAGCAACCACGACTTTGCAAACCATTCGGCTCTATAAAGCCCTCGGTGGTGGCTGGCAGGCTTTTTAGAAAAGATATTCCTTAGGCAATCAGCCTTATCTTGGCAAGAAAGTTCTCAAAACGTTCCAGGGCCTGGGGTAGGGTTTTTCCTGCATATCCAATCCGCAGATATTCACCCGGGAATTCATAAACTTGTCCCGGCAGAATCAGTACCCCTGTTTCATGCAGCAAATCCAAAGCGAAGCGTTCCGCCTTCAGCCCACGCTTTAAGCGTGGGAAAACCAGGCATCCGGCTTGGGGGTCAATCCAGTCGAATAAATCCTCATGGCGTTCCATAAAATTGCGCAGTTGCCTGTATCTAGGTAGTAAGCCCGATTTATGCCTGGGTAAAAGTGTATCTCTCCCTTGCAAAGCTATCAGGGCAAGTAGCTCCCCGGCGCCATTGTTGCAAATCGTGGTGTAGTGTCTTCTGCCAATCACGCGATTCATGAAACTTTGATCCGGACTGGCCAGCCAACCCACGCGGGTACCGGGCATGGCGTACAGTTTGGATAAACTCCCGACGGAAATCCCTTTTTCGTAGATGTCGATTATGGCGGGCCAGGATTTGACACCGGGTAATTCCAATCCTCTGTATACTTCATCCGAGAAAATAGTCAGGTTAAATTCCCGCGCCAGCTTAATCAATTCATCCAAAACCGCACGTGCCGGCAGCGCTCCGGTGGGATTGTTGGGGAAGTTCAGTATCAGGGCGGTAGTATTGGGACGGATGGCTTGCCGGATCGCCGCAATATCCAGTTGCCACTGACCATCCAATGGTTGGAGCGAAATCTTGGAAACCTGACAGACGCTTTCGGGAATGGATTTTAGTGACTGATAACAGGGGGTGACGACAATGCAGTGGTCATTAGAAGATAGAAGGGTATGCAAGCCGCAATAAATGGCTTCCGCAGCACCCGAGAAAATAGTGACCTGTCCTGGGTTCAAGCTCCCATACAATTGGCTGACTTCCTGACGAAGCAAGGGATGTCCCTGCGGTTCGGAATACCCCAGGCTTTGTCGTTCCCATAAAGTTTTGGCCGCTTCGGTGGAGGTAGCCAGTAATTCCGATAGGCTGAGGCCGTCCAGGCCGGAGTTGCACAGTGAAAACTCGGCCTTGTGTTCATGCTGCAGCAGGTAGTTTTCCAATACAAAAGGTGAGAGGGATTTCATACGTAATCGTCAACTTTCCGGTTCACTATCGGCAATATATTGTTCTTCACTGTCATCCCACGCGATAAACAACCGGTTTGGCTGACAGCAGACCTGGCAATCCTCCACATACTGCTGGGTGTCGCCACCGGAAGGATCTACAAAAATGGAATTGCGCTGAAAACAGTAGGCACAGAGAAAATAACTGTCCACGGGTACTCCGTTCGGGCTGATATGCACCCATTAAAACACAGAATGGATAGAGTAAGATTAGCTCGACCTCTGCTGTTTTAGCAGAAATTTACACGGCTAATCCGAATGACTCTAGGGTAATGTTTTTTACGTTGTTCCTGACCAGGCTTTGGTTTTACGGTTTTGAAAAATTCATGCGGATTTTTTTGAAACTTTATTTTCGACCCAAACGTATCATTGGTACGAATCCAAAAAGCGAATCGATCCATTATTAATCTAATCTGGAGAACTTGTTCAATGAAACGTACTACTCTATCCCAGCTTCTGGCCGCCTCACTGATTGCCTTCTCTGCTTCCAGTATCGCATTGGCCCAACCGCCTGCCCAAAGTATGGATCATGCCAAGTTAAGCGGACATTCTGCAGCGCAGTGCAAAGCCAAACGGGCCGAAATGCGTCAGAGATTCGCTAAAGAACTGGGTTTAAGCGCGGACCAGCAGAAAAAAATCGATGCCTTGCGTTCCGATTTTAAAAAAGCCCATAAGGCGGAATTTGAAGCCAAGCATCAGCAATATAAAGAGTTGAAGGCATTGAAGCAGAGCGGCGCGCCTCAGGCCCAGATTGACGCCAAGCGCGAAGCCATCCATCAACAATTTGCAGGAATGAAAGCTGATCGGGAAAAGTTGGAACAGCAAATTAAAGCGGTTTTAACCCCGGAACAAGTCCAGAAGTTTGACGCCATGAAGGCCAAGCATCGGAAACACTGGGAAGGAAGACACTCCCAGCATGATCAAAAGCAATAAGTGAGTGTCAACTTAACAGTAAGAGCGAAACTCTCATTTTCACTACGAATTCCCCCATCCCAAGCACTGGGATGGGGTTTTTTTGTGTGTCGAAAATAAATTGGGGTTCAAAACCCGCCATTTTCAAGTACAATAAAAGATGAGCAAGGTTATTCTGGAATTCCCAAAAAAGAAAATCATTATTGTGCTTAGTTATTGATGCATTCTTTCAATGATTTGTAGAGAGTAAAAGTATTCCATGGGTCGCAAGAAAAAACTGGAAAATCAGTCGGAACTGATTATTGAAGCCGCAAGGCAGCTTTTTAGCCAATTCGGATTTGCGAAGACCACCTTAGACGATATTGCCCGGGAAGTAGGTATCGGGAAGGCCACGCTATACAGCGATTTTTCCAGTAAGGATGAGATTTTGCAGGCGGTTATTCATAAAAACCAGCAACAAGCGCTGGACAATATGCGTGCCGTCATTAAAAAGAGCAAATTCGGTCCGTTGAAAACCCTGCACGAGTTATTGCTCCAGGATGTGATGTTTACCTACGAGCAGATGAAACGTCACTTTCAGGATACCGATCCGAGCCGCCCGCCCATTCTGCAAGGAGGACGGATCGTCTCCACTGCGCCTTACCAGAATACTATGGATGAAAAAGCTCGAATCATGGCGGAATTGCTGGATCAAGCCATTCAGGACGGCTTGATTGTGCCGCTGCCGGATACGGTGGCTCAGGCTCGCATTTTTCGGTTGAGCCTGATGGGTATTAAGCCCCTGGTGATGACGGGTTATAAGGATAGCGAAGTCAGGCAACATATTTCGAATCTGATTGATATTCTGATTTCCGGGCTTAAAGTGCCGCGTAATGCATTGGATGAGCCTTTGAGTAAAGGTTGACCGGTCTGCTATCCGGGTTGGGCCTGACGTTTTAAAAGCGAAAAGCCCCTGCCGAAATTCCTGATTCCGGCAGAGAGGCTTTAGCGCAACTAAACTATCATTTTGTGTGCTTGGGGTTAAGCGGCCACATTGACCGAACTGGTGACGCCACTGGGCGTTTGCGTGGCGGTCGGGTCGGAGCCCGCGAATTTTTCCAGCATGCTCAGCATGAATGAATTGGGATCAAAATTGCTGGCATTGCCGGAGGACGAGGATGAACTGCTATCATTCGATAACAGACCGGGTGGTGGTCCCCAATTGTTGCTGACAGCGCTGCTACCTCCATCGTCTCCGTCGTTATCGGGTTTTTTGGCGTGATGATGGCCATGCCCGCCTCCTTTGGGCAAATTGATGCCATATTGAGATGCGCCGGTTTTCAGTTCATTCATACTGACTTTACCGTCGCCGTTGCTATCCAGGCTGCTGAAATTGGCAATGACTTTATCCAAGTTGGAGGTATCCTTACCTTCCGACTTGAGTTGGGAATCTAACTGGGTCAGTTGGTCCTTGGTCAGCTCGGGAGGTTGCCTCCGTTGCTGCACGGAACCCATCATACCCCAGCCAGCTCCACTACCGGATGTAGCGGAAATAGACATCGGTATATTCTCCTATCTCTAAGGTGGCGATAGTTTAGAAAATTCGAAGTATAAAAATGGATTTCAGATTTTACTGGAAGGAAGTCGGTTCTTTTCCGACTTTGAATACATATTAGTCTGAAATGGTAATGCCATTACTCCACTGGATGAGTGAAATTCTGAACATTCGAAAAATCTAAAAGGCAGCCGTTATATTGGCTGCCTTTTAGATTTTTTAATTCGGCAATAAATGCCGTGTTAGCTGCTTTGCTGACCGCCTTTGCTGAACAGACCGCCCAGATGATCAACCTGTTCCAGAATTTGGGTCGCCAATTGCTGATATTCCTGGTTAGATTTGGCCTTCTCCAGTTTTTTCACCAACTGGTCGAATTGCTTTTCCTCACCGGCTTTACCTTGCTCCTGCACTTTGGGTTTCAGTTTGGACCAGGTGCTTTTAATATCCCTGGTGGCGCTGTGCAGTTTATTCTGGTCGTTGCTCATCGCCCCGATTTCCAACTCCCGTCCATAGTAGTCCAGCAGGGACAGTTCTTTGGGCAGGGTGGCCGCAACCGGTTCCCCGAGATCCATTGAAATACGGGTCAGTTCGTTGGCGCTTTCCATGGCGGGCAAGCGTTTTTGCTGTTGAATATGTTTATCCAAATCGTTGGTTAAGCGGGAAACATACTGGTCCGAGCCTTTGGACAATTCGGATGCCTTGAGGTCGGAGTTTGCCTGCTTCAGGATGGGCATTTTTTCGGATGCTTTTTGCCATTGCTCCGACCGGACGTCATCGTATAAGTCTTCGCTGGTCTGCCCAATGGTATCGACAGCTTTTAACGCGTCAGGGTTGGTCTTTTGCTCCTCCCTGACTTGGCTTTGCCCCATTTTGTTGTGTGCGCCCATTTTGGAGCAGCCACCCAGGAAGCCAGCCAGCGTTACCGCCAAAGTGACGGCAGCCACGGCCTGAACTTTAGTAAAATTGCGTACTTGTGACATAGTCATCTCCCTCCTCTACTTTATACCAAGTAGTGTAACGATGTGCTTATATTCCGCCTATTCTCCAACCAGTTAGGATTCCTATAGGGAACTCAGCGGGACGGTATTAGATGGCGTGTCCCTCTGTTAGAGGTTGAAGATGAACCGACTGGTTGGGAGGTCCCTCAGGATTTAATGTTCAGTACGATGTTCAATAACAAGGTCTTTGATTGGATATATTGAAGATATTAAGAATGTTAAACATTTTCCGACTCGGCAGACAATTCAGTCATTTATTCTGTTTTTATTTAAATATAAGTTATTGAACAATACAGGGTTACTGAGCCGAGATACAGAGGTCGCAAGATGTCTATTACAGGCAATTACAGCATACCAACCAGCTACTTGCCGACAAGTTATGGTTCATATGGGTTGAATACGCTGGGTTCATCGTCACTACTGGGAAATTCTGCCTCTCCTTTGGATTCATTCGGCGATACATCAGGGCTAATGGGTTCAACCGATCCAACGACAATGGACCCAGGAACGATGCTTCAGCAAATAGTTTCCCTGCTGGGTATGATGATTAACGTGATCAGTAGTTTGTTCCAGTCTAACTCGGGGCTCTCCGGTTCCGGCCAGTATACCGATCCCAGTGGCTTAATGTCGGGATACACCGACCCCAGCCAGTTAAGCGGTACGAATAGCCTTTATTCCGGGTTGGATTCCAGTTTATATGGCGGAACCAACAATTTATACTCCGGTTATACGGATCCCAGCTCACTCGATTTAACCAGTCCCACTGGCACTAATAGTCTATATTCAGATCCGAACAACCCACTCAACCCAAACGCTTCAAGCTCTATCTATAACTATTACGGCCAAGGCGATCCCACTTCAACATCTTCAACCGGCAGTTATTAATACCTAAGAGTTAAGTGACAGATTTAAATTAAGCCGCTCATTCGCATTATTCCGATCAAGTTAAATCTAAATATTTTTATTCGATTTCCTTTATCCTCTCAACACGACTCATTCTCTGAGCGAAACACCCAGGCGAGTATTGACTCGCCTGGGTTTGGTAGTTAATCATATAAGTGTCTTGTTTCAAAAACCTGAATGGAAATAATAGTGCTTCCTAATTTTAGAGCTGGACAAATGCTAGGTGATAAGGAGATTATGAATTCTTAAGCTACATTCATAAGTGTGCAAAGAGGCCCAATGGTAAATACTGTTAAAGCGATAAAAGAACTTTATAAAAAAATTGAGGATCATATTCCTAAAAAATTCAAATGGGACTCTGATCTTAAATATACAATTGCTGGATTAGTCACGAAAGCTCTATCTAACTGCCGAGTTGCAAAGAATTTAGCAATACAGAATTGCAATGGTGATGCCCTGATTCTGTTAAGAAGTGCATACGAAACCGTAGTAATAGTGCATTATTTAGTAAAACACAAAGAAGTGCAGCTTAAGAAATATAAAAATCATTCTCAGTTAATAGAATATAAAGATCGGTTGGCTGCCTTTGAGCGAAATCCAGAATTTAGGAAAGAAAGAATACCAGTTGCTATTTTAGATGATCTTAAACAGATCATTTTAAAAAAGAAGTTACTTGATGACCCCACTTACTTTAAGCCACATATGTATAGGCAAAACCAGCAAGCATTTATAGATCAAAGTATATTAGATAATGCTTTGCTTCTAGCCCAATCCCTTACCAATTACTTTGCAGACTTTCGAGTAATGGCAGATGATTTATATAAAGATTTACCCGATATTTACCAAAATCTTAAAGATGTAAACTCTATTATCTATAATATTGGTTCCCAACTTAGTCATTCGGACTGGTCTGGAGTACTCGATTGCTACTTGAAAATTGATGGTAAGGGTCAAGATATTATTCCAGAAGTAGATCAAGATAGGATATTCATTGGCATTACTATTATGGTGGATTTTTCGATTGGTGGATTAATAGAAGTAGGGATTTTACCAAGTTTACATCCAGAGTTAAAAGCTGCTTTACAGGCTTCGGCAAATAAACTCTCTGCTGCTTTGAAAATAAAGGCGAGGGAATTATCTGAGTAGAGAGTCTGAGTGGCTAAAATTTTGAATTTTGCTAAAGGGGAAGAGTTGAATTAATTGTTTTTTAATTTATTACTGTAATAAGTAAACGCTTGTATCATTCTCCCAAGCCAGATTGCTCGATGTCGGGAATTAAAATACAAAAACAGCCAGTAGGTCGAAACCCGCTGGCTGTTTTTGGAGGCGGCACCCAGATTTGAACTGGGGGTGAGAGTTTTGCAGACTCCTGCCTTACCGCTTGGCTATGCCGCCTTAATGGGAACAGCTTAGGCCAGACAACCATAAAAATCAAGACGTCGATGCATGCGGGAAGCGCCTCAAAACTTGGGATTGAACTGAAAAAGTCTCTATCCCAGGGACTTCCCGCAGATAGAGACTTTTTACAAACCTAAACTTTCAGTGGATTTCGTTTGTCAGCCGCGATCTAACCAACCGGCGTTTGCGCGGGAGCATCCTCCAATGCGGCAATGCCGGGCAGGATTTTACCTTCCAGAAATTCCAGGCTAGCCCCGCCACCGGTGCTGACATGGGTAAAGCGGGTGGGCTGAATCTGGAATTGCTCAATGGCCGCCACGGTATCTCCTCCCCCAAGGATGCTTTGGCATTGACCTTTCTCGGTTTGGTGCGCCAAGGTTTCCGCTACGGCGCGAGTGCCACCGGCAAAGCGCGGGAACTCGAATACGCCTAATGGGCCATTCCACAACACCAGCGGGCTTTGAGCCAGAAGTTCCTGAATCCGGGTAATGCTGTTTGGGCCAATATCCAAGCCCATCCACCCATCCGGGATTTCATCGGCGTCCACTATCCGACTTTCCGCATCGGCGGCAAATTGATCGGCGATCATAATGTCATCCGGCAATACCAGCGTTACTTTGGTGGAAGCTTTGGCATCCGCCAGCAATTTTTTAGCGGTTTCTACAAAATCGTCTTCCACCAGGGAGTTACCCACGGACAGTCCCTGTGCTTTCAGAAAAGTGAAAATCATTCCGCCGCCGATGATCATGTGCCGCACTTTGGGCAGTAAATTCTCCAGCACCGTAATCTTGGTGGAAATTTTGCTGCCGCCGATGATGGCCGTCAGGGGCTTATCACTGTGCAGTACACTGGAGAGCGCCTTGATTTCCTTCTCCATCAGGAAGCCAGCCACCTGCACAGGAAGTAGATGCGCCACGCCTTCCGTGGAGGCATGCGCCCGGTGCGCCGTCCCAAAGGCATCATTGACGTAAATATCGCCCAGGACCGCCAATTGCTTGGCCAGTTCCGGATCATTCTTTTCCTCGCCGGGATAGAATCGCACGTTTTCCAGTAACAAGAGTTGGCCGGGCAGGATGTCGTTCACCCGTTGCACGGCTTCGTTCAAGTCAGTCGAGGCGTCAAAACTCACGCTCACGCCCGGAAGGAGTTCCTGCAAGCGTTTTGCCACGGGAGCCAGACTGAATGCTGGATCTGCTTTGCCCTTGGGACGGCCCAAGTGGCTCATCACGATGACTTTCGCGCCCTGCTCCAGCAAATAGCGCAAGGTAGGCAGCGCCTCCCGAATGCGCGTGTCATCCGTAATCACACCTTGCTCGTTGAGGGGTACGTTGAAATCCTCACGAACCAGGGCGCGCTTACCTTCCCACTGTTGAATATCCCGTATGGTCTTTTTCATCAGCCTTCTCCTCTTTTAAACGTTATTCGATTCAGGCCAGCATTTCTTTCAATAGGGTGTTGATCAATTCCGGGTTGGCCGCTCCCTTGGATTCCTTCATCACCTGACCCACAAAGAAGCCGAACAGCTTGTCCTTGCCACTGCGGTAATCCGCCAGATTTTTGGGGTTCGCGTCGATTACCTTCTGAATCATGGCTCGAATGGCGCCTTCATCGGTAATCTGCACCATGCCTTTGGCGGCAATCAGTTTTTCCGGCTCGCCCCCTTCAGCCAGCAGGTCTGGCAGGAGCTTTTTGGCCATGGCGGAACTGATGGTGCCTTTATCCACTAAATGCACCAGCTCGGCCAGCGCCTTGGGAGTCAGTTTGGTCTCAAAAATGGATACCTTGTTGGACTTCAGGTAACCGGTAATGTCTCCTTGAATCCAGTTGGTGATGGCCTTGTAGTTATCGGTGTGCTCGGCGGCCAACTCAAAGAAATCGCCCATTTCCTTGAATTCAACCATCACCCCGGCATCATACTCGGTCAGGCCAAAGCCGTTAATCAGCCGCTCATACCGTTGATGGGGCAGCTCCGGCAAGGTTTCCCGCAGTTGCTCCACCTGCTCGCGCGGGATGGCCAACGGACGCAAGTCGGGGTCCGGAAAGTAACGGTAATCGTGCGCCTCTTCCTTGCTGCGCATGGTTTTGGTGCTTTGCGTGGATTCATCCCATAGCCGGGATTCCTGCACCACGCGCTGCCCGGATTCCACCAGTTCAATCTGGCGGGCCACTTCGGATTCGATGGCTCGCTGCACCGAGCGGAAACTGTTCATGTTCTTGATCTCGGTTTTGGTGCCGTATTCCGCGGCGCCGACGGGACGAATGCTCACATTGGCGTCGCAGCGCATGGAGCCTTCTTCCAGGTTACCGTCGCAAACATCCAGGTAACGCACGATGTTACGGATCTGCTGCATGTATTCTCTGGCCTCTTCGGCGGAACGAATATCCGGCTCGGACACGATTTCCACCAGCGGCGCACCGGCCCGGTTCAGGTCCACCAGGCTGTAATCAGCACCAGCCAAGCCAACCGAGCCGGCATGGACCAGCTTGCCCGCGTCTTCTTCCAGGTGGGCGCGCAGGATACGGACATGGCGACCGTTGGAAAGCGTAATAGAGCCATGCTCACAAATGGGCGCGTCAAATTGTGAGATCTGGTAGCCCTTGGGCAAATCCGGGTAAAAGTACTGCTTGCGATCGAACTTGGTCACTTCCGCAATCTGGCAGTTTAGCGCCAGGCCCAGCTTGATGGCGAACTCCACGGCGCGTTCGTTCAACACCGGCAAGGCGCCGGGCAGACCCAGGCAGGGCGTGTTGATGTTCACGTTCGGTTCATCGCCAAACGCGTTCGGGCTAGGGTCGAACAGCTTGGAATCCGTTTTAAGCTGCACGTGAACTTCCAAGCCGATCACGGTTTCATACTTTGTGTGGGGAATGGTAGCGGCCATTGAGATTACGCCTCTTCAGTCGGACTTCTTGAATGTGTCCCCATTATATCGGCAAGGCAGTCCAATCCCAAGGGCATGAATTCAATCACACGATATCTATAGATTGTTAAGCAGAGTAATCGGTATGAATAGGACGCTTAAATGTAAGTGAGATGTTCTTTAAAGTTAAAGGTTTTTGTCGTTTGAGATGAATAACCCTGTTTTTTAATAAATTAAAACTTATCCAGATTTTAATTTAAATATTGTGTTCCGATAATTTTTTTAGTTTACTTTGCGTGTATCCATACTATTTATCAAAACACTCATCACCCGGACTTCAAAGTTAGAGTGATTATTCTGTACCCAGTGATAGTGCAGTTCTTTTTATCCTGTTTATTTTCGTTATAAGGTCGCCCATAATGACAACCCTTCGTTTTTTGGGAAATTATTCCCAAGGCGTGGCAATGCAACTCAATCGTGTCGCAGCACCCAAAACCAGTCAAACCCATACGGGAGTTCAACAAATACAAAATCACCCGATAGATTTTTTTTCATTTTCTTCGGCCACTAAAACCTCGCATGATGTTTTCTTTGCCGGTGGCCGAGGTCGTACTGGTAATAGTCAAGCCGCTCAGGAATCCGACTCGGATTCGGAGTCGGAAAGTTCACCTCCTGCTCAAGAGGTGCGGCTTTCGTTGGAGCCTGAGCAAGGTTTAGAGTCCCGGAATGGAAAGGCTGTTTATAACTTTGGAGGTGATCGTTGTTTTGTATTTGGACGGAATGGGTTTGAAAGGCTGCCTAATCAGGATGTGTATAAAACCAATCAAATAATGCAAGCCAATCTGGACGGGTTTAGTTTTCATCTTTCTCCCAGCTGGATGACTAAAAACCGCGGTAAAAGAGTCTATACGGATGGAAACGGAAACTATTTCAGAATTAAAGTTAAAAATGGAACAGTGAAAGGGATTCAGTGGCTTCCTCCTAATGCATTAGCTAAAGCCAGCGCAACGAGACAACAGGAGTGGCAACAAGGTTTTTATGTTCATGATCACTAGCAGGGTGCTGAAAAAGTAGCTTGAGGACAGAGGGTTTTCAGTAGAAAATAAATAGTAAGTACTGAATTGTTTGAGTTAGCAAGGGGATCCAGAATGCGAGGCGTGATTAATCAGCAGG
>Ga0157374_10004268_pt1 | contig 12016 bp, 10 predicted proteins | sample M25metaG_FD_115308 | JGI IMG/M metagenome (GOLD analysis project Ga0157374, IMG submission 115308) | Miscanthus rhizosphere microbial communities from Kellogg Biological Station, Michigan, USA - M2-5 metaG | ecosystem: Host-associated > Plants > Roots > Rhizosphere > Soil | place: USA: Michigan...
CACGCCGCTCGCGGGCGCGAAGCTCTTGAACACCCGCCACGACGACGGACCGATGAACGTCGCCAAGAGCGATGCCGATCCGCAGTTCGTAGGCACCGGCACGATGTCCAAGATGTACGAGGGCCCGACGAAGGTGTCGGCGCTCGACTTCACCAGCACCTACGAGACCGCCTTGAAAGCCGCCGGCTGGACGGTCACCGAGAACACGGGTGGCACCGTCACGGCGCACTACACCAAGAACGGGCGCGAGCTGTGGGCGCGCGCGTATCAAGAGGGTGCCGATCGCTGGGACATCGTCATCGCGGATGTCGGTGGCGGGCTCAAGGCCGCGCTCGACAAGGGCTGCAAGGTCGCGCTCTACGGCATCCAGTTCGACTTCGACAAGGCGACGATCAAGCCGGAGTCGGAGCCGACCCTCCAGCAGGTGCTCGCGGTGATGAAGGGCGTGAAGACAACCTTCGAGATCGACGGACACACCGACAATGTCGGCAAGTCGGACTACAACCTGACGCTCTCGCAGAATCGCGCCGCCGCGGTCAAGGCGTGGCTCGTCGCGAAGGGCATCGCCGACAAGCGACTGACCACGCAGGGCTTCGGTGACAAGGCACCGGTGGTGCCGAACGACAACGCGACCGACCGCGCGAAGAACCGCCGGGTCGAGCTGAAGAAGCCGGGCTGCTGAGATGCGCGGCTGGCTGCACATTGCGGCGCTCGTCGGGGCGGCACTCGTCGGGACAGCACTGGTCGGGTGCTCGAACTCCACGCCGCCGGCACACACCGACGCGCCGCCAGCCGATTCAGCCGCAATCGACGCCGTCGTCGACGCCGACACCACGTGCGCATCCTCGGCGGGCGAGTCCGGCGAGTGCATCGACACCTCGGCGTGCGCCGCGCTCGGCGATCACATCTCCGAGCCTGGCCACTGCGCCGGCCCGAGCTCGATCCAGTGCTGCGTGAAGACGCCCAGCGTCGCGGACAATCCACCGGTGCCCACCGGCTACAAGCTGATGATGCAGTCCGAGGTCACGCCCGACATGACGACCTGGGCCGTCGCGATCCTGCACGACCCGGTCACCTATCCGATGTTCGCGACCGCGACGATGCAGTTCGGATCCCTGATGGTGCTCGCGCGCGTCGAATGGCATCCGCCGGACTTTCAGAACAGCGTCGTCCACCGCGGCGTGACGCTGTACGAGTCCGGCTGAGCGCCGCGTGCAGGCGCGCTTGCGGTATAAGCGCCACGTGAACCGACTGGTGCGTGTGTTGGTGCTCGTAGCTGGCTCTGCCTGCGGGCACGGTTCGACGACGCCGAGCGACGAGGCCGAGCGGTTCGAGCGGGGCAGTGGCGTGGCGCGCGATTACACCCGTGCAGTGCGGATCTACGAGGACCGCTGCGCGCAGCGCCATGACCGGGTCGCCTGCCGCAAGCTCGCGTTCGCGTTGCTTTCGGACCGAGGAGAGCCGCGCGTGGCTGTCGACCCTCGCCCGCTCCTGAAGACGGCATGCGAGCAAGGTGACTGGCTCGCGTGCGTGCCGCCATACGCACCGCTCGATCCCGACAGGGCGAGCGCGGCGTGCAAGGCGGGCACGCCGGCCGCATGCCTGGCGGTCACGTGGGCACATCCGTTCAACCAGAGCGGCACCGTCGAGGACGAGGATCACATCCGGCTCGAGCGAGCCTGCAACCGCGACATCCTCGAAGCCTGCGATCAGCTCGTGGTCATCGCGCGAAACGCGCACGAGAGCGCATCCTCCGCCGCGTCGACCCGAGTACAGCGTGCGTGCGACGCCGGCGACGCCGACGCGTGTGATGCGCTCGGTCACCCGCTCGCGCCCGCCGAGCTGTGTCGTGCGAACGATTTCCGCGCCTGCGCCAAGACCGATGACACGGCCGCGCTCGACCGGGCATGCGATCACCAGATCGTGGACGCTTGCGAGAAGCTCGCGATCGCTGCGCGCGACGCCGACCCGCCCGATCCGAAGGCCGCGGCGAGGTTCGCGCGCGCGTGCGCCGTCGGTTCCGCGCTCTGCAACAAGAGCCATCCCGACGATCTCGCGATCGGCTGCGACGCGTATCGCCCATCGCGCGTGCCCGCCGACCGGCGCGTTCACCTGCCTGCGCTGAAGGGAACCGATGCGAAGGGCGCGCCGTGGACCGCAGTGGCCGGTACGCCGTTCCTCATCCTCTCCGCCGACAAGGACACGCCACCACAGCGCTACGCCGACGTCGCGCGCCGGCTGGCTCCGGCGGTCGCGGTCTACGTGATCGCGCCTCAGGGCACCGCACCGGATGTGTTCGCACCCGCCAAGGTCGTCACGCTCGACGCTGCGAGCGCGGCTGCACCGCTTGCCGCCGCCGGCCCGGCCGATCCCGGCGATCCGCTCGGGCAACACCTGGGGGATGGCTGGCCGACGGTCGTCGACACGACGCTCACGCCGCGCGCCGTGCTCTCGCTTCAGAGCGGGACCTTCCCGGCCACGCTCGCGCGCTGCACGACGGGTCTGCTCGCGCTGCCGTAAAATGCGGCACCCCGCGTAGCACGAGTGGAGCCGCGACCGAGACGTGAGGGTTCGAGCGAGCGAGTCAGCGGAGCTGACCCGGCCGCTCGCGCCACGCGATCCAGCCGGCGAGGCCGGCGAGCAGGCCGAGCGCGAGCGCGAGCGAGACCACGAGGCGCGGCTTCGAATGCGCCTCGACCGTGAACGGGCCGACCTTCGCGAGCGTCGGGCGGATCGCGCCGACCTCGACCGCGACTTGCGGGTCGGTGATCTCGGGCGCCGTGCCGTGCACCAGGGCTCGCGCGGTGCGATCGATCGCCGCGCGGTCGGCGCGGTCGTCGACGACGACGAGGACGGCGGCCGAGGCGGGCTGCGAGGCGCCCAGCGGATCCTGGAGCGGACGGTGCAGCGTGACGTCGGCGCGGACCGCGCCGGGCAGGGCGGCTAGCTGGGTCTGAAGCTCGGTCGCGTCGACGGTGTCGCGTGCGCGCTGCTGCTCGAGCGGGCCGTCGATCGTCGGCGCGCACGAGGCGATCGCCGCCGCGAGGATCAGAACGCGCACACCGCACGGTATCATCGGGCCACAGATGAACCGCAATGGATGGATGGGGATCGCGATTCTGGGGCTGCTCGCGACATCGGCGATCGTGGCGTCGGCAGGAGATCGTGCGACTGCTGACCGATCCGCGCTGGCCGTGGCAACCCCAGCTGCTATTTGCTGCGAGCATTCCCCGCGGTCCGCTCACGCCGCAGGTCAAAGGCAAGATTCGCCGCCTGGACCTCGATGGAGCGATCCGTGCAGCGCTGACGGCGTCGTCGACGTCTAGGATCCGGCTCAGCTGCTCCAAGCTCAACGACTCGAATCGGGCCTCGATCGTGATCGATACGGGACGCTTCTCGCCCGGGGCGGAACGGGTCCCGTTCGAGATCCGTTCCCAGGTCCATGTCCACGAGCTACCGGACGCCCCGTCGGGAGCTTCGTGGATTGCGCTGTGCCACGATCTGGTGCGCGCGGTACGCGGCGTCCATGCCGTGATCCCGGTGACGCGCAGCCGGTATGCGATGAACGACGAGCTCTATCTGAGCACGACGACCGTCAACGGCCGGCTCCAGCATCCCGACGCGATGGAAATCCAGCGCATCAACAAGCATCGCACTCACCTCGGGACCAAGTACCTCCGGCCGCCGCGCTGGGGGAACTACCTCGGACCGGACGCGGTCGCCGCCGCCGGCGGGCGGGACCGGATCGCGGCCGTCGTGAAGCCCGCGGTGCTCGCCGAGGTCGGTCCGCTGCTCTACGTCCAGCTCTCGGCCGGGTTCGAGGATGCGCTGGCGCCCGCGACCGAGGTGAAGCGGCAGGAGCTCGGAACGTTGCTCGCGCCGGTCATGATTCCGAGCACGTAGTCGGAGGCGATCACCCGCGAGCACGAAATGCGCACCGCGCACGCGATCGCTGTACGGTGGAGGGCGTGAACGCGGCGGAGTACTTCGCCCAGCGCCTGCCCGGCGAGGCGGTCCGCCGGCTCGCCGCGCGTCGCGTGCTGCGTTTCGATGCGCCGGCCGAGCCGGTGAAGCACTCGGTATCGATCGACGAAGCGCGCGCGATCGTTGCCACTCGCTGGCGCGCGGATCTGTGCGGGCTGCTCAACGCGCTGACCCGCGAGGAGCTGCTCGCCCTCTGCGAGACGCGCGAGGCTCGCGGGTGGCGGTCGCCCGAGCTGCGGCTGCGCGCATGGGAGCGGGGCGCCGAGCTCGAGCGCGGCGGCAGCGAGATCGGCCCGGCCGTGCAGCCGCGGCCGGTGCTGCTCGGCGGCCATCTCGTCGTGCAGGCTGCGCCGCGCGGCATGTATCCGCCGAGCGCGCAGTGGCCGCGGCCCGTGCCGGCTCCGGCGGAGGCGCAGCCGCCCGCCGACGAGCCCGAGACCCTCGACGAGCTGCTCGCTGCGGCGGACCGGGCGATCGGCGTGCGGCTCGGTGCGCGCGGCCGCGACAAGGGCGCGTGGGGCATGCGCGCAGCGGCGCTGCTCGGCGTGCCGGAGCGCGGACACGAGGAGCCCGACTGGCGCGGCGACGTCGAGGTCAAGACCGTGCCGGTGGCGCGCGAGGCGAGCGGGCTGTGGCGCGTCGTCGAGGATCCCGCGATCTCGATGGTCGGCGAGCGGCACCTCGCGAAGCTGCAGCGCACGCTGTGGCTCGCGCGCGCCAGCGACGGCGACGACGCGATGATCGTCAGCTGGTACCTGCTCGAGTGGGATCCGACCATCGCGCGGCTCGCGCGCCGCTACCTGCACATCCGGCCGAAGGGGCCGGCGGGGACCGATCAGCGCGGGATTTACCTGTCGAAGCGGTTCTTCGCGGATGCGGGCATGCTAGCCACGTTGAACGGCCACGGATGATCGTCGACGAACTCCGCATCATCGGCTCGACCCAGACCAACGTCGTGATGGCGGCGGAGCTGATCCGCATCGCGCAGCGCGCGGTGAAGAAGCGGCCGCCCGATCCGCGCAAGGAAGGCCTCGGCTCGCTCGTGTATCCGTTCGACGCGGATCTCGCGTGGGCGGCCGTCGCATACATGCGCACGCCGACGCGCGTCGTGTGGGACGTGTATCGCAGCAAGGCGACCCGGCTCGAGCCGCTGTTCGACGAGCTCTGCAACGACATCCGCGACGACAAGCGCGCGCTGTGGCGCGACGGCGACGGCATCAGCGTCGAGGCGCGTCGCGTCGAGGAGTTCGCGGCCGGCGAGCGCCAGATCGTCGGCACGGTGAAGAACGCGATCATCGACACGATGGCGCGCCGCGGCCTGCGCCTGCACGTCGATCCCGAGCGGCCGGCCACGCGCTGGGTCGCACGCCAGGACGATGCCGGCGAGCTGGTCGTGTCGATCGATCTCGGCGCGGGCTCGCTGTCGCAGCGCGGCTGGCGGCGCGAGATCGGAGAGGCGCCGCTGCGCGAGCACCTCGCGGCCGTGCTGCTGATGCTGTGCCGCTTCGATCCGCGCAAGGACATCCTCGTCGATCCGATGTGCGGCTCGGGCACGATCCCGATCGAGGCCGTGCACATGGCCCGCGCGACGCCGCGCCCGACGCCGGGGCTGCGCGCACTCGGCCTCGCGCGCGATGCCGTGGACCTCTACGCCGATGCCGATCCGGTCGTGATCGGCTGCGATATCGATCTCGACGTGCTCGCCGCCGCTCGCGACAACGCGCGCGCCGCGAAGTGCGAGGAGCAGATCACGAGGCAGCGCACCGACATCACGCGTCTCGAGCCCGCGATGATCGACGACATCGTGCGCGAGCGCGGCCGCGAGCCGGCGCCCGGCCTGCTCTTGTGCAACCCACCGTACGGCGAGCGCCTCGACGAGCAGGACCTCTACGCGCTGTACGAGGCGATGGCCCGCACGTGCCTGCGCTTTCCCGGCTGGCGCGCCGGCTTCCTCGTCGGAAACCCGCTACTCGAACAGGCGTTCTACGCGAAGGGCCTGCGCGCGCGGATCAAGAAGCCGCTCGCGAACGCGAACCTGCGCGCGTACTTCTATCTTTACGAGCTGTGATTACTCGTGGGCGGCGGCCCACGCGCTGATCAACTCGAAGTCGTCGATGATGCGCGAGTGGTAGTGACCCCACAGGTCGCTGACCATCACCATCGAGCCGCGCGACAGCTGCGGCGTGAGGTAGATGGCGTAGTAGCGAGCGCCCGAGCCGTCCTCGACCTCGCCGACGAGATCGAGCGGCTGCTTCGAGACCGGGCAGTAGAGCTCGCAGCGCGTGCCCTGCGGGATGTCGGTCATCCCTTGCTTGCGCGAGTCGCCGTGAATCGGCGAGAGGTGGACGAGGCCGTCCTGGTCGCCGGCGCGGAGCCCGATCGAGACGGCCGGGTGGGCGTCGAACGTGACGTCGGAGATCCCGACCAGGTTGTCGCCGCGAGGCCCGAAAGCCTGCGTCACCACCACCTGGACGTCGTTTTCGACGGCCACGTGTGCATCTGTCACGATGCGGTGCCTGCCAGTGATGGTGAAGTTGCGGCGGTCGACCGGGTCCACGTGTCGAGTTATAATCCTTTCTCGCGATGAAACGACCCTTGGTGATCGTCATCGCCCTGCTGGCCCTCGTGGGAACGGCCTGGGCCAAGCCGAAAGTGGCGATCATCCCGTTCGAGGGGGATCCCGGCGGGGATGCCCAGGATGCGGTCACCGACGCCCTCGGGGACGACGTCCAGGTCGCGGGCCCCAAGGAAGTCACCCGGGCCATGGACAAGCTCGGCTTCGACACCGACGTGTCCGAGAAGGACCTCAAGAAGCTGTCGGCCGAGCTCGAGGCGGACGCCATCGTCCAGGGCTCGATGTCGTCCAAGGACGGCAAGCAAATCCTGCACTTCAAGCTGTTCGTGAAGGGCAAGAAGGCGAAGGGCTTCACCGTCGAGTTCGGCAGCTTCAAGTCCGACAAGTTCAAGTCCGCGCTCCACGACAAGCTCGTCGAGAAGCTCGAGGTCTCCGAGGACAAGCCCAAGAAGGACGAGGACGAGGACAAGCCGAAGAAGCACGACGAGGACACCGACGCCGACGCCGCCCGCCCCAAGAAGCACAAGGGCGACGAGGACGAGGATGCCGACGCCAAGCCCCACAAGAAGAAGCGGGTCGGCAAGGGCGGCGACGATGACGAGGAGATCGAAGAGGTCACGACCGTCTCGAAGGTCCCGTCGCACTCCGCGAACCGGGATGCCGTGCGCGTCGACTTCGGCGTCTCGGCGATGTCGCGCACGCTGACGTTCAACTCGCGCAACTTCGAGCAGGCGCCCAAGGGCTACAAGAACAACCCGGTGCCGGGCGGGCGCCTCGAGGCCGAGCTGTTCCCGTTCGCGTTCTCGAAGCCCAACAGCGCCGCCGCCGGCATCGGCTTCGCCGGTGACTACGACCAGACGTTCGCGCTGAATTTGCAGTCGACCGCGCAGCCGGGCACGAAGTTCCCGGTCACCGAGCGCCACTGGTCGGTCGGGCTGCGCTACCGGATCGCGTTCGGCTCGAGCCCGACGAGCCCGACCCTGACGCTCGGCGCAGGCTTCGCGCACCACACGTTCGTCGTCAATCGCGCCGCCCTCGCGATGGGCACGGTGATCGACCTGCCCGATGTCGACTACGTCGGCTACGACCCCGGGCTCACGTTCCGGATCCCGATCGGCGGCACTGTCGCGCTGCTGTTCGGCGGGCGCGCGCTGCTCGTCACCAGCACCGGCAAGATCCAGACGCCCGCGGAGTACGGCCAGGCAAAGGTCACCGCGGGCGAGGCGACCGTCGGTCTCGACTTCGTGTTCGGCAACCGCTACGCACTACGTATCGTCGGCGAGCTCGCGCAGATGGGCTTTGCCTTCACCGGCGGGGCGCAAATGACCAACAACCGCGACGGTGAGCCGGCCTCGAAGGATGTCGGTGGTGCAGCCGATCGCTACATCGGCGGCGCTGCCATGTTCGGTGTACTTTACTGACACCGTGCAGCGTTCCGGGGTTGGTGGTATTCGCGGCAAGATCGTCGTCGTTCATCCAGAGCGCAAGGCGCAGCGCGCGCTGCATCGGATGGTCGGCGCGGCCGGCGTGCCGGTCGAGGTCGCGAGCGAGCTCGAGACCGCCGCGATCGACGCCGACACGATCGTGATCGTCGACGCCTCGCTCGCGCAGAGTCGCAAGCCGGTGGCGCGCGCGTGGATCGCGGTCCCCGGCGAAGGTCTCTCCGCGGCGGAGGCGCCGGTCGTGGCGTCGCTGCTCGCGGCCGGCTGCGATCACGTGATCGCGCATCCGATGCCGATCCTCGCCGAGGAGCTGCTCGCCACGGTGCAGAAGCTACTGCGGCGCGACGTGTTCGGCCTCGAGAAGTACCTGACGTGGAGCGCCGACGTGCGCAGCTACACGCTCGACGACACCCGCGATCGCGATGCCGCGGTCGCCGAGCTCGCACGCGAGGTCGTGCTGTTCGGACTGCCCGATCGGGTGAGCTCGATGGTCAGCGTGATCGCCGACGAGCTACTCGCCAACGCGATCTACAGCGCCCCGGTCGACGACGCCGGCGTGCGCCACCGCGCCAGCATGCCGCGCGATCAAGGCCGTGCGCTCTCCGGTCGCGATGTGGTGACGCTGCGCTGGGCGACCGACGCGCGCTACGTCGCGCTCGAGATCCGCGATCGCTGGGGCTCGATCGATCCGGTCGCGTGCGCTACCCGTCTCGCCGCCGCGCAGTCGACGCAAGGCGGCATGGGCCTCCCGCTCGCGTACGCGTGCTGCAACCAGCTCGTCATCGGCCATGCGCCCGGCGCTCTGACCGAGGTCGTCGCGCTGCTCGACGTTCGCTTCAAGCCGACCGAGCTGGGCCGCTCGGCGTCGTTCCACGTGTTCTCCGGAGACGCACCATGAAGACCGTCATGTCTGTTGATGGGAACCGGATCACGATCTCGGGACGGATCGACGACTACACGCACCTGCAGGTGCTGGCGTCGAAAGTGGGCTCTGGAGAGGTCGTCATCGATACCGGTGAGGTCACGTTCGTGAACTCGGTCGGCATGCGCGAGTGGATCCGGCTCATCCGCGCGCTCCGCGAGTCGGGCAGGGCGGTCCGGCTCGAGCGCGTCGCCGACGTCCTGATGACGCAGATGAACCTGATCGCCGAGCTGCGCGGCGCGGTGACGATCTCCTCGTTTCACGCGCAGTATGTGTGCCCGACATGTGGGGCCGAGGCCGCACCGCTCGTCGACGCGACGCTTCCGCCCGTGCCCTGTTCCGAGTGCGGCGCAGCGATGGAGCTGGCCGACTTTCCCGAGCGCTACCTGACGATCTTCAAGGGATAAAACGGTGCTAGCCTGCGCCCGTGCACCCGGACGTTCTCGCACCATCGGATACTTTCGCACGTCGTCATATCGGACCTTCGGACGCGGATGTCACCGCGATGCTCGGCGAGCTCGGTTACCGCTCGCTCGAGGAGCTCGCAGCGGCAACGGTGCCGTCGGCGATCCGGCTCAAGAAGCCGCTCGCGCTCGGTGAAGCGCTCGGCGAGCACGAGCTGCTCGAGGAGCTCAAGAACCTCGCCGCCGACAACCAGGTCCTGCGCTCGTTCATCGGCCAGGGCTACTACGACACGATCACGCCGGGCGTGATCCTGCGCAACGTGCTCGAGAACCCCGGCTGGTACACGCAGTACACGCCGTACCAGGCCGAGATCTCGCAGGGCCGGCTCGAGGCGCTGATCAACTTCCAGACGATGATCGAGGACCTGACCGCGCTGCCGATGGCCAACGCGTCGCTCCTCGACGAGGCCACCGCGGCCGCCGAGGCGATGCACATGTGCTTTGGCCAGGGCGATGGCAAGCGGGCCACGTTCTGGGTGCATGACGCAACGCACCCGCAGACGATCGCGGTCATGCAGACGCGCGCCGAGCCGCTCGGCATCGATCTACGCGTCGGCTCGATCGAGACGATCCTCGGCTCGCTCGATGCCGGCGTCGCAGGCGTGCTGTTCTCGTATCCGTCGACCGACGGTCATGTGATCGATCTGCGCGACGCGATCGCGAAGGTGAAGGCCGCAGGCGCGGGCGTGGCGTGCGCGACGGATCTGCTCGCGCTCACGCTGATCACGCCGCCCGGCGAGCTCGGTGCGGACATCGCGATCGGCTCGGCGCAGCGGTTCGGCGTGCCGATGGGCTTCGGCGGTCCGCACGCCGCGTTCCTCTCGGCGAAGGATGACTATCGCCGGCAGATGCCGGGCCGGATCATCGGCGTGTCGCGCGATGCCAAGGGCCGCGTGGCGATGCGGCTGGCGCTGCAGACGCGCGAGCAACACATCCGCCGCGAGAAGGCGACGTCGAACATCTGCACCGCGCAGGTGCTGCTCGCCGTGATGGCCTCGATGTACGCCGTCTATCACGGGCCCGAGGGGCTCGTGCGGATCGCGCGGCGCGTGCGCGGGTTCACAGCGCTCGTCGCGACGGGCCTCGGCAAGCTCGGGTTCAAGGTCCGGCCGGGCGCGTACTTCGACACGCTGCGCGTCGACCTCGACGCGCATCAGCAGGCCGACGTGGTCGCGCGTGCCCAGGAGCGCGGGCTGAACCTTCGCCGCTACGCCGACGGCGTCGGCGGCGTTGGTCTCGGTATCTCCTGCGACGAGACGACCTCGCATGCCGACGTACACGACCTCTTCGAGGCGTTCTCCGGCAAGGACCTCCCGTTCGAGGTCGCCGAGCTGATCCGCGACACCGAGGTGCCGGAGCTGCCGGCGGCGGTGAAGCGCACGAGCGCGTTCCTCACGCACCCGACGTTCAGCCGCTATCACGCCGAGCACGAGATGCTGCGCTACATCAACCGGCTGCAGGCGAAGGACCTGTCGCTGACGACGTCGATGATCCCGCTCGGCTCGTGCACGATGAAGCTCAACGCGACCTCGGAGATGCTGCCGGTGACGTGGCCCGAGTTCGGCCGCATCCACCCGTTCGCGCCGGCCGAGCAGTGGGGCGGCTATCGCGCGCTGTTCGATCAGCTCGAGAGCTGGCTCGCGGAGATCACCGGGTTTGCGGCGGTCTCGCTGCAGCCGAACTCCGGCGCGCAGGGCGAGTACGCGGGCCTGCTCGCGATCCGCGGCTATCACAAGGCAGCCGGCCAGGCGCACCGCACGATCTGTCTCATCCCGGCGAGCGCGCACGGCACGAACCCGGCGAGCGCGGTGATGGCGGGCATGGAGGTCGTCGTCGTGGCGACCGCGCCTGATGGCACGATCGATCTCGCCGACCTGAAGAAGAAGGCCGAGCAGCACTCGGCCAAGCTCTGCGCGCTGATGGTCACGTACCCGTCGACGCACGGCGTGTTCGAGGAAGGCATCCGCGAGGTCTGCGAGATCGTCCACAAGCACGGCGGCCAGGTCTACATGGACGGCGCGAACATGAACGCGCAGGTCGGGCTGACGAGCCCGGGCGAGATCGGCGCCGACGTCTGCCACCTCAATCTCCACAAGACGTTCTGCATCCCGCACGGCGGCGGCGGTCCCGGCATGGGCCCGATCGGCGTCGCGAACCACCTCGTGCCGTTCCTGCCCGGGCATCCGCTTGGCGGCGGCGCGCAGGCGGTCGGCCCGGTGTCGGCGGCGCCGTGGGGCTCGGCGTCGATCCTGCCGATCTCGTTCGCGTATATCGCGATGATGGGCGAGCCGGGGCTGCGGCGCGCGACCGAGGTCGCGATCCTCGGCGCGAACTACATCGCGAAGCGGCTCGGCGATCACTACCCGGTGCTCTACAGCGGCCGCAACGGACGCGTCGCGCACGAGCTGATCCTCGACTGCCGCCAGTTCAAGAAGACCTCCGGCATCGAGGCCGAGGACATCGCGAAGCGCCTGATGGACTACGGCTTCCACGCGCCGACGATGTCGTTCCCGGTGCCGGGCACGCTGATGATCGAGCCGACCGAGAGCGAGACCAAGGCCGAGCTCGATCGGTTCTGCGACGCGATGATCGCGATCCGCAACGAGATCGCCGCGATCGAGAGCGGTGC
>Ga0157374_10004269_pt1 | contig 12015 bp, 6 predicted proteins | sample M25metaG_FD_115308 | JGI IMG/M metagenome (GOLD analysis project Ga0157374, IMG submission 115308) | Miscanthus rhizosphere microbial communities from Kellogg Biological Station, Michigan, USA - M2-5 metaG | ecosystem: Host-associated > Plants > Roots > Rhizosphere > Soil | place: USA: Michigan...
ACTGGTCCTTCTTCGCGTGCTGCGAAACCGAGATGCCGACCACGTTGTAGCCCGGCTCGAGGCGGTCGGCAGGAAGCTCCACGCCCAGCTTCACGTCCGGGGCCTGCGGATTGAGGCGCGCCTGGGCGATGGGTTCGCCGCGCAGCTTGATCACCAGCGTGGACGTATCCGGGATGAGGTTCGCCGACACCGTGTAGCGCAGGTGCACCACGGCGCGCTTCACCAGCCAGCGCTCGGGCACGGGCACCTGGATCTCGCGCTGGTCGGCGATGCAGCGAAGCTCCATCTTGTTGAGGCCCGTGAGCTGCTCGAAGGGCAGCTTCATGGTCTCCGCCTGCGAGCCCATTGCCACTGCGGCCGCCGCGACCGCAACACCCGCCCTGCGCGACCATCGCCAGCCGCGCTTCACGTAGCTCCAGGCGGCCCTGGCGACGATGCCGCCGCACAGCCAGGCGCCGCGCGTGCCCATCTTGCCCAGCGTCCAGAAAAGGTCCACCAGCGGGATGCCGCGCGAGCGCAGGTCCCACACCGCGACCCAGCGGCGGCTGTCGCCGTACACGAAGCGCACGACGTCGGCGTACGACTCTTCAGCGCGCAGGTAGCGCACGCCGCAGAGCATCCGGCCGTCCTTGTCGGCGCGGCTGCGCCTCACCTCGCCCTCGAACTGGTTCACCAGTCCCTCGGCGCCGGAAGTCTCGATGAACACGCGTTCGCGCTCCTTCACTTCGAAGTCGAGCTTCGCCGCGAATCCCATGCCCGTCACGGACAGGTTCACCAGGTCCACCTCCAGGCGCTGGTTCACGCGCGGGAACTGCACCATCGCCGTACCCCCTACCGACATGCGATGGTTCGCGCGCACCTGGCGGCGCTCCCACAACGCGCCGATCGACACGATGCACAGGTAGATGTTGTAGACGCTCCAGATGAGGGTCACGGAGATCACGTCGCGGAACTCCACCTGGGTCCAGAAGCGCGTGAAGCCCGAAAGCGCCGAGGCGACGTTCAGGCACAGCAACCCGAAGAACACGAGCGAGAGCGAGTTCAGCTGCTCGTCGCGCGACCCCATTCCCTTGGGCGTCACCTTGAACGACGGCTTGTGCGGGTGCCGGATGGTCGAGAGCACGGCCGGAGCGAGGAACACCGACTGCACGCTCTCGTAGATCTCGGAGAAGAACGGCCGGCGCATCTTGCCGAAGAGGAAGTCGGTGACGATGAAGGTCGAGAAGACGAACGGCAGCGCGTAGGCCACGATCTGCGACGCGGATGCGTGGTAGATCGACATGCCGAAGAGGAGGAAGGCGCTGGGGGCGAGGAAGTAGATCACGCGCGCCACGCCGAAGAACCAGAAGAGGCAGCAGTTGAAGTAGCACAGGCGCTGGGCGAGCGACAGGCCCGGCACGAAGAGCGGGTCGTGCAGGATGAAGATCTGCACCATGCCCTGCGCCCAGCGCGTGTGCTGCAGCATGTAGTCGGCGTATGTCTCGGCCGCGAGCCCGCACACCATCGGGTGGTTCACGTACACGCTGTGGTAGCCGCGGCGGTGCAGCTCGAACGCGGTCTCGGCATCCTCCGTGATCGACTGGCCCGACATGCCGCCCACCTCCGCGAGGTAGCTGCGCCGCATGACGGCCGCCGAGCCGCAGAAGTAGCTGGCGCCCCAGGAGTCCAGGCCGGGCTGGATGACGCGGTAGAACATCTCGCTCTCGTCGGGCACCTGCGCGCCGTTGCCGATGGCGGTCTCCGCGGGCGCCGCGTTCACGAAGAAGTGCGGCGTCTGCACCAGGAACACCTTCGGGTCCACGAGGAAATAGCCGATCGTGCGCTGCAGGATCTCGGCGGTGGGAACGTGGTCGCAGTCGAGGAAGAGGATGAACTCGCCCTCCGACTCGTTCATCGCGTGGTTGAGGTTGCCCGCCTTGGCCGAGCGGTTGGTCTCGCGCGTGACGTAGCTCACTCCCAGCTGGGTTGCGATCTCCTTCAATTGCAGGCGGCGCTGCCACGCCTGGTCCCCGCGCTCCTTGTCGTTGCGCTTCTGCAGGGTGCCGCCGTCGTCGCAGATGTAGACGCGCAGCTTCTCCTTCGGATACTCGATCTGCGTGGCGGCGAGCGCGGTGAGGCGCACGATCGCCGGGTCCTCGTTGTACGTCGGGATCAGGATGTCCACCGTCGGCCACGTCGAGCGGTCGGCCGGCAAGGGTTCGGGCTCGCGCTCCAGGGGCCACACGTTCACGAACAGCCCGAGCAGGTGCAGCGTGATCGAATAGACCTCGGCGGCGAAGAGGAGCGACATGCCCACGAAGTCGAGGGGGTTGGTGTAGATCAGCGTCTCGAAGCTTCGCCACCAGAGGTAGCGCAGCGTGAGGTACGCGGCGACGAGCACGAAGACGAGCCGCCACGCGTTGCGCCGTGTGGCCGGGAAGCGCCCGATAGTGAGCAGCAGCAGCACGCACGCCCACCCGGACATGAGCTGCAGCGCCTGCCCGAAGTGCGCCTCGCGCAGGTTGATCATGTAGAGCAGCATTCCGCCGGCGAGCATGAGGGGCGCCAGGCCCCGCGGGACTTCGCCCAGCCAGGCGCGCACGCGCTGGCGCAGGGTGAGGCGCTTGTAGCGAAATGTCTTGTGGGTGGGGACCGCCGCCATGGCTACTTGGCGCCGCCCGCGTCGCGGCGCTGCGGCGTGCGCCGCGCGCTGGTGCCCGTGGTCGTCGAGGTGGAGCCCTCCTCCGGATTCGCCGCCGCGCGCGCTGCCTTCGGCGCCTCGTCGCTTTCGGGGGTGACCGGTGCGGCCGAACGCATCATCATGCCGCCCGATTCCTCGAGGTAGACGATGCTCGACTGCTTCTTTTCCTCGTACTGGACGATCGCGCCGCGCGCGGCGGGCTCGGGGGCGGCGGCGGGCTTCTTCTGCGCGATGGCGGGGACTGCGCCGGACGCAAGCATGGCGGCGGCGACGGCCATTAGCCGGCGCCGGGTCCGCGGCCTGATCCCGGTGTAAAGCTCTCCCTTCGGCACGACGTCCCCTTCCGGGTTCTTGGGTCTTATATGAGCAGCGGCTAATGCGAGGCGCAGTTTTAGCATGCCCGGAGGGCGAAGACCAGTCACGGCGTCCTTTCGCCGCGCTCACGAATCGCGATCTTCGTGAGCAGCAGCAGCACCGAGGAGTAGTACGACTCGCCCGCTTCCAGGGCCGGCAGGCGCACCGCCGCGAGGCGAGGATACCCTGCCGCAAGCAGCGCGATCGCCCGGATGCCCACGCCGCCGCCCTTCGTGTCCACGCTGTCGTCGCGCAGGTTCGTGAACGCGGGCGGCTCCCGAGCCGTGGCGAAGTGACCCCAGAAATCACGGTACGGCTGCATCAGGCTGTCGGTATCCTGGCGTCCCCACACGAGGTAAACCGGGATGCGCACCGCATCGAAGCCGAAGCGCTCCGGTGGCGTGCCGCCGGGCGTGACGGGATCGCCGAGCTTCAGCCAGTCGGGCGGCAGGCGCCAGCGGCCGAAGTACGCGTACTTGAGGATCGCCACGCCGTTCTTCGCGAGCTCGTCCCACTCGGGCGCCGGATCGACACGCGCGAGCTCGCGAAACGCGGGAAATACCCAGTACGAGAGGTTGATGGTGACTGCGTCCGCCTTCTCGAAGCCCTCGGTCGCCGGAAGAAGCACGAGGCCGTGCGTGCCCCGCTTGATGAGCTTCCTGCGAACGTCCTGCGCGATGCGCTTTCCCGCGGCCTCGTATTCGGGCTCGCGCCACTTCTCCGCGGCGCGCGCGAGCGCCCACGCCACGAGCACATCGGCGTCGGATGCGTTGTTGCGATCGGCTACACCGCCGTTCTCCCACTTCCACGCGAGCAGCGCATCGTCGCGCACCTGGAGGGTTCGGCGCGTCCACTGCCAGAGGCGATCGAAGGTCGCACGATCGTCGTAGTGGACCGCGAGGAGCATCGTGAAGCCCTGCCCCTCGGAGTGGCTGATGCGCGCCTGTCCCGTATCCACGACGCGGCCATCGGCCTCGACGAACGATTGCTTGAACCGATCCCAGTCCGCTTCGGCGGCGTTCGCCCCGAGTGCGACGATGCAGGCGAGCATGGCGATGGCTTTCATCAGTACTGGAACCCCGGCAGCACCACGGGCTCCGGAGGCATCGACGGCGGCCGCGAGCTGGTGCCCCACGGCGTCATGCGCACGTAGAGGAGCAGGCGGCTGGGCGTGTAGTTGGTGGAACGCTCGATGTCGAGGCGCGCGCCGACGTAGATGTTGGGCGCGAGCCTGTGCTCCACAGCGGCCGCGAACGAGCGCCCGTAGGAGCGCCCGTTGCTCCCGCCCGTGTAGAACGGATCGATGCCGTTCACCGGTGTCAGCGCCTGGGCCTCGGCCTGCATCGCGGCATTCGTCGGAAAGTAGGGCGCGCGCCACGACTCCGACCGCGACACGGACACCGAAGCGCGCAGATAGAACGACGTGTCGTTCGATCGCATCGCGTACGTGACCGGAAGCGAGAGCGACTGGTAATCCTTCGGGCTGTAGTAGCCGCCGTGGCCGAAGGTGAACTCGCCCGCATCGTCGCTGAAGTGCCAGAACATCGCCGTGAAACCGGCAGCGAGCTGCCGGTTCTCCTCGTTGATGAACCGGCGGTACCCGCCCACCATGAACTCGGCCTTGTTGTTGTCGGCCACGTTCTTGCCGGTGATGCGGTACAGGCCCGCAAGGCTCCACGCGCCGTAGGTTCCGCCGCTGTCGCGTGAGACGTTCACCCGCACGCCGCTCTGGACGACGCCGCCCCACACCTGCCCGGTGTTCGTGTCGTGCGCGCCTGCATACGCAAGCAGGCTCGACACGATCGGCCTGCGCGCCGCGTCGATCGAATACGAGAAACCGTTGGCGCTTCCCTCGTAGAGCGCGCCGCCCACGATGTTCACCACCGGGAATCCAACCGGCGTCGTCCCCACGTCCACGCGGAGGCTCCGCCATTGAGTCCCCACGGTGAACGCCACGCCCTTCTCGACCGGGGGCGGCGGTGTCGTGGGGCAGTTCGGCTGGCACAGCAGCAGGCTTCCGTAGGTGGAGGTCTCGAAGGAATTCGCGAGGTCCAGCGTCCCGCTCGAGATCCGCGAGGGCGCGACGCGGAAGAACGCGCGGCCGGACGCGGACCACCGGTCGCGATATCCGAACGGCAGCTCCTGCGCGTCGAGCTGCGACTTGCCGGGCGTCCCCGAACGGCGCAGCGCGTCCAGCGCGCCGCCGAACCAGGCAAGCTGCTGCTCGCGCAGCTCGGCGAGCCTTCGCATGCGCCAGTACTCGTCGCTCGGCACGAGGGCCAATGCGCGCTGCTCGAGCTCCACTGCGCGATCGACGTCGCCCTCGCGCTGCGCGATGCGGCTCGCCGCTTCCAGCCCGTTCGAGTCGAGCCGCGTGAGGCTCTGCGAGAGCTCCGGGTCGTCGCGCGCGACCTCTCGAAGCTGGGCGATGATGCGGTCCGCGCCCGCGGTATCGCCCGCCTTCATGAGCTCCTCGGCCTTGCGCGCCTGCCGCGTAAGCTCGATGCGGCGCGCGAGCTTGGTCATGCCTTCGCTGCGTTGCGCGGCGGGAGTGGCCTCGAGGAGTGCGAGCGCCTCTGCATCGCGCTCGACACTCGCGAGATAAAGCGCATTCGCGTAGCGCACGTCCGCGTCGGCAGGCCGGCGCTGCTTCAGGTCGTCGAAGAGCGCATCGCCGCGTTTCGCGTCGCCCTTCGCTGCGTAGATCCGTGCGAGGTCATGCACGACCCAGGGATTGTCGGGATCGAGCGCGCGCGCCTGCTCCAGCATCGCAACCGATTCGTCCTCGCGTCCCTTTTCACGCAATCCGCGCGCCGTATCGCGCATGTTTCCCGCGCGGGTGGTCTTTTCGGCGGCCTCGATGCGAGCGAGTTCGGCTTTCGCGGCGGGCTCGGCGGCGTCGATCGCCCTGGCCTCCTCGATCCTCGAGCGCGCCGCGCCGTATTGGCCCGCTTCGCGCGCGGCCGCGGCCTCCTTGAGCAGGCCCCAATAGCGCGCGGTGCGCTCGAGGTCGCCCCACCAATGCGCCTTCGGGTCGAGGCGCCGCGCTTGACGGAACAGTTCCCTCGCCTCGTCGTGCCGGCCCTGCTTGAGGCGCACCAACCCCATGTTGCCCACCGCTTCGCTGTCCTCGGGATGCAGCTCCATGGCGCGCGCGAGTAACGGCTCGGCCTGCGTGAGGTTGCCTGCTTCCATCGCATGGATGCCCTCCCGCTTCGCCTTGTAGCCGGGATCGTCGCGGATGCGCCGGGCCGCGGCGATTCCCTCCTTCACCTTCTCGAGCTTCTCCGCGATGGCGGTGTCGCCAGGATTGTCCGCTACGTACTCGCGCAGGGGCGCGAGGCTTTCCTCGACGGGATCGAGTGCCAGGAGCGCGCGCCGCCATGCCTCGCGCGCCTGGCGCGAAACCGAAGGCACCGCGGTCAGCTCGCGCAGCGCGGCGAACGTCGCCGCGGATACGGGCTTGCGCGTGCTCTGGTCGGCGGCGAGCGCCACCTGGAACCTCGTGTCCGCCGGATGTTTCCTGGCGAGCTGCGCGATCATGGCCGCGCCCGCTTCGCGCCCGCCGCGCGTGGCCGCGAGCGACTGCGCGTATTCGAGCGCCAGCTCGTCGTCGGGAAATCCCTCGGGAAAGATCGCGCGATACGCCTGCACCGCCTCGTCGAAACGCCCGACGCGCGCGAAGTTGCGCGCATCGCGCAGCTTTTCCCGGTCGGGTCCGCGCACGCGAAGCAGTGCCGATACACGCGCGACCGCCGGATCGCCGGGGCGCGCCGCGCGAAGCCTCTCCAGCGTGGCCTGCGCGTCACGGTCCTGGTTGGCGGCGATCTGGATGCGCGCCAGCAGCTCCAACGCTTCCGCGTTGTCCGGCGCGAGCCGGAAAACTTTCGCGAGCTCCTCGCGCGCGAGATCGTCGCGCGCCCGGTCGCGCCAGAATTGCGCGCGCTCCATGAGCCGCTCGACTTCGGGATCGGCCGCGAGCGCCACGGCCGGCCACATGCAGCAGGCGAGGAGCGTGGCGGCCGCGATTCGCGCGCGCATCAGGCGCGCCGCCTCTTTCGCCACGCCACGAAGCGATTGCGGATCACGTACGCCGCGAAGCCCAGGAGGATGAGGATCGCGGTGGCCCCGACACCCACGATCTCGGGGCGCTGCGAAAGCCAGTAACCCCACCCGGTATAGAACGGCATGTGGCCCACGGTGTAGGTCGGGCCCACCAGCACGCTCTGCACCCTGTCGCCGAGCACGAAGGCGGCGCTGCCCTTCACCGCGCGGCGCATGTCGCGATCGTCGAGGGCATCCACCAGGCGCATGAGCTGGTCCGGAACCAGGGCGGTCGCGACAACCACGCTTCGCCCGCGCGTGACCGGCGACTCGAACGCGTAGAGCGCGGCCGCGGGCCCCGTTCCCTCGAAATTCACCTGCGTGGCCACCGCCGTGTCGGGCGGCGGAGCGAGACCCAGCCAGTCGTACACGGCGTCCAGGCGCACCGTCGAGACGCTCGCGCGTTGGATTCCCGAGAACGTGATCGGCATCTGCTCCGTCCAGCGCGCGAGCAGCGACTGCTGCGGCGGCGCTCCGATCACGAGGATGTCCGCGTCCTGGAGCGCGGCCGCGTCCTTCGGCGTGGTGATGCGCACGCGCGTCGCGGCGCGCCCCGTGGCCTCGCCCATGCGCGCCATCATCGAGAGCATCGTCTCGATGTCGGCGGGCGCGGCCTCATCGGGCAGCACCACCACCGTGTCGGCCAGGTCCGCGCGGCGCGTGAACGGATAGCCGATGGTGGCGAAGTGCGCGAGGTTGGGCATGCGCACGTAGTGCGGGACGCCGGTGAAGTCGATGGTGGATTCGGGCAGCACCACCGCCTTGATGGGCGGGGAGCGCGGGTCGCGGCACTGCGGCTCGTCCTTCACCGGGAACCGGAACGCGAAAGCGAGCTCCATGCGGCTTCGCAGCCGGTAGTACGGGATGAAGAGCTGCTTCGTGTCGATGATCGCTTCGTTGGCGAAGCGCAGCGCCACCGACTGGATGAGCTGGTCGTTGACGGCGACTTCGAGGTACGCGTCGGTCGCGCAGGCGGGCGGCGTGTACTGCAGTTTCAGCGTGAGAGGAATGCCGGGACCACGCCACGCCGCAAGATCGGGCGGCAGCCGCATGTCGACCTTCACGGGGTCGAGCTGGGGCGGACGCCCCGAGGCCTCGAGCTGCTGCGCCCAGTCGGTGAGGTCGCCCAGCTTCGTGGGCTCGCCCAGCGCGACCCACGCCGGCGCTTCGTAAGGTGACAGCACCTTGTCCTCCACGCGCTTCACCTGCACGCGCGAGCCCGACAATGTGATGCCGCTCACGAGCGCGTCGGCGGCAACCTTGAGATCCTCGCCGTTGCGGCCCATGACCAGCAGCAGCTTCGAGCCCGCGTCGCCGGGATGCGTGATGAGCCGCAGCTCGGGTCCGGTGGCGGGCGGCACCGACGCGAGGAAAGAGGGGCGTTCGTCGTTCGCGACGAAGGCGACCGTGTGACCGGTGGTGGGCGCATCGAAGGACGGCGGCGTGCGCACGCCGCGCCAGCGCGCGAGCACGCCCAGCCACGAAGCCACGTCCGCGGCCGCGCGCAGCGTGGCTTGCGAAGGCTTCGCGCCGAAGGCGAAGGGCACCACGAGTCGGCGCTGGTCGTGCGCGTCGAAGAAAGGTTCGGGAAGGATGGCGAGATCGTCGGCGAGCGCGAGCGGCTGCAGCGTGAGGTCGAGCTCGCTGGACGCCGCGATGTCCGCCCACAATCCGGGCGCCGCCTCGGCGCTCGGCGCAGCATCGCTTCCCGGCGTGGCGACGAGCGTCATCGTGAGCTTGTTGAAGCCGATCAACAGGCGCGGATCCACTTCGACGGCGCGTTCGACCAGCGTGCCCGCGGTGGCCGCGGAGAAGGGAAGGGTGGCGATCGTGTCGCCGTTGAGCGCCAGGCGCACGTGCGAGACGCCGGGGGCGAGCGCGGGCGAGCCCACGTAGCGAAGCCGCAAGGTCGCTCGCGTCACCAGCTCGTCGGAGCGGCAACCGAAGTCGAGCGTGGCGCTGTCCCCATCGCCGCGCAGTTGCAGCGAAGAGCGGGCGCCCAGCTGCGAGAACCGCGCGCTGCGCGTGATTGTGGGAACCGAGGCCGATGCCGATGCGCCCGCTTTTGCGGGCGCGGCAGGCGGCGCGGTGGCAGCCGCCGCCGAAAACGCGACGGCGGCGAGCGCGACACCCAGCGCTCGCGAAACGGCGATCATCTCCCCGATCGTCATGCCCCCCTTAGGCGAGCGGAGATTCTAGTCTAGAATCCCGCGTCGCCCCGGGGAGAACGATGCAGGCGCCGGCATTGGGTTGGAAACGCGGTTCGGACAGGCTCGGCGCGTGGAGCTATTACTTCGTCGCCAAGGCGGCGCTCTTCGCGCTCGGCCTCATCGACCTGCACCTGGTCGAGAACCTGGTTTTCGCCGCCGCGCTCTTCGCGATGGCCGATCGGCGCGTTCGCACCGTGAGGCCGTGGATCGGCGTGCCGGCGGCGATCGCGCTCCTCTACTACGACTCGCGCCTGCCCGGCATCGCGCGCGCCTTCTCCCAGGCAAGCCTCGTCGCGTCGTTCAGCGGCGTGTACCTCTGGGAGCTTGCCGGGCGCTTCGTGAGCTGGAAAGTGGTGGCACTCGTCGTGGTGGCCCTCGGCGTATGCGTGGCGATCGGCCGGATCGTGCGGCTGGACGCCGTCGTCGTCGCCGCGCTGGTGGCGCTCGTCCTCGTGATGCCAAAACCCAAGGCCGTCACGGACGAGCCGCCCGTGGACATCGCCGGCGCGCCGAAGGGCGCCAACCCCGCGGCCCAGGGGCCCGACGGAATGCTCGCGGAATTCTTTCGCGCCGAGTCGCAGCGCAAGATCGTCTTCGCCAGGCCCGCGGGCCCCGCTTTCGACGTGATCTTCATCCACGTCTGCTCGCTCTCGTGGGACGACCTCGAGGCGACGGGCCTGGCACAGCATCCGCTCCTCTCCGGATTCGACATCCTGCTGAAGCGCTTCAACTCGGTCTCGACCTACAGCGGACCGGCTGCGATTCGCCTCCTGCGCGCGCCGTGTGGCCAGCCGCGCCACGTGGCGCTCTGGACGCCGGCGCCGGCGCAATGCCTGCTCATGCCGGACCTTCAGCAGGCCGGCCTCGAGCCGCAGCTCGCGTTGAACCACGACGGCCACTTCGACGGATTCCTCGACCACGTGCGCGCGCAGGGCATGCTCGCCGCGCCGGTGTCGCTGAAGGGAATCGAGGCACCCCAGCGCGGCTTCGACGGTTCGCGCATCTACGACGACGCCGCGGTGCTGAAGCGCTGGCTCGAGGCGCGCGCCAAATCGCCGGCCCCGCGCGCCGCGCTCTACTACAACACGTTGAGCCTGCACGATGGCAACCACATGGCCAACGATCCGTACACGAAGAGCAGCGACACGTACAAGATGCGGCTCGGACGCCTTCTCGACGACCTGAAGAAATTCATGGACGAGCTGGACGCGAGCGGGCGCCGCGCCGTGGTGGTGCTGATCCCCGAGCATGGCGCGGCGATTCGCGGCGCCGACGGCCAGATCGCGGGGCTGCGCGAGATTCCCACGCCCGCCATCACGCTGGTGCCCGTCGGGATCCGCGTGATCGGGCCCGATGCGCAGCGCGCGGGAGCGCCCGTGCAATCCGAGGAGCAGACGAGTTTCCTCGCGCTCTCGCACATCGTGTCGGCGATGCTCGCGAAGCCGCCCTTCGGCGATCCGTTCAAGGCCGCCGACTACACGGCCAACATGCCCCTCACGCCCTACGTGGCCGAGGGCGAGGCCGCGACCGTGATTCGCAAGGGCGACAAGTACCTGCTGCGCCGCGAGCAGGAAGCGTGGACCGAGATCCGCTAGGCCCGCGGACTAGAATGCCCTCATGGCCGAGCGATTCTTCCAGAACACGATCGCGCTGGTGTACGACTTCGACGGGACCCTCTCGCCGCAGCCGATGCAGGAGTACACCGTGCTGCCGAAGATCGGCGTCGAGCCCTCGCAGTTCTGGGCGCGGGTGAACCGCGAGGCGCGCGAGACCGAGTCGGACCCGATGCTCGTGTACATGCGCCACATCATCGAGGCGCTGGAGATCGCGAAGGTGGACGTGAAGCGCGAGGACTTCTCCGCGATGGCGCGCAAGATCAAGTACTTCCCGGGCGTGACGTCGTGGTTCACGCGCATGAACGCGTACGTGAAGAAGCGCAGCCGCGCCCAGGTGGGGATCCAGCATTACCTCATCAGCGCGGGGCAGAAGGAAATCCTCGACGGCGTGTCGATCCGCAAGCACTTCAAGCGCATCTACGCCTCCGAGTACCATTTCAACCACCACGGCGTGGCGACATTCCCGAAGTTCCTCGTGACGGACACGCTGAAGACGCAGTTCCTCTTCCGCATCAACAAGGGGCTCGAGGCGGTGACCGAGTCGATCAACGAGCACATGCCCGAGTCGCAGCGCCCGATCCCGTTCCACAACATCATCTACGTGGGAGACGGGATGTCCGACGTGCCGTCGATGGCGCTCACCAAGAAAAGCGGCGGCCATGCGGTCGCGGTGTACGACCCGAGGAAGCCCGGCGGGCGCGCCTCGTGCGTGAAGCTGCTGGATGCCGGCCGCGTGGATTTCATCGCCGAGGCGAATTACGCGCGCGGCTCCAAACTGTCGCGGCGCGTGGAGCTGCTGCTCGACTCGATCATCGCGAACATCGCATACAGCCACGAAGCGTTCCGCGCGCGGCAGGAAAACCGCGGCAAGCGATGAGCGCGCTCACCTTCCAGGCGCTGCGCGCGCTCGCCGACGGACGTTTCCATTCCGGCGAGGAGATGGCGCGATCGTTCCAGCGCTCGCGCGCCACGCTCTCGGAGGCGCTCAAGCGCGCGCCGGAGATGGGGATCGAGCTTTTCAGCGTGCCGGGCAAGGGTTATCGCGTCGCCG
>Ga0157374_10004270_pt1 | contig 12015 bp, 9 predicted proteins | sample M25metaG_FD_115308 | JGI IMG/M metagenome (GOLD analysis project Ga0157374, IMG submission 115308) | Miscanthus rhizosphere microbial communities from Kellogg Biological Station, Michigan, USA - M2-5 metaG | ecosystem: Host-associated > Plants > Roots > Rhizosphere > Soil | place: USA: Michigan...
TGTCTCGGTGGTTGGCGCGGCATTAGGCGAAACGGGCCTGCTGACACGGACCGCTATTGCGCGGCTCCGCGCCGCCGAGCTCGTGCTCTACGACGCGCTCATCGACGAACGCATCCTGAAATACGCGAGGCGGGCGCAGCGCTTCTATGTCGGAAAGCGCGCCGGCCGTCACGCGATGACGCAGGCGGGGATTCAGACGCTCATGATTCGTGCCGCGCGCCGCGGCAAGCGGGTTGTGCGGCTGAAGGGCGGTGACCCGTTCGTGTTCGGGCGTGGCGGGGAAGAGGCGCTGGCGTTGCGGCAGGCCGGCATCCCGTTCGACGTCGTACCGGGCATCAGCAGCGCGATCGCGGCGCCGGCGTCGGCCGGCATTCCGGTGACCCATCGCGGCCTTGCTTCCGGTTTCCTCGTCGTCTCCGGACATGACGAAGAGACGCTCGCGTCCACGATCGCTCAATTGCAGCCCAACGGCGTCACGGTCGTCGTGCTGATGGGACTTGCCCGATCGATGGCCATCGCCTGCCGGCTGATCGATCGCGGCTGGTCGCGCGGGACGCCGGCCGCCGTCATCGTGGACGCGTCGACGCGCCGGCAGCAGGTGTGGCGCGGCACCCTCGATCAACTGTCGGCCGCGCCGATGGCCACCGCCGCCGCCGCCGCGGGAACCATCGTGATTGGCGACGTCGTCGCCGTCGGATTGCAGGACGCGCAACACGAGAATCGCGAGCAGGGTGCACCTGCGAACGCAGATATTCGAAAGCACGAAATCTCATTGAGGTGATATGTCAGTCGTTGACGATTCAAGAACGTTCGGGCGCGCGCGGCTGTCGTTTGCCAGCGTCGCCGACATCGACGAGTTCGTGGCCACGCTCGAGCGGTACGAGCGCGGCGAGATGACACCGGACCAGTGGCGCGCGTTCCGTTTGGTGCGCGGCACCTACGGACAGCGTCAGGCGGAAGACGCGCAGATGCTGCGCGTGAAGATTCCCCAGGGCGTGCTCACCAGTGGGCAGCTCGATGCGCTGGCCGACGTGGGCGAGCGGTATTCGCGCGGCTTCGGCCACATTACGACCCGGCAGAACGTGCAGTTTCACTTCGTCAAGTTGCACGATGCGGAGCGCGCGATGCACCGCCTGGCCGAGGACGGTCTGACCACGCGCGAAGCCTGCGGCAATTCGGTGCGCAACATCACGGCGTGCCCGTACGCAGGCGTCGCGGCCGACGAGCGATTCGACGTCACGCCGTATGCGGAATCGCTCACGCGCTTTCTGCTGCGCCATCCGCTGAGCTCCACCCTGCCGCGCAAGTTCAAGATCGCCTTCGAGGGCTGCGCCACCGATCACGTCGCGACGGGAGTGAACGATCTCGGATTCCGGGCGGTGGTCGGCCCCGATGGCGGCCGCGGCTTCCGGGTCACGGCCGGAGGCGGCACCGCCATCATGACGACGTCGGCCGGCCTGCTGCACGAGTTCCTGCCGGCCTCGGAGATCCTGCGGGTGGCGGAGGCCGTGCTGCGCGTGTTCAAGCGGCTGGGTGATTACGAGCACAAGCAGCGGAACCGCATGAAGTTCATGATCAAAACGCTGGGATGGACGCGGTGGCGCGAGGAATACGATCGCGAGCTCACGGCAGCCCGGCTCCGCGGACAGGTCCCCACGCTGGAAATCGATCCGCCGGCGAACGAGTCGCGTCCGGACTGGGTGAAGGACTCATCGCCGTCGGTCGGCCAGATCGTGTCTCGTGTGTCGGCGGGACGCGTCTCGGGCCCCGGGATCACGCCGAATGTCGTTCCGGTGTTCCAGGCGGGAGACGAAGCGTACGCCCGGTGGCGTGCGACCAACGTGCGCCCCCAAAAGCAGTTCGGCTACGTGATGGCCGTCGCCACCGTGCCGCTCGGAGACCTGACGCGCGAGCAGATGCGCCTCCTGGGCGAGCTCGCCCGCGCGTACGGCGACGGGACGGTGCGCGTGACGCCCGACCAGGACCTGCTGTTCCGCTGGGTAAACACGTGCGACGTGCGACAGCTGTATCGTCGCCTGGCCGCGGCCGGCCTGGGGCTGAGCGAGGCCGGAACCGTGGCGGACGTGACCAGCTGCCCCGGGGCAGAGACCTGCCGCCTCGCGGTGACGCAATCACGAGGGCTTGGCCGCCTGCTCGAGGATCACCTGCGGGCGCGCCCGGACCTGATCGAAGCGGCTGACGGCGCACGGATCAAGATCAGCGGCTGCCCGAACGGATGCGGCCTGCACCACATCGCCACCATCGGCTTCCAGGGTAGCGTTCGGCGGCTCGGCTCGCGCGCGGTACCGCAGTATTTCGTGATGGTCGGCGGCGGCGCGCACGACCGCGGCGCGTCCTTCGGCCGCCTGGCGGCGAAGATTCCGGCGCGACGGATACCCGTGGCCGTCGAGCGGCTCATCGCCCTGTATGCGACGGAGCGCCGGCCGGGCGAGACGGCGACGGAATTCTTCGGACGGGTCGACCTGGCCGCCGTGAAAAGCCGGCTCGCGGATCTCGAGACCCTCCGGCCCGGCGACGCCGTCCTCGCGGACTTCATCGACCTTGCCGAGGAAGCCGAGTTCGCGCCCGAGGTGCTGGACGGCGAGTGCTCGGCCTAATCGACGTATGCGTATGCGTCGATTTGCATGTGCGTGAGTCGTCTGCTATAGTCGGCGCGACAACTGAAAGACGCGCTTCATCAAGAGTGGCTGAGGGACTGGCCCTGTGACGCCACGGCAACCACGCGACGGACTCCCGCCGCGGTTCAGGTGCCAATTCCCGCCCCGCATTGCGCGGGGGGAGATGAGGGAGAGAAACTTCGTGAGTTCCCGCTGTCGTGTCGCACTGCTAGGCTTCGGTACCGTCGGTTCGGCCATCGCCCGGCGCTTCAATTCGACCGAGTCGTCCCCCTCGGATCCTCAACTCACACACATCTTCGACCGCCGCGCCGGCGAGAAACGCGGTCGGCTGCATGCCGATTCGTTGACGTGGACATCGTCGATCGACGACGTGCTGCAGAGCGATGTCGACGTCGTCGTCGAGGCCATCGGCGGTCTCGAGCCGGCCGTCGAGTGGATTCGAGCCGCTCTCCTCGCCGGCAAATCGGTGGTGACCGCCAACAAGCAGGTGATCGCCCGCCACGGCGCCGACCTGGCGACGCTGGCGGCGAGACAGGGACGGCAGCTGCGATTCGAGGGCGCCGTGGGGGGAGCCATACCGATCGTCCGCGCCATCGGCGAGGGACTGGCCGGGGATCGCATCACGCGAATCGTCGCGATCCTGAATGGCACAACCAACTTCGCGCTCTCCAGAATCGAAGCGACGGGGTGCGGGCTGGACGAGGCGATCCGGGAGGCGCGCGATCGCGGATACGCGGAAGCCGACGTGTCCGCGGATCTCGACGGCCACGACGCCGCTGCAAAACTCGCCATCCTGTGCAGGCTCGCGTTCGGACTGCGTGTCGACCCGTCGCAGATCGAGCTCCGATCGGCGGCAGCGATTGGCGCCGACGACTTCGCTCGTGCAAAGAGACGCGCCGCGACCATTCGCCAGATTGCTTTTGCCGACTACGACCGCGCGGCAGCCAGGCTCACCGCGTGGGTCGCGCCGATCGACGTCGATCGATCGTCGATCTTCGCCCGGGTGCACGGACCGCAGAACGCGGCGCTGATCACGGGCGCCCATTCCGGCGAAATCGGCATCTTCGGCGCCGGCGCCGGTGGCGACGCGACGGCGGTTGCGATGATTGGCGATGTTCGCGCGATCGCGCGCGACAAACACGCCATCGTCCCTGCCCCGGTTCTCACGTCCGAATTCAGGATGCTCAACTCTCTTCTGTTGGAGGCTTCGTGACTGCGTTGATCGGGTTGCAATGTCATCTGTGCAGGGCGTCGTTTCCGGCCGAGGCGACTTACGTCTGCGACAAGTGCCTGGGTCCACTCGAGCCGGTCTATGACTACGGCTCGATTCGATTGACGCGCGAGGAGATCGGGCGCCGGCCGAAGAATCTCTGGCGCTATCGTGAGCTGCTGCCGATTACAGGCGAGCCGCGGACCGGGTTCAACTCCGGGTTCACGCCGCTGGTGCGTTGCACGCGGCTGGCGGATCGGCTCGGCGTCGACGAGCTCTACATCAAGGACGATTCCGTCAATCATCCGACGCTGTCGTACAAGGATCGCGTGGTGTCGGTCGCGGCGACGCGCGCGGCCGAACTCGGATTCACCGTGCTGGCATGCGCGTCGACGGGGAATCTCGCCAACAGCGTCGCGGCTCACGCCGCGCGCCTCGGGATCGAGTGCTGCGTGTTCATACCGGACAACCTGGAAGCCGGAAAGCTGCTCGGCTCCGCGATTTTCAACCCGACGATTCTCGCCATCAACGGCAACTACGACGACGTGAATCGACTGTGCACGCAGGTCGCCGACCGCTATGGATGGGGCTTCGTGAACATCAACCTGCGCGCTTACTACGCGGAAGGCGCGAAGACGATGGGGTTCGAGATCGTCGAGCAGTTGGGGTGGCGGTACCCACAGCACCTGGTCGCGCCAGTCGCGGGCGGCACGCTGCTGCCGCGCATCGTGCGCGGCTTACGGGAGCTTCGGACCGTTGGCCTCGTCGACGGCGAGCTCCCGCGAATCTACGCCGCCCAAGCGGCCGGTTGTTCTCCGGTGGTCAACGCTCTTGAAGCCGGCCTCGAGTATCCGGAACCCGTACGCCCCAACACGATTGCGAAGTCGATCGCCATCGGCAACCCGGCGGACGGCTATCAGGTGATTCAGTGCGTGAAGGCCACCGGCGGCGCCGGCGCAGCTGTCAGCGATGAGGAGATCGTCGGCGCCATCCGGTTGCTCGCGGAAACCGAGGGCATCTTCACCGAACCCGCCGGCGGGACGACGCTGGCGGCCACCATCGAGCTGATCAAACGCGGGATCATTCCGAGGGACGAGTCGATCGTGGTCTGCGTCACGGGAAATGGCTACAAGACCGCGGAGGTCGTGGAAGGGAAGCTGACGCCGCCGGTGAGATTGAGCCGCGCGTTCAAAGAGTTCGAGGCGTGGCACTCGTCGCGGGAGGCGCTGGCGTGAGCGGACGCTCGGCTGAAGCCTTCGCGCTACACCTGGTGCAGTGTCACGATTGCTTCACGACTGGCGTTCGAACCACCACGAAAAACACGAAATTCACGAAACCCCAAAACGTTTTCGTGCGTTTCGTGAGTTTCGTGGCTGATGGCCGCTAGCCGCGGACCCGTGCAGTGGATGTGGAAACGATGGGGAGCTTGAACTCCATCGTTCGACCTTGCCGCAGCACTTTCACGACGGCCGTCGTACCGGGCTTCGAGTCGGCCACGAGCCGCAGGAACTGCGACGGATCGTCGATGGTCTGACCGTTCAGGCCGACGATGACGTCGCCAGGCCGGAGACCCGCATCGAACGCTTCCGAGGTGCGCGACATGCGCGAGACGAGCGCGCCGTTGGTCCCCTTCACCCCGACTTCTTCCGCGAGCTGCGGCGTCAGCTTTTCGATCCCGAGCGGTCCGATGGATCCGCGCCGGACCTCGCCGTACTGCATCAGGTCGTCGACGACGTGCCGCGCGAGCTTGCTCGGCACTGCGAATCCGATGCCCTGATATCCGCCGCTCTCGCTGTAGATGCCGGTGTTGATGCCGACCAGCTCCCCGCGGCTGTTGATGAGGGCGCCGCCCGAGTTGCCCGGGTTGATCGCCGCGTCGGTCTGAATGAAGTCCTCGTAGTCGGCAAACCCCATGTTCGCGCGGCCCGTGGCGCTGACGATGCCCGCGGTCACGGTCTGGCTCAATTGGAAGGGGCTCCCGATCGCGAGCACCCATTCACCGACTTTCAGCTGGCTCGAATCGCCCCACGCGATCACCGGCAGGCCGGTCGCCGGAATCTTGAGCAGCGCGATATCCGTCGTCGGATCGGTGCCGATCACCTTGCCCTTGATCTCGCGCTTGTCCGGCAGCGCGATCGTAATCTCGCGCACGTGCTCGCCGACGACGTGGTTGTTGGTGATCACGTAGCCGTCGGCGGAGATGATGACGCCCGAGCCGAGGCTCATGGACCGTCGATCGCGCATGAATTGATCGTCGTCGCCGAAGAAGTAGCGGAAGAACGGATCGTTGGGGAACGGGGAGTTGCGTGTCCGGACGACTTGAAGGGACGAGATGTTGGCGACGCCCTTCACCGCCAGCCCGGCGACCCGCGTGAAGTCGGGGCCGCCGCTGGAAAACCCCGCGGTCTGGACCGGCGCGACGGGTGCTGGCGCCTCGTTCGGGGGAGCGGCGGCAACACGAGGCGCGGCCTCGGGAACAGTGTGTACGCGTTCGGCAGCGGCGGAGTCGGCAGCCGTGCGCATGCGGCCGGTGACGACCAGGCCGGCAAAGAAGCCGGCCACGACGAGCGTCAGGGACAATGTGAGACGTCGGAACATAAGCTCGAAATGAGGTTCAGCTGACGTCGATTCGACGCGCGCTTCGATCGGGTGCTTTCGGGATCGTGACCGTCAGCACGCCGTCCTTCAGGTCGGCGGTGATGCCATCGACATCAATAATTTCCGGCAGTGAGAAGGCGCGAGAGAAGCGTCCGTGCCCGCGTTCGACGCGGTGATACTGCTCGCACGGAATCGTCCGTCCAGGTTCAACGCCGCGGGCGCCCCGGATGACGACGCGGCGATCCTCGGCATGAATGTCGATTTGATCGCGCGTCAGACCGGGCAGTTCGGCGGTGAGCACGTAGTGCTCGGCGGTCTCGTAGAGGTCGACCGGCGGGGTCCAGCCGGGCGCGTCGGTGCCTACCAGGTTCCCGAGTTGTTCGTGGAGGGCGAGCAGATCGCGCAGCGGATCCCAGCGCGTGAAGGCCACGTTTCAAGCGTAGCACGGTTACCGGCAGCGGGACCATATGTGCTAGCATTGAAAGGATATACAGCCATCAATATGCCATTTCTACAAGCGACCAGACTCCGTAAAGGGATGCTGATCAAGGTCGGCAACGATCTGTTCCGCCTTCTCGAACTCCACCACCTCACGCCGGGCAACAAGCGCGCGCACATCCAGGTACGGATGCGCAATATCCGGACGCTGTCGCTCGCCGATCACAAGTTCCGCGCTGAAGAGGACGTCGAGCGGGCGACCCTCGACGAGCGCGAGATGCAGTACCTCTACAACGACGGCGACTCCTACTACTTCATGGACACGTCAACGTTCGAGCAGGTGCACATTTCAGCCGAAGCGCTGGGCGATTCGAAGGATTTCCTGGTCGCCGAGATGCTGATTCGCGTCGAGTTCTACGACGTCGAGCCTGTCGGCATCGAGCTGCCGCCGACCGTGGATCTGATGGTCAAGGAGACGGTTCCGGGCATCAAAGGCGCGACCGCCAGCAATCAGATCAAGCCCGCCACGCTCGAAACCGGCCTGGTGATCCAGGTGCCGCCGTTCGTGAACGAGGGCGACAAGGTCCGCGTCAACACCGAAACAGGCGAGTACCAGTCCCGCGTCTGAGCTCTTCCGTCGTCCCGCGGAATCCACCATAATTGACCGTCTCTAAGTAAAAGCGGGGGCGGCATTTCTGGCGAACGCGGTATGACCTGTCCGCACTGCGGGACCGACACACCGGTTGGCGCGGCGTGTTGTGCGGTCTGCGGCGCACCGCAGACACCGGCCACCGGTGTCATCGCCCCTGTGCTCGATCAGGGCGCCGCGACAGCTGGGGTCGGCCCGTTCGGCGTGACCGGCCTCGGCACGGTGGCCGTTGCGACCGGCACTCATCAAGTCGATCTCGATTCCACGCGGCCGCTCGTGCCGGGTGCGATGCATTCACCCACGGACCCGCACCACAGCCCGGGTCATTCGCGCCAGTTCAAGATGCTCACGCCGGGCGAGACGCTCGGCGGGCGCTACCACATCATCCGGCTGCTGGGAGTCGGTGGGATGGGCGCGGTTTACCATGCGTGGGATGCCGAACTCGGCGTCGCCGTCGCGCTGAAGGTCATTCGCGGCGACATCACGGGCGACAGCGACCAGGCGGCGCACGTCGAGCGGCAGTTCAAGCGCGAGCTGCTCCTCGCGCGCCAGGTCACCCACAAACACGTCGTCCGCATCCACGATCTCGGAGACGTCGACGGTCTCAAGTACATCTCGATGCCGTACGTCCAGGGCGCCGACCTGGCCGGCATTCTCCAGCAGAGCGGCACGCTGCCTGTGCCGCGTGCGCTGGCGTACGTGAAGCAGATTGTGGATGGTCTCGTCGCCGCTCACGAGGCAGGCGTCATCCACCGAGACCTGAAGCCCGCCAACATCATGATCGATGCGGACGATCAGGCGCTGATCATGGATTTCGGCATCGCGCGATCGCCGTCCACCAGCGGCAGCGGCATGTCGAAGGTCGTCGGCACGCTGGCGTACATGGCGCCCGAACAGGCTCAGGCAAAGCCGACGGATCAGCGCGCGGACGTCTATGCCCTCGGGATGATGTTCCGCGAGATGCTGGTCGGCCGCACGCGCGGCGACGAGCAGCAGACCGTGGCGGAGCTGATGCAGCGGATCAAGGAAGCGCCGCCGCGGGTCCGCACGATCGATCCAGCGATCCCCGAACCGGTCGACGCCGTGATCGCACGGTGCCTCGAGCCCGATCCCGAGAAGCGCTTTCAGACCAGCGCCGAGCTGGCCGCGGCGCTCGACGCGCTCGACGCAGATGGCGGCACGCGACCGATTCCCAAACCGGTCGGCGCGCCTTGGCGCCTGGCGGTGGCGGCGGTGCTGATCGTGGCCGCCATCGCCGCGGTGACGCTGGTGGTCCGCAGGACGCCGTCGTCTCCAGCGAAGCCGATCGATCCGGTGTCGATCCTCGTCGCAGACTTCGAGAACAAAACAGGCGATGCGGCATTTGACGGCGCGCTCGAGCAGCCGTTGATGCGCGCGATGGAAGCGGCGGCCTTCATCAACGCGGTCCCGCGACCCGATGCACGACAGGTGGCAAAGACGCTCAAAGGCGCACAGGCGCGCCTCGACACCTCCACAGCGCAGGCCGTGGCCTCTCGGCAGGGCACGAAGTACGTCCTCGCGGGCGACGTGACGTCCAAGGGAGGCGGATTCAGTGTCCACTTGCGCGCGCTGGATCCGGTCAGCAGTTCGGTGGTCAAGGAAGCTTCCGCAGATGCCGCGACGAAAGCCGGCGTGCTCTCCGCGGTCGGCACGGCTGCGGGACGGCTGCGTTCGGCGCTCGGCGACAAGACCGCGGACGCCGGCAACGGCACACCGGCGGACGCCATCGGGGCGGGCTCACTCGACGCGTACCGTGAGCTCGAGGCGGCGGACGAGCTCGCGAAGGATGGCAGTGACGATGCGGCAGCGCAACACTATCGCAGGGCGATCGAGTTCGATGGCAAATCCGGACCTGCGTATGCCGGCCTCGCGATCCTCGAGCAGCGGAGGGGTAACGCGGACGCGGCGAAGAACGCCTTCGACACGGCTCTCTCACTGACCGATCGCATGACCGATCGCGAGAAGTACCGCCTGCGGGGCGCGTCCTACCTCGATGTCGCGCACGATTATGAGAAAGCCGCGGAGAACTACACCGCCCTGGTAGCGGCCTATCCCGGTGACGAAGAGGGGCTCATCAATCTCGCACGCGCGCATGCTCAGCTGCTCGATTTCGGCAAGGCCGTCGAGGAGATCCGGCGCGCGGTCCAGCGAAATCCGGCGAACCTGAACTCGCGCCGCGACCTGGCGCTGTTTGCGATGTATGCGGGAGACTTCACCGCGGCCGCGGCCGAATCGAAGCGGCTCACCGACGCGAAGGTGTCAGCTCCTGCCGGCGACATTCCGCTGGCGATGAACGCCGCGATGAAGGGCGACATCGCCGCCGCGTCCGCGGTCTACGACAGCATGGCTGCGACCGGCGCGGCTGGCGCCTCGATCGCCAGCCTCGGGAAGGCAGACCTCGCGCTGTACGTCGGGCGCACCGAGGCGGCCGAATCCGAATTGCAGGCCGGTATGGCTGCCGACGGCCGAGAGAAGAACACGGCGTCGGCCGCTCTCAAACAGGTCGCGCTCGCCGAACAACAGCTCGCCGCGGGACACAAGGCACAGGCCGTGGCGAGCGCTCAGGGCGCGCTCGAGCTGAACGATCGGCTGGGCATCGCCGTTCTCGCGGCACGCGTGCTGATTCGGGCGGGGAGTATGACGGCCGCGCGCGCGGTCGCCGCGTCTCTCGAGGCGCAGCTGCCGAAGCAGAATCGCGCTTACGGGAAGATTCTCCTCGCCGAAATTGCGATGGAGTCCGGAAAGTACGCGGAGGCCATCGACCTGTTGACGCAGGCGCGGGCCCTGGCCGACTTGTGGCTCGGCCGCTTCGATCTGGGCGTCGCCTACGTGGACCGCGGCGCGTTCGCGGAGGGGCTGCCGGAGCTGGATGCCTGCCAGAAGCGGCGCGGCGAGGCGGCGACGCTGTTCTTCGACGGGGCGCCGACGGTGCGTTACCTCGCCCCGCTGGCGTATTGGGCGGGACGTGCGGAAGAAGGGCTGAAGATGGCGTCGGCCAGGAGCCGCTACCAGGCGTTCATCGATCTTCGAAAGGACGCGCCCGCAGATCCGCTCGTCCGGGATGCCCGGCGACGACTACAATAACGTCCCCTATGGAAATCGTTCGGAAAGCGCCCCACCACGGATGGATCGAAGTGATCACGGGGAGCATGTTCAGCGGCAAGAGCGAGGAGCTGATTCGGCGGCTGCGCCGGAGCCAGATCGCCCGGCAGCAAGTCCAGGTTTTCAAGCCGCTCATCGACAACCGGTACAGCGAGGATCACATCGTGTCGCACAGCGACATGCGCATCCCGTCGCAGAACGTCCGCAATTCGGACGAGCTGGTGCAGCAGGTTGCCGAAGATACGGAAGTCGTGGGGATTGACGAAGGGCAGTTCTTCGATCCCAACCTGCCGGCCGCGTGTAATACGCTGGCCGATCGCGGCAAGCGCGTCATCGTCGCCGGACTCGATCAGGATTATCTCGGCCGGCCGTTCGAGCCGATGCCTCAGCTGCTTGCGATAGCGGCATACATCACCAAGACGCTGGCGATTTGCGTGGTGTGCGGCGATCCCGCCAACCACACGCAGCGCCTCGTGGCGAGCAGCGACCGGGTGCTCGTCGGGGCGACCGGTCTCTACGAGGCGCGTTGCCGCCACTGTTTCGATCCTCAACTCGCGGAGGTCGCAAAGACGTAGGCGTGGATCCGATCACAGCCGTCCTGCTGTTGCTGGGCTTCGGCTACCTGTTTCAGAACGCCCGGCTGGCCTACAGCTACATTCGATTCCTGCGGCGCCGGCGATCCGCCATTCTCACGTGGCGGATCCCGAAACCGCCGCTGTACGCGTTCTCGCTCGGCATCGGCGTGGCGCTCGGATTGCTCGTATTCGTCAAGGTCGTGTTCATCAAGCGGCAGGCGTTCGGCGAGCTGATGATGTTCGTCTACTATGCCTATCTCTCGCCGATGAGCCTGACCATCGGACGCGGCTTCTACGAGGACGGGATCTGGGCGGATACCGCGTTCATCCCGTACCACGAGGTGGGTGGGATCAGCTGGCGCGAGGACGAGCACAGCATCTCCCTCATCGTGATCTCGCGATTGCGCAATCTTGCACGGCGCTTGAACGTCCCGGGCGACAAGTACGGGGCGGCCCGGCGGGTCCTGCGGGACAAGATCGGGGAGCACGAAATCCACTTCACCGGCACCGGACTGGACCTGGGGGCACACGACGAACGGGACGAAGCATAAGGAGTCTCTAGTCTTGAGTCGATAGTACGGAGTCGATAGTCGTCAGTCTGGTCGATAGTCCATAGACGTGCACACTAACGACTGGCTGCGACTAACGACTGGCTGCGACTAACGACTGACTCGCGACCAGCGACTCGACTCGCGACCAGCGACTCCGTACTCACGACTAAGGACTAACGACTATGTCTGTTCGATCAACGTGGAAAGGTTTCCTGAAGATCAGCCTGGTGAA
>Ga0157374_10004271_pt1 | contig 12015 bp, 10 predicted proteins | sample M25metaG_FD_115308 | JGI IMG/M metagenome (GOLD analysis project Ga0157374, IMG submission 115308) | Miscanthus rhizosphere microbial communities from Kellogg Biological Station, Michigan, USA - M2-5 metaG | ecosystem: Host-associated > Plants > Roots > Rhizosphere > Soil | place: USA: Michigan...
GATGGGCATAATACAGAACCTGCTCGAAAAGGGATTCTCAGCATTTTACAAAAAAATATCGTTTCTGCCTCAATCCTTTTCTACAAAAGAGTTTTCAGCTTATGAACCGGACGCTAGTGACTCGATTTGAAGAAGAAATGAAAATATACGGTGAAGCTGCCCGCCTTTCGGCTGCTGCTTTAGCTCAAGCTGAAAAACCTGCCTCTTCTGTCTCCAAAGTGAAAGCACAGGAGCCATTGCAACAGGCTGTCATGTCAAGTGATCCGGCTATCGTAAAATCCCCCAGTCCTTTCCAAAGAGTCGAAATGGAAAGTGCGCAGAAACCCCGTGTGCCTGGGCTGCTTCAGATTCAACAAAGAGATCCGGAAGAGGGCATTCAAGATAAAGTTTGGAGACTCCTGACTGCACCCAAATCAGCCTCTTCAAAACCGGAACCGGCAAGGGTTGATATGACACAAAGGCTGGACAGAGTTATTCAGACCGGAACGCCTACCCAAATAATTAAGACGCTACAGGCAGTATACCAAGCGCAAGTAAAACATTTCCAAGAGTTAATTGGTTCACCTCCTGACTTTCTGCATAACTCCCAGGAAAGAGATAATTATTATCAGTACCTTTATGAGAACAGGCAGGATAGATACATTGAGGGAGTAATAGGGACATATCAAGGCAAAAGAGGGCTTGAATTGCCAATCGAGGTGAAAGATGCGGTGGCGGGGTTATCTTACATGCAAAGTTGGCAACGGGATAAAATACAGCAAAAGCTTAAGGGCATGCCAGGTGGCTATTCGATGTGGAAAGAGGTCTATACTTCTATTAGATTTAATCCCAGTAAAAAAGCCATGCACAATAACCAACGGCATTTATATGAAATGGAACAATATGCGAAAGCGGTTCGTGATCTACAGGCATCCGCATAACCTGATGAGAGAAGTGGTTTGACATTCCAAGCCTGGAGGAGTAGTCAACCTAATCATCTAAAGTAATACAGAAAAATCCCTCTTTAACATTCTGGATGTTTTGAGGGATTTTTCCGCTATGTCAGATTTTATGGCACTGGCCAGTTTAAAACTCAAAAAAGACCCGTGTTAATCAGGGAAAACTATACCAGGCTCAACTCAGCGGGGATCAGGTTGGTCAAGCCGGTTGCCTGTTCAAAGGCTTGCGCTACCCGGAACAATTTTTCTTCGGATAAATGCGGTCCCATCAGTTGCAAGCCGATCGGCAGCTTCAGGTTATCGAAGCCGCAAGGGACGTTGATAGCCGGAATTCCCACCAGGTTCACCGGAATGGTGGCGATATCGGAGAGGTACATACTCACCGGATCGTTGGCCTTTTCCCCGATTTTAAAGGCCGTAGTCGGCGAGGTGGGACAAACCAGGACATCCACCTGACTCCAGACCCGGTCAAACTCGTTTTTCAGGAGTTGGCGAATCTTTTGGGCCTTGCCGTAATAGGCGTCATAATAGCCGGAGCTTAACGAGAACGTACCCAGCATAATGCGACGCTTCACTTCCGGGCCAAAGCCTTGCGCGCGGGTTTTGCAGTAGGTGCTGTTGATGTCCTCGCCTTCCACCCGCAAGCCGTAGCGAACGCCATCAAAGCGCGCCAGGTTGGAGCTGGCTTCCGCCGTGGCGATAATATAGTAGGATGCTACCGCATAACGGATACTGGGAATGGAGAAGGTTTGGATGTCGGCACCCATGGCTTTGAACGTTTCCACAGATTTCTGGAACGCTTCGGCCACTTCCGGCTGCATGCCCTCCCCGCTCAATTCATTAATAAGCCCCACCCGCAACTTGCCCACTGGCTGATCGATGGTTTGCAGGTAGTTAGGCACTGCCACATTCAAAGAAGAGGAGTCGCGCTCGTCAAATCCGGCCAACACCTGCAACAGGGCGGCGGAATCCTTAACGTTCCGGGCAAAGGGACTAATCTGATCCAAGCTGCTGGCAAAAGCAACCAGTCCGTAACGGGATACCAGTCCATAGGTGGGCTTCAATCCGACCAGGCCGCAAAGGGCTGCGGGTTGACGCACACTGCCGCCCGTATCCGAGCCCAGGGAGAGCAGCGTTTGGCTGGAGGCAACCGCTGCCGCAGAACCACCGGAACTGCCGCCCGGCACACGCTCCAAATCCCAGGGGTTACGGGTAATCTGGGTAGCGCTGTTCTCGGTGGAACTTCCCATCGCGAACTCATCCAGGTTGGTTTTTCCCACGATGGGCAACAGATGCTTTTTCACCTTCAATGTCGTGGTCGCGTCGTAGGGCGAAACGTAACCTTCCAGAATTTTACTGCTGCAAGTGGTCGCATAGCCCTTCACATTAATGTTATCCTTAACCGCCAGCGGGACACCGGCCAATAAGGGGAGAGATTCTCCCGCCTTCACCTTGCGATCCACTTCCTGGGCCTGCTCGAAGGCCAAATCCCGAGAGAGTGAGTTAAAAGCGCCCACCTTGGGATCGACCGTCTCAATCCGCCGGTATGTGGCTTCCAAAACTTCCACGGCGCTGCGTTCAGCGTTTTTAATCTGCTCATGGAGTGAAAGTGCGCTCAAATTCTCGTTCATGGTTCGTGGTCCCATCCATAACTCTTTTGGCGGATAATCAGCGATTGTAACGCAAACTCGGGATCATCTCCAATCCGCAAATCTTCTGCCCAAGAAAAACGTTATCCCTCAAGTTTGTTTATATACAAAATAAATCATTAAGCGATAAGTTTTGTAAAAAAGTCAACAAAAGTATCAACTTTTTCACAGAATTTGTTTTTTAACTAATATAGTTTCTGTTTACATCGTGTGAATGGACGGAAGTAAGGGTAACGGTCAATGGCAATCACATCTGCACAGACATTTATTTCAATGACGGCCAGTTTCCTGCAACGGAACAACCCCATTGAGACGATGGCGATGAATATGATGACCACCATTTATAATCTGATTACCTACCGGAGTCGGATGAAATTGCTGAAGTATCGTTACATGCTGGAAATGCAGAAACTGGAACGTATTGAGCAGACGCTCAACGCAGCTAATCCGCACGATTATCGGGGAAACAAAATGAACCGAAATTACTAGCGGCAAGGACGCAACATCCTAACTCGGGAGATTGGAAGGTAAACCATGGGGTTCGCGGCAAATCAGGCTAGATTAACGGCGATTGTGGCTCGAAAGTCCGATCTGGAACTTGAGGCGCAGTTTTTGGAGCAGCACAAACTGTTCCTGGCCAGTCTGACCAATGGTTTCTTCAATATCCAGGCCAAGCTCGAACCGGATTCCCAGGCGGCAAAGCTGCTGGAAGCCCGGATTAAACAGTTGGAGCAGGCCGATAAAATTTTAGACATGCACCTGCGCCGGGTGAACAGTCAGCACGAAGCGTTGGAAAAACAGTTGGAAAGCACCGAAAAGCTGGTTCAAAAGAACATCCAAAGCTCCTTCGGCCTCATGTCCGGCTAAGGGAAAGACTCAACTCCAAGCCAGAAGACGCCCTACTCGCTACAATCATAGATGGGGCGATTGTTAGTTTTATGGGTGCTTTTATGGCTGTGGCTCAACCTTAGTATGGGACAACACATACGGAGTCCCTTCAGGATGAAAGAGTTCTTCGGTCAGTAATGCTTTATCGGGCCTGAAATCAAGCAGTGAGGTGTAAGTGAAATGGTTGTCATCAGGCTTGTGATGAGATTTTACCTCATCTTCAGATGCCTCGGAAATCTCTTTCACGGTTTCTTCAAAACCTTTTCTTGCGTCTGTTTCACTCAGGTAAGGCTTGTAGGTGTACATGCTTCCCGAGCCATTTTCTAGCAACTTTGTCTTAACCTTATCCTCTTGCCTGATGAGTGCTGAGATCTCATCCGAATACGAATGAGGGTTTCCAGCGGGTGAATAATATATTTTCAAGGGATTCGGGTTAATACCGAGCCATTTCGCAAAAATGCCATGCAGATCTTCCAGCTTTAGTAAATCTCGCAGTTCCAGGGTTGGGGCGGGCTTAACAAGCTTAGCGTCCGAAGCTCTTCCCTGGAACTGTCCTTCTTCCGATCCATCAGATTTCCTTTTGCCTGCCCCAAAGGTTAGTTCGAAGGTATCCTTTTGTTTGAAATTTCGTTGAGCACGGGTGTCATTATTGTGAAAGTCAGTTTGCAAAGTATTGGCAGGGTGAGTTTTGACTGCTGAAGGCAGCGAAAGAGAGACGGGAAACATAGAGGCGGATCCTATTCCGTTGTTAAAAGATGAATGAACTAATTAATGTAAGTAAAAGCTCGTTTTAAAACAATATTTTTAAGTGTCTTTTGTGAAGTTATTTTCATAACGGATCAACATTCCCGTGGATTTGTCCTTTTTGCCACAGTCATTAGGGTTGAAAGTTTCAAAAGCTCGCACTCAATATTTATCTTTGCCTGCACCACAATGGGGTAAGTTAGAGGGCAAACTTCCAGTTCTGGATATTGCAACATAGCCAAGCTACCCCTAGCTCGTTACAATTAGGGCTATTGTTTGTCGCTAGGAGCGCCCCATGCCAACAGCAAAATATGCCTTGAAGCATGCCCAGGATAGAAAACGCTTTAAGGATGCTTTGGCACAGCTTCCTGATATAGACTGGACTGAAAAAAACGAGCAGTACTGCGATTATCGGCTGGACGGAAAAAACGGCGGCGGTTGGTTACGGGCCAAGCAATTCTCCAATGGCACGCTTTACCTAGAAGCCAGCAGTGATGACTTACTGGAGCAAATGACCGGCTTATTGGGGAGTCAGGTATCCGTTAACCAGACAAAATCCGCTTTAAATAGTGCCGCAGGTTCCTCCGAAGCCGCACAAGCCAAGCTGAACCTGCAAACCCAAACCGCAAAACCCAAAGAAAAATCTTCGGGCTTGCTGAATATTCACGGCGATTATATCGGCACCGATGAGTCCGGCAAGGGGGATTACTTTGGCCCTCTGGTGATCGCCGGCGTAATGGTAACGGAAAAGACTGCCGCTATCTTGTCCGAGTTGGGCGTGATGGACAGCAAAAAACTGTCGGAGGCTAAAATTGTTTCCCTGGCCGAACAGATTACGCAAGTCGTCGGACATGAGGCGGTTAACGTGGTAGAAATTGGCCCCGCCAAATATAACGCGCTTTATCAACGCTTCAAAAGCAACGGCAAAAACCTGAACCACCTGTTAGCCTGGGGACACGCCACGGTGATTGAAAACCTGTTGGGCCTGCACCCGGCATGCCGCCAGGCCATTGCGGACCAGTTCGGAGATGAACGCTACATCCTGTCCCAGTTGAAAGAAAAGGGGAAAGCCATCCAACTGCATCAAACCCCAAGGGCGGAGGCCAACGTGGGTGTGGCTGCCGCCAGCATCATGGCGCGGGCGCGCTTTACCCAAAAAATAAAACAGCTCTCCAGTCGGTTCAAGATTACCCTGCCATTGGGCGCCAGTCCGGCGGTTAAGGCGGCGGCTCGTCAACTGATTGAGCAACACGGCAAAGACGTGCTCAACGATGTGGCCAAACTCCACTTTAAAACCACGGAAGAAGTATGCACTCTGCCGTAAAGCGTGTGAATTTCAGCGATAAATATCACCGTAGAGGCAGTGGTATGTTCTGTCTGAACGTTCGGAGCCACTTCAGATTATTTTTTATGAAACACATTGCCAGGTTTTAGCTTTGCAATATAGCTGGCAAGCGTTGCCGCTTCTGGGGAGGCCGGGTCTGTTGCGTCGTCGTTGTTTTTAATGACCCCAATTTTCTCTTTCCCCGCCAGGGTCCCGTCAGGGTTAAACTGATAGGTAAAAATTGTGGCAGAATTGCCATCTTCCGCTCTTTCCACAATCCCTGCCTGATCAGTCATGTTTTGAGGATTGAAATTAGGGTATTGATCGGTTTTGCCTGTTAAAAAATCCAGTAGCGATTTTGTTGAGCCGGCAATAAAGGGGACTTTCCCAGCAGAACTGGATGAGTTGGTTGTTCCCTGCAGTGTCCCATCATTATTCCAGGCATTATCTAAACCGTCCATACTTCGTCGGACTTCCCCTATATAGTCATCATACGCATCGAATGCGGGTCGATGATCAGGCTTTCGATATAGATAATATAAAAGATGTGGATCGTCCGACTTCGGTTTGTCGAGGTTCACAAGAGCATAGCTTGGACAATAATCTACGGTAAAATCGGTTTCCTTGCCGTTACCACCATAAGCAACCGCGGCAGTTCCATTCAGTAAGGTGGGGCAATCCGCAGGTTCGCTTGGAAGCGATGTAGGCGTTGGTGAGGCAGAAGTCATGCTAGGAAAGCTCGTCGCGCCTGGAATAGTAGAACTTCCACTCGGGGACATCGTCGGGGATGAAGTTGTGGAAGACTTTCGGCTGCCTAAAATACCGCCCGTTATTCCGCCAATCACCGCGATAACAGTAGTAATTCCGACGGCTATCCATATTTTTTTATTCCTTTTAGCGCGGCCCGGATCATGTGCAGGAAAGTCAGTATCCTGAGACTCCACATTCTGGTTGAAACTTGTTTGATCAGGTATTCCTGATGATTTGGATTTACCTGAAACATCCTTGCCTCTAAATAAGGGATATCTTGCATAAGTCCTGACCAAAGGCATCGATAAAACCTGTGTCACTAGGTTACTCCTCCTGAATAATTTAAATTGACGAATCACTTATTTCAAAAAACGGCGGTTCACTCGATATTGATCCAGTTCTTTATGAATTGCCCTGCTATGTCAGCAAAAACAAAATACGCCAAGAGGCTGTTAAGAAAGCAGGGCAGGAGTTGCAAAGGAGGGGGTGAGCTATAGCGCTAAAATTCGGAAATGCTGGGGAGGTGCCATTTAACACTGAAATTCACACTAAAGCGACTTAAAAGGCATCGCATTAAAAGCCACAGGGTCGCGAAAGTGAATACCTTGGGCTAAGGCTTTAATTGGCTCGGCTTATGTTCTGGTACTTTTTGAGGCTTTGTGGAGGGTGAAACCGGCGATGGCTGACTAAACGGCACCTCCTGCTTCTGTGGAGTGCCCGTTTCAGTCGGATTTTCGTTTTTCTCGCCGGTTGTGGACGCAGTTGCCGGCAACTGCGTAATGGCGGAGTACAATTCTCCTGGCACCAGGAAGGTAATCCGGCTGCGGGGACTGAAGGCGATGGTAAACTGGGCCTTGGTTTTATACTCGTCCCCTTCCGGCGTCTTAACCTGGGTTAATTCCACCGTATAAGTCCGGGCCGAAGGGGTCGCGGAAATCACCTGACCGGTAAAGCGGCTCTCCTTGGGCAAGGGACCAATGGGATTGACCAGGGTAAAGCTGACACTTTGGCCCACGCTCAGGCTCGCCTCCAAAATAGAGGTCATGGGCGTAAGGGTGAGATTTAAACCAGCCGGAACAGTGTCGATTTCAGTTTCTTTCTCTGCCTGAAGCGGGGTGCGCAACTGGATGAGATGAATCAGATCCGTGACCAGGGGGGCTGCTCCCGTAAAAGTCACATCCTCTTTGGGATGCAACAAGGTTTGGGGTTTGGGTTTACGAAAGAAGTGAACACGCACCATTTTAGCCACGGCAGCGGCATCCTTGGCGGACAACTGGCTCCAATCCGGAAAGCCCTGCAGCAAATGCGTCACCGCTTCCGGTGTTGGCGGCGGTCCGGCAATGGCCTGGGCGATAGATACATAGGCTTCTTGGTATGTTACCGGCTGCGCCGGATAGTAAAAACCATGATCGTTCTGGTAAGTGATCAGCTTTTTTTCCCGCGCCACTTCGATGGGCACATAGGCCGGATAATTGGCAGGCACGTCACGGTAAAACGGAAACTCGCTCACCAGGCCGGTATTATGGCCAATCGCCTTGACCAGGATAGTTGCCCACTCGGCGCGGGTGATGGGGGTAGACCGGGTTAAGGCGTCCGGCGGAAATACACCGCGCTTGACCAGAACCTGAATGGGCTCAACCGGAGCAGCCGGGGTCGGCACCACGGGTTGCAGGGGCGGAGGCTGAATCAGGCCGGGACGTCCCTGTGCGGAAGGAGGCAGGTTTTGTTGCACATGCGGATGCCGATGAAAAAAAGGAAACGCCTGCGCCGGGCTCCACAACGCGGGAAGATTCAGCATACCCAACACCAAGCCGAAAGAAACTGCTCGGATGAGGCTCCATCGCTTTCCACGTTTCCCGGCTGGGCTTTTGACTTGCGTTAAATCCTGGTTGATTCTCATGCCGACCATTTTACCTCAGGTTCTGACAGGACTGGATCATACTGCCATGAATCTTGTATAGAGGACACTCCGAATCTCTGAAATCGCTTATTCAGTGACTCTCCCCAAGGTGAATGAATCTGTATTTTTATTTGTATTAAAATGACAAAATAACAAAAGCTGGGCTTGGCTTGCATTATTGCGCATGTTACCAAAAAGGAATTCCCCGATATGATTCCCGCCTTTAAAAAAATCGTCGTAAGTCCTGTCAAGGACGGTTTTAGACGAGCAGCAACCAAATGGAATGGCTTCCATATAATTCCCCGTAAACATGTACAACAAGATTGCTTTGAATCCAGCCTCTCTCTCAATCAAGACAATTCCTCTTCCGTTTCCAGTCCAGCCTCACTTCACCTGTACATCTTTAATGATCCGCAAACTGGGAAAAGGACTCATACAACAAAAAAGCCCGCTGAACTCAGTCGTTCTCAAAAAGAAGCTATTTTCCAGGATGGCTGCTATCAACTCAAGAAAGCGACTACCCTGGAAGAAAAGTGTCGGGCGCTAAATAAAATAATGATTGGGGTGCCGCCCAATAGGGATGGAGAGTGTATTGGTATAACTCGAACTATCCTTGAAATATTAAGAACTGGAAATCCGGTTTCGAGTCAGGACTTTGCTCATTTGAACAGGACGCTGAACCCGGATCCCCTCTGCGGCGGGATGGCTAGCTTAAGGACCGATAAGACTGTCAACCTTCCAGGAAGGTATTTTCACGGAAAGCCTGAGGCTGATCTATACAGCTATATAGATTGTGTTCGTTACAGCAGCTGGGACGTAAGAAATGATCTCAAAATTGAAAGAGATGCTTTACACCAGAGTTTCCTGGATGAATATAGCATTAAGCCAAATGGTTTTAAGAAATTTAAAACAGTGGATGAACTGAAGCAAACCTTAATAAAGGCTGGAAATGGCTCTCTTGCTTACATATATCCTGGTAGTCACGTTTTTGGCGTCGTCAATCTCGATGGAGATCTCATCGCTTTACATAATTATCATGGTGCTCCTGCCTGTGCCGAAAAGCTTACCGCCTCACATTGCCATGTAAATGGGGATGAAGACCTTGCATGTGGCATAACCACCCATAAAATCAAACTATAGGATTAGCGATTGCCATCAATCTGTAAAACAAGCGGACTGTCTGATGGAAATCACTTACAATGGGATGAAGATTGGTAGAGTACCCGTGACCGATGCCTGATGTCCCATAGTCCGATATATACGCCAGCCTGCATTCCCCCCAACCCGATGCCTGTGGTTTTGACGCAGCATGACGGAACACCCTGGTTTTGCAATGAAAGCGGGCTGCTTGCCTGGCAGAACTGGTCCTTCCAAATTGAAACCTTGCCCGATACCCAGGCTTCCGGGCACCAAGACCGTGATTTTTGGTTCAGCGTCTGCCGTCAATTCCCTGGCCCCACTTGGCTAGCCATGTCTGGAACCATCTGCCGGTACACTCCGCTGCCCAAAGGCTGCTCAGGACCGGATGGCCTACTGGAATGGTTTTTGGAGCAGCCCGACCAAAGTATCAATTCCGACGAGGAAAAGCTCCGGATTCTCCAGGAGGTCAGCCAGGCCGTCAACTCCTCCTTGATTCTGGAAGACATTTTTGATGCCTTGGGCGAGGTTTTGGGTAATTACATCCCGTATCGGGAGGCGGTCATTGTTATCCTGGACGATACGCAGAACGGCATCAAGATCCTGGTGCGCATGTCTTATGACGGCAGCTTGGAAATTACCGGCGAACACCATGCTTTTGCCGGGTATGAGCCGCTCATGGACCGGATTCTCCGGGAGCCGTTTTCTCACCTCTATACCCGCGAGGCTTTACCGGAAACCTTCCTGCTGACCGGGGAAGCCGAGTCCGCCCTGGTGGTGCCATTAATCAACAAGGGCGTCGTAATCGGGCTTATCGCCATGTCTTCCACGGAAGCCGGATTCTACCAGCACCAGGAGGAATTGCTCACGGAAGTATCCGCGCAGCTGGCCGTCGCCGTGGAAAACGCCAAATTTTACTGGCAAACCCAGGCTCAGGCCAGCCGGGAATTTTTAATCAACCAGCTCACCCGCTCCATTCGGCAATCCCTGGAGATTGACATTATTTTAAACACCGCCGTGATGGAACTGAGCAAAGTCATGGGCATCAGCCGCTGCTTTATCCGATTCTTCGCCCAGAACGGGGAAGAGAAAGTATTTCACTACCAGCTACCGGGAACGCCTCCCTTGTTAGCGGATCAGTGGGATTACGAAAAAGCGGTGTTCCAGCTTCGGAAAGACCAGCCCTACAACCCATTTATCCTGAACGATGTGCGGGATTGCCCATCATTGTTAGCCAGCCAGGCATTCTTCCAGGAGAATGGCGTAAAATCGCTGGCTATCGTCCCCATCTTAATTCGTGACGAACTGGCCGGGATCATTACGTTGCACCAGTGCGATGCCTACCGGGCCTGGGTTCTGGAGGATATCGAACTGCTCCGGGCCTTAGCGGAACATCTTGGGGTGGCCCTGAATCAGGCGCAGCTCTTTTTAGAGCTGGAACAGCAGAAACGCGCCCTGGAACAAACCCTGGAGGAATTGCAACAGGCCCAGCTCTACCTGATTCAATCGGAAAAAATGGCGGTTTTAGGCCAGTTTGTAGCCGGTATCGCGCATGAGGTCAATACCCCATTGGGCACCATGCTGAGCAACAACGCCACGCTGCAAGGCTGTGTGGATAAGCTCAAACAGTTGCCACCACCCCTGGCTTCAGAGCCTGCGGATCAATGCACGCCGCAAACGCCCACTTTAAGCGTCGATCAGTTATTCGGCAATATCGATAACCTGCTTTCCTTAAACAAGCTGGCGGGCTCCCGGATTCAGGAAATCGTGAAAAGCCTGCGCAATTTTGCCCGCCTGGATGAATCCGAACTGAAAACCGTGGATGTGCATGAAGGCATTGAAAGCACCATCCTCCTCATCCAAAGTTCCATCGACCCCAGGATTTCCATTGAGCGGCGCTATCAACCGGATCTACCTCCGGTACAATGTTACCCTGGCTTGTTAAACCAAGTGTTTATGAACCTGCTGATCAACGCATCCCACGCTATCCAGGATGTGAAATACGAGCAGCGGGAGCCTGGCTATCAGCCGTGCATTACCATCGAGACCCGCTTTGATCCGGAAAGTCGCCGAATCAGCATCGGTATTCATGATACCGGCAAAGGTATCCCGGCGGAAAACCTCAGCAAGGTGTTTGATCCCGGATTCACGACCAAAGGCGCGGGCGTAGGAACCGGACTCGGCTTGGCTTTATGTTATCGAATCGTGGAAAAGCATCATGGCCGCATCGTTCTGGAGAGCGTACCCAACCACGGTACCAGCTTTTTCGTGGAAATTCCCGTGGAGGCCCCAGGTCGAGCAACTTGATGAATGTCATTTTAACGCTATGATAGGAATCCCCGATTAGAAACAGGCTGAAGAACAAAAAAAGCAGGTTTCCAATCGCCTATTTTTATTCCCCTCTTTGTTAAGAACAATTGAACACAACCGTCCGTATTCTGGAAAAATATCTCGGAGAGAATCGCAAATGCCAGCCCCAACTCAGACTCAGGAGTCCAAAATGACCGGTTTTTTCACCAAACGCACGCATTTTAACGGGGATTTATCCCAAGCAAACCTCGGCCAGAACGTGACGGTGAATGGTTGGGTTTCCGCCAATCGGGACTTGGGCGGCATTGTTTTCGTGGAAATCCGGGATCGCACCGGTATCATCCAGGTTGTGGCCGACCCCACCAAGAATCCTCA
>Ga0157374_10004272_pt1 | contig 12013 bp, 7 predicted proteins | sample M25metaG_FD_115308 | JGI IMG/M metagenome (GOLD analysis project Ga0157374, IMG submission 115308) | Miscanthus rhizosphere microbial communities from Kellogg Biological Station, Michigan, USA - M2-5 metaG | ecosystem: Host-associated > Plants > Roots > Rhizosphere > Soil | place: USA: Michigan...
TGACCAGGTTCATGATCTTCCGTTCAAGGAGCCGGTTGTCGTGGCAGCCGTCAATGTACCTGTCAAAGCTAACAGCCAATACGGTCATTTGTCGTTCATGACCAACCAAATCAGGCATGTGCTTATCCATGAAGGTAAAGAATGCTTGTAACTTTCCCTCAGCCTCCTTACGCAAGTAAAAAGGCGGTAATGCCAACGGGGCGGGTCCTCCTCCCAGAATGGTTAACGGAGCGATGCCGGAAACAAGCGTATCAGTCGTTACTATCGTCTGTCTTCCAAAAATTCCGCCGACGCCAAAAAGCTGTAGTATGGCAACCCAACGGCGGAACTTTTCCGCAATTCCATTCGGCTTTCCGATCGTAATGGATTGCGCTTCTAATTCGAGAACAGCTGTAGGATATTGGTGTTCGTCGTGGATAGATGTTCCTTGGAGTGGGGTAGGGACCGTCAGCTCGACCATTGTCGTTCGGCGAAGCCTGATGATAGGGGAAAGCTGTATGGAAGAAGATTCTAGAGTCAGTCCGAAAAGCTGGGCAGACCCTTTGGCGTTCACTTGTTGCGAGCTGACCTGCTGTACAAACCTGTCCACTAGTTGGTCGATAGTCTCCGAAATTGAGGTTCCCTCAAAACTCGTCTCGATCTGTTGGTTAATGATCCTGAAAGCGAAGATGCGAAGACTCGTCTCGGGATTAAAGGAAAGGGTCGAGAACGGCGCCAGGCTGTCCAGCGCTTGCTGATATTCCTGTAGTTTTGCGATACGGTCGTATATAATGATGATGGCTTTGCTCCAGGAGGGTTTGCCGGCCGGACTACCCTGCGACCGGCCGTAGTCGATGCCTTTTTCTGAATAATCGAATTTTTCGAACGTCCAAAGCATGACAGGTTCTTTGGCTACATTTTCTAATATTTCCTTCGTTGCATCGGCCACCTGGATTTCAACGATTTCGGCAAGTACTTTAAGGATTGGTCTTACTTCAGTCATAACCCGGGCGTGTGTTTTTGTGTCTCTAAAAAATGCATTATGAAAGGTCGGTCAATTCTTTTCATCGCGGTCTTTGGTCGCTAAATCACCCTGTTCTTGCATCTGGAGTATCGCAATCCTCGGGGTGTTACTAACCGAAGCGCCTTTGGCTTTTTATCCTGATTTCTCAACAGGTGTGGATAGTTGTCGCAACTTGCAATGAGCTCGTTTACGAATGCTTCAATTTCGTCGCCGCTGTCTTCCAGTGCATGGAAAAATGCTTGTATAGGATGGTTCTCTTGATGCTCATACAGTGCATCCACAATTCTTAACGCTGAATTTAACGTGGCTGCCGGATCAAAATTAGCGCCGGACATCAGGCTCAATTGTCTTAACATGGTGTCGGTAATGTAAAAAGCACGAATGAGTGGATGCGGGTGATTGCCTCGCTTAAAATACAAGTCATAGTTTCCATTGCAGAGATACAACCAATAAGTAAGTATACCGGCTACGCTCAGCGATGCAAGCAAACGACTGTGCTGTTCGTTTCCGTTTGTACCCGGAAATTGAAATACGTGCATTGAGCAAAGCTGAGCTGCATTGATGTCTGCATCAAACTCCATGGCGTGTTCTTTTTCGCAGTAGATTGACTCTTGTAGGTTGACCGCATATCGCTCGGTCAAATTTTTGGTCTCCTGATTAAAATATTTCCATTTAAGGATTTCCCTCTTCATTTGCAGGATGTGGGCACGTTCGTGATAAAAGGCGAATAGGGAGGTTTGTTGGAACATGATAAATCCTAGGGCCAAATTAAGTTGCTCCCTCATTGCTCGGAACTCATTGAATTCAGGGTCGACAAATGCCGCCTCATGATGCATGAAGAATTGTGAAATGACGTCAATAATTCCCCTGTTAAGGAATATATATGGAACACCATAACTGTTCCCAGCCTTGCCATCAATCGTATTGTCGGTATCATAACAAAAGAAAATCGGAGGCAGGTTGTTCACTTTGGCGAACTCTTCTAGGTTGGTAATGCAGAACCTCGAAAACTCCTCAAACTCCTGAAACCGTTCCGTGCCCTGGTACTCGTAGGCCCTCCATCCTATATTCGGTCGTAATTCCTTCAATTGGTCTACCTGAAATTGGTAAGTCATGATTCTTGTTGGTGATAATATAAACGACGATTACCCACATCCCGTTGCAGCGGGAAAACCCAAGGCCTCTACAAGCTGTTTTTCTTAAGCAAAAGCGCCCCCCGGATGTCTTCCACTAACATTTCCTTTATGAACGTCAACCACCGTTTATCGCTAGCTTTGCCGGCTGACATCCAAGGAAGTTGCTTTTGGGTGGGAGGCCGTTGAAGGTGCTTTTTCGACATTGCTAATAATAAATGTTGAATATGAAATGGAAAACGGTCTTTTCTTTCCCGTCGAACCTGTGCCTGGAAGCGTAGAAATAGAGATCTTTCGCCCGTTGGTAAGTGACCCATGAATTGGGGATATAGTTCATTTTTTCGGACGTGACGAACGTTTTATAGGAATCATCTATGGCCTTTCGTTTCAAATGGTTAATCATGAATACGAAACCTTCTGATTCAAAATCGGTGAGATACCGACATACTTGTTCTGAAGCTTGGTTCTTGTCCGAGTTCCACCATCCTTTGAATTCGATCACCCTATCTGGAGATCCTTTGCGTATCACCCGAAGATCAATATATCCGTCCCCCTGCTGTTCTTCTACTGGCACTACCGCCTCGGGTATGCGACCCCGCAACCAGTTACGAAACCAATAGCGAATTTGGGATTCCTTTTCCGGTCCGTCTTCCCGAACGTTTCTGATGCAAAATTCATTGACGCCATTGTCCTGGAGGGCTTTCATTCCGTCGAGAATGGCGCTAGTGAATTGCAGGGGGCTGTTCTTCAGGACATCTTCTTCGATGTCTTTCAAAAACTCCTTTTCATCGCTTAGCCACTTGTCAAGCAAACGAATAAAGTCTGTTTTTTCGGTTACCGGAGTCAAAGCGTCCTCTTCAAGACGGATTTTTCGTTGATGGATGGCCATTTCAATTCTTGTCCTGTCCGGATGGAGAAGAATCCCTTCTTCGTAGAGCTTGGCTGAATTAATCTCCTTCAGTAGCACCCTGGTCGTACCAATAAGTAAGTCTTTGAGCTCCTGCCTCGTTCTTAGCTGAATGCAGGTTAGTCCGCTATACTGGTTCGTTTTCCCCACTCCCTTTATAAGCGGCAACTCGTGTTGGAATTGTTCTTTTAGATATCGAAACATGGGTAGATCGAAAGGGAATAGGGCCATCCAGTCTTTATAAATTTTATAAAGGAGACTAAGATCTGTTGGCTCGTTCAGCTCCGTTCGTTCAGGGCGCAGGCATTTTAAAAGCGCCTCGCATTGCTCCGGTCGTAGAATATCCAGTTCCTCAATCATGGAGGTGCAAGCCGAAATATACATTGACAGCCCTACCGGAGAACCATAGCCGTCAGGAAATTGTCCAAAACTCCGAACGGAATACTCAATGTAGTCAGCTATTACCTGTCGCCAATTGAGATGGAAGCGAAAATGGCAGATTGTATCGTGCAGATAGCTGACCAATGAAACAATTTTAAAAGGTACGTAAACGTAGTCCAGTTTCCTGAACCAACCCGCTTTTGACAATCGACGATGTCCGTCACAACAATCAGGAAAGTTTTCATATACCTGAAGCGCTCTCGTGAATTGGTCGCTATGGTAAGGACAACAGTACGGAAAGCCTTTTGGGAAATGAAAACCAAATGGCGCGGGAACATGGTATGCCCGCAATTCAAAGTTGCTAGACGGTATCTGCATAAAGCCGTCGTCGCCACCCTCTCCCTGATAGCTTGGTCCAAAAGGGGGGCGAGGGTTCCGTACAATGAGTTGGTTTTGCATATTGCCTTGTTAATATTGTTTCAGGAAGTGCGACTTTCAGTGTATACTTTCTCAGCTTGTTATAGAAGTCTGGATCGATGATTTTGTTGGTAGTATGGCAGTAAATTGTCGGACCGCTTGCTAAATAGGCGCCAATTCGCTAGACCCGCGGTAGAATACGGGCAGCAGTTTGAATATCGATTATTTTGACGCCTTGCGCTTGTAACGATTGGCGCATTTCCCGAAATACCATCGCTTTTTTCGACGGATCAGATATTGTCAGAAGTGCGGTAAATGGTACGCCTGCGGCCGGAATAATTTCCCCATCCCGGGCTAGTCCTTCAATTTCAAGTTTCCAGTCAGACGTGGGCCCTACACCTTTCGGGAAGGTTTTCTCGAATACCTTGATCGGACTCCACTTGAAGGCGTGCTGGATTTGGCTTTTTTCAAAGAGTTGGCCGCTCGACTTTTCGGGTAAGTACAAGGGCTCTAGGCGTCCTTTAAAGGAACCATCGTCCTGCTGCTGGCGCAAATAACCGACAATATTTACGCGTACAAATTCGGCGCCGTATCTGTAGTCGAAAGGAGGCGTACTGATGACCGATAGCCGAGCTGCGCCAAAACATTTTGAATTGTTAACCAGACTGGGAGGCCAAGAAAAACGAAAACTGAGTTTTTGACCTCGCTTAATACGATTGGCGAAAACCAGCGTGACGGAATGATCTTCTCCTTCCAGAATGGCATCCGAATGCATTGGCATTCCGAATCCGATCAGGTCCTTGGCGATGTCCCTTAGCTGCTTTTGGCGGAAGATGTCCGGTAATTTCGCGGTGTGGACCATTAGTCCCATTAGGGTTTCTCGGGATACGTCGCCTTCGATGCTGCTGTCCAAACAGGCAACCGTCTTGGCAACATGGGGTGCCGCATAACTGGTTCCACAGCCATCCACAATTTGGCCGCTTACGCTGAAGGAGCTCAGTCCGTGTCCATGTGGGTGCACCCTAGTTCCTGCGCCGCCAATGTGACCCAAATCTGGCTTGAGGCCGATTCTCATACCTGGACCGCGACAGCTGTAGTTGCTGAGGGCATAGGGAACAATACCTGTTATGCCGGGTGGGTTCAACGCTGAGACACTTAAGTTTCTATAGCTTTCCGCCGGCGTTTTAATCGTGTCATTGCGGGACGTGGCTAGCACTTTCAATGCATCAGTATTGTCCGAGGGCCATTCGCGCCGAACATCATTGGCATGCGTATTTCCGGCCGATATGATAAATAAAATATCGTTCTCTTGCGCAATCTCATCCAGAAGCTTCGCGGGTAAGCTATAGCCTGTTGACGAAACGTGCTCCTCCACATTTAAACTAAAATTGAACACGCGCACCCCTGTTTTAGCTTTCAATGATTTGACGGCTAGATTCAGTTCCTGAAAAAATTGCAGAGGTTCCTTATAGTACAGGTCATATTTTGACTCTTCGGGTAGTATATCGAGATCTATAATTGTACATCCATCCAATTCCGGGCAAATAGCACGACCATTGATCAATTGGCCGGAAATTACCAGGCCGGCAATGAACGTGCCATGGTCAGCTTCTTTATCGGTCGGAGCAACCAATCCCCAACGATCGTCGATCCACTCTCGCAATACATCTGAAACCCCGCCATCGACGATGCCAATTTTGGGATATGACTTTCCCGGCATGCGCGAAGGAATTGTAGTTACCGAGGTGGTACTAGCCGCCGGTTGAGGGTCATTGCTTTTCCCAATTCGCGGTGGTAACGCCACTTTTCGCACCAGCGGGTGGCTGTCCAAGAACGCTAGGAGTGTCGCATGACGGTCACTATCTAGGTCAATTTCGGACAGGGGAATTCCCCGTTTCGTTGCGACAGCCGAAGGTTTTAACCGGATGATCGGCCTGGCTTTGCTTTTTTCCAACCGAATTCCCAGCATAGGGGGATTCCCTTTTCCCTGCATGACCTTGGTTGCTACCAGTCCGGCTCCCAACTCAATCAATCCCGCTAGAAAGCTGGAGAAGAGCGGACGTTTATATTGTGGGACCTGATCCGCATCCTGGGGGTCGGGTAATTCTTCGAATAACTCGACCAAATACGCACCGCTCGTTTGCGACTGGGATAGCCATTTCAACCCTTCCGGGAGCTCGAACCGCCGTTTATCTGAGGCGGTATAAGGTGCGATGGTCTCGATAGCCCCGACCTCGCTGCGGAGATTTGTTGGGTGTGGCACCTGTTTACCATCATCTTTTTCCCTCATCCTTGTCTCAGGCTCCGCTTCCATGATCCTGTTTGTCACTGTTCGAATGGCGTTCGGGTTGAGTTCTACGAACAACTCGCCAAGGTCACCAGCTCCAACGACGGGTGCGATCGCATCGGTAAAAAGAGAACCTGTTGGACGATGCGACTTGGCAAGCGCAGATTGCCGCATTATAACTTTGGCAAAAGAAACATCTGAGTAGGCCTTGTTCCTGGGAGTTTGATCCAGCGCCTTCAGTTGCTGCGAAAGTCTATTTTTATGTTCGGCAAACGCTTTATCATTCCCGGCAAAAAAGTCTTTCTTGTCACCGCCGCCCGGCTTTTCCACTGATTCTATAAAATCATTACTGTTCAGCACGACTTGAATTGGACTATTTGCCATAAATTAGTTTTGGTTAACTATTTAGTTTTGGATAAAAGCTTACTCATTCGTGACGTGCTCGTATCAAGTAACGCCGCAATATCTTTCTGCTTAAATTCGTATTTAGGATCATTTGAAAGGGCTTTGGCAAGTTCTTCATCTGATGTTGTCAAAACAGTCCTTTTATGCATATCAATCCTGCCAGTATTCAATAGGGCAAATTTTTTAATCTTTGCCACTAAACTTTTTTCTTCACCCGTTTCGAGAATTGTATATTTTTTCAACCATCTAACCATCATTTCTGCATCAGCGCCGGAGGCATTGTCAATAGACCATGCTAAGAAATTGATCTCGTTGTCGTCCATTTCCAGGGGAGGCAAAAAGCTCCTAATGACGGTGTTCATTGTTTCTGGTGAAGGCTTTGGTATTTCAAGCTGGACATCAAACCTTCGCCAAATAGCCGGATCTAGCAATTGTTCGTGATTGGTTACACCGACTGTGAAACCAATGTTTTTCCGACTATCAAGATTCTGTAAAAGTGTGTTGACAACGCGCTTGATTTCTCCAACCTCTTGGGGGTCGTTCCGTAATTTTGCAATGGCATCAAATTCATCCAGGAGCAGGATACAACGGTAGCGGGCAGCAAATTGAAACAAGTTGCCAATATTACGTGAGGTAGTACCTAAGAACGACGACATGAGTCCATCCAATCTAGCGAGAACTACAGGCATGTCAATTTGCCGCGCAAGCCACAGCGCTAGATGAGTTTTTCCTGTTCCCGGCTCGCCATAAATAAGACAACTCCTGGAGGGTTGGGCGTCAATTTCTGACAACTTCTCATAGTATTTCCATTCGTTAACCACAGACTCAATGGCCATCATAACATTAGATCCGAATAATGGAGGATCGACTGGCAATTGTTCAGGGTAAAACACTTCTGCGAGAGGCGTTGAAGTCTCTTTATCAACCGGAACCGGCGTTTGCGGAGTCAGTTTTTCCCCGCCGAATATCACCCGAGATCTGCCGATACGGCTGGGCGCCATATCGGAGACTTTGCTGGTCGAGCGAAGTAAGCCTTCTAATGCATTAGCTTCTTTCATTTTACCTTCTTTTTCCAGCGCATCTTTTAACCGTTCGACTTGGTGAACGATGGCGGTGGAAGGATTTGACAATGCGGAGCGACAAAGCGCTTGAATGATTTGGAAATGGTCCATAGTACGAGTGCAACAGGTCGTTAATAAAGGTGGGTTTCGCGAATCTGACACACAAATATGGGATATATTTCCTATTATTCCTATTTATTTCTATTTTTACGAATAAGTTGCCATAATAACCACTAAAATTTCCTTTTTTTCAAAATTGATGGTTATTTGATCTGTTTATCTGTAGTTTAGGAAAAAGGGGAATGCTGGAAAATAGAATGAACGAGGCTTCCCATTGATAACCAAATACTTATTTTAGAAACCAAAATATGACAAACGAAGAGCTATCGAGCAAAAGTCGCGACATCCAGGTAACACTCGGAGCAAAGACTATCGCAGAATATGAAGCCATCCCGCAAATCGGTATAATAGTTACTCTGGCTCTACACCTTCGTGGGCTGCCGGTAATTGAATATGAAAAGGCGAGACAAGTAGCAGCACATTTTTTCAATATACACCCGTCCACGTTCAAGCCAACTATGATGCATCTAGCTGAGATCGAGTTCGTGAAACTGGATACCTCCGGAGCAACCATAAAAAATATTTACCCGCAAGTACCTTTTTTTGAAGATATATATGATAAAGTTGGTGATTATGCCACGGTCAAACTGCCTCTGAACGAGCCTGAACGGCTTGCCCTGGAAATGATGCTCCGCTTGTCGAATTCGCCGGTTGAGAAAACGCAGATGTTTGGTCTTGGTGCAGATACTAAGCTTGTGAATCGGAATTTACAGATAGGCAAGGAAGCCGGCTTCATTATTCCAAAAAGAGCCCGCGGAAAAGATATTTTGTTAAGTCCAGTTTTCTTCGCCGAAAACCCGGATTTACTTGCCGACTTAACGGCCAAGTCTGGGTCGACGCGAATTCAACGCCTGCTTGGTTTAATAAAAAAAGCGCAGGGATGGCCATTGTCGCTGATTGAAAGCACAAAAATGATCGGTGAAGAAAAGATATCGGACGAAGAACTGAAGCTCCTTAAAAGTCTGGCAAGCGACGGTGTTGTAAAACCTCCTTCGATAGTAACGCCCCATGCCGGAAGCCAACACTTTATCTTTTCACCTACTCCCGGGGTTTCCAAATTGGACCCTGCAAACCGGGAAATTCATGAAAGGGCAATGGCGTTAATCGCCTCTGTTCGTCAAGGACAGCTTCTGCCTAAAGACGTTGCAATCAGATCTCCTTATCGGCTTTTGTATGCCCTCAAGCGCGATGGATATCTGCGTTCCAATACCGATGCCTACGACCAATACCACCAATTGGCTACCTTACGAGTCGGCCAATTAATACACATGGGTGGCCGCTGGTACCAATTTCGCTTAATCCAAAGCGAGGAAAATAAAAAAGCGCTAGATTTGGCACTCACCATCTTGGAAACAGGCGATGTCGTGAATATGGAACTTAATGAGGAGGCTCGGATCGCGTTGCAGAAAGACCAGGAGTATATCGAGTCGATAGTAGCGAGTTCTAAGTTGAGCGAATCGAAACCTATTGCATTGGATGAGCAATCTAAAATCGAATTGGAGAACATTTTATTAGGAGGGGTATCGAAATGAGTAAATTAAACAAAGACCGCAATCTTAAGTTGTCTGTAATAAAGTATTTTGTTGAGAATCGCTTTTATCCTCAAATGGAGGTGAATGTTCTGTCCAAACAGCGTATATCTAACGATAGGAAATTAGTAACTGACGTAGATGTGTATGGTTTGTTTCCCTCGATCGATGGTCAGCTGCATATTATATTAGCAGACTGTAAAACGCTGCAAGGGCAGTCACCAGCGGCAAGGATGCTGTGGATGAGAGGGCTGATGGACTATCTTTCCGCCAACAAAGGACTAATTGTCCTAAGTAGACCTATTGAAAAAGAGCATCAAATGACTGCCAGCGAGCTCGACATTCAGCTGCTGTCCGATGTAGAGTTTGCTACCTATGCGAAGCACACTACAGATAACAGGCTCGAAATAAAAAGTGCACTTGTTGAAGGTGCAGCTTGGGACGAATATTTTGACGTGTCGAATAGATTTATTGGCCTCAGAGACATGCAGGATTTTGCGAATACCAAATTTTGGAATTTGGAAAATGTTATTCGACTCAGGAACGCTATTGGAATTTTACGAAAGACCAGAGGAGAGTTCAACCCTGCTAACAATTTGCACGTTACTGTTTTGTTGAACTTTTACTCTTTAGTATCGATAGCCGTGAACGAAGTTCTGAATAGAATCTTTAATAGATATCTAATTCCCGGTTCCCACGGAGAATTGGATGACGATTTGAAAGTTATTATCTGGGGCGGAATTGACAGTTATGAATATTATAATGAAATTCGGAAAAAGGTATTAGATACTCCAACAACAACCGGAGATCTCACTCTGCCAGAATGGCCGCGATTCAAAGAGCTGATCAGGACTGCTCTAGAGCATCCTCGCGAGTTCAATTATGTTCCGCTGTTTTTGAAGGAACTTTCATTCCAATTTATTGGAGGCGCCACGGACTATAATTTAACGCAAATACTTGTTAAGGAAAATCCTTTTATATCAGTATTTAGCCTCAAACTATGCGATTATTTGACGCGATGCGCCGGATTGCCACTTGAATTTCAGGATATTTTTGAAAAAGTAATATTTAGATCAACGCCGTAAAAATGGGAGGGCCGAAACCCTCCCGTTGTGAAATATTAAGAAGCCATTCGTTTTCGATGATAAGATAGCATCTTTACGACCTCAGCCTCGGGCTGCACTAATTTGCCGTCGAATTCAAATAACTTTCTCTCGAGTTCTCCCATATTTCTAGCCAGCTTAATTCGAGAAACCTGGGCGTATATCTGTGTTGTGCGAATATTGGTGTGCCCCAACAACTTCATCACGGTTTCGATTGGGACGTCGTTGTCGAGACATACTGTTGTCGCGAAACTGTGTCGCAGCGTGTGTGGTTTTAGGTTTTGCACGGATAGCTGGCAAATACCCGCCAATTCCTTCAAATAGCCATTGAAATGCTGGTAACTTCGCATCGGCAACAGCTTGTTATTCTCGATGCAATAGGGATCGCTCCAATATTTATCTACAATATGTGCTGGGATTGGTAGTAAAGGCATCATCTCAGGTTTCCCGGTCTTTTTCCTGTCGATTTTGATCCATCGAGAACCATCATCACCGACGAAAATATCCGACTTTTGAAACCGGTCCAACTCCGAAAAGGCATAACCCGTGAAAGCAGCAAAAAGAGCGAGGTCCCGCACGTACTCGAGGCGGCCGGTAAACTGGTGTTCATAAAGGCTATGGATGTCGATCCAGGAAAGGATTTCCCGTTCTTTCGAGTCGCTCTTAATTTTATAGTTCTTCCAGGGGTTCACCGGTAACCACTTCCGATCTTCGGCAATTTGGAAAAGCTCCTTCGTGTTCTTGATATACTTTCTGGCTGTCGATTCGTCAAGATCTTCGTGTAGTGTCAGATAGTTCATGAAATCAATTGCATCCTCATACTCGAAAGCCGACAGAGGCATATCCCATTGCTTATACTTCGATTGAATAAAATCCCGAATCTTCCGCTTGGTCGTACGCCATTTTCGAAGGGTTGTGTCCGACCGGAGATCCTTCTTGACTTGCCGTGCAAATAGACTGTACTTGAAATTGAACGCCTGGCATAGCGTCCGATCGGGACGTTTCGCTTCCTTCTCCAGCTTTCCCTTATACGCATCGATCAACAGCTGCGAGGTGACGACGTCGTACTCCAAGGTCAATAGCAGGTAGAGCTTCTCCAGCTTTGCCCGAATCTGGATGATTCGATTATTCATGGCATGCACTTCTGCGCCCTTGCCTTTGAATCTCCATGCTTCTAGGTCCCAATCGTCGGGTCGGCATTTCATGCCGGTAGAGAATTCTTTTGCCGGCGATCCGGTTACGGTCACTTTTACATAAATAGGCGCTTTTCCGCTGGAATAGATTTCTTTTTTCTCCGGATACATGCGCAGAGAGAGATTTTCCGCAATCTTCATAACAATGATTTTGAAGTGATTGATTGCTCCCCTGAAGTCAGTCAAAATAAAATGGGGGGGGATAAATTTACAATTTTGCATCCCCCCTCAATCCCCCCTCAAACGGGATGTATCGGGATGAATAAAAATGGGTCAAAAAGTGGCGAAATAGACGCAGAAAAACGAAAAAAGCGTCTCGAAAGACGCTTTTACAACAGTTGACTCTGAAAAGTGATCCCGCTGGGACTCGAACCCAGGACCCATACATTAAAAGTGTATTGCTCTACCAACTGAGCTACGGAATCGGACCCGGAACACAGATACTGTGTTTTTGGGAGTGCAAAAATAGGGTAA
>Ga0157374_10004276_pt1 | contig 12010 bp, 8 predicted proteins | sample M25metaG_FD_115308 | JGI IMG/M metagenome (GOLD analysis project Ga0157374, IMG submission 115308) | Miscanthus rhizosphere microbial communities from Kellogg Biological Station, Michigan, USA - M2-5 metaG | ecosystem: Host-associated > Plants > Roots > Rhizosphere > Soil | place: USA: Michigan...
CGCCTGGGGCAGCATATGTACGCAGGCGGCAGTACTGGACTCGCAACTCTCCGCCGCGACGGCTTCGCATCGATGAGTGCGGATGCCGGCGGTGGCACTCTAACGACGCGAGAGGTCATCTTCAACGGCAAGCATCTCTTTGTGAACGCGGATGCTAATGCTGGGGAACTCAGAATTGAAGTGCTGGGGCAGAATGGTGCACCACTTTCGCAGTTTGAAGTCGCGAATTGCCAGCCACTTCATTCAGATGGCACGTGCCAGCAAGTGGTGTGGAAGGGAGCGAAAAATCTGGCGTCGCTTCGTGGGCGTCCAGTTGCTCTCCGCTTTCATGGAACCAATGCGAGATTGTATTCATTTTGGGTCAGTCCCGATGATTCCGGCGCGAGTAGAGGTTACGTAGCCGCGGGAGGCCCTGGTTTTACGGCACCTACCGATACGGTTGGCACTCGAAGAACATAGTTGCCAGCGCAACTGTCGAGGGACTGCATCGTGAATTGGCATTCAAGAAGTTCCCGACGCGGATCTATCGTAGAGATCGTAATGCAGTTTTGGCCGCCGTTTATGACATCGATAACTTGTTGACTCATTTTGATCAGTTGGGAAGATTGTTATTCATGATCTCGATCTGCCAGAACGGCCGAAGAAGTCGATCCTTGACTTGCGGCAGAGGGTCTAGCTTCTCGTGCGGCTCTGTCTGATACCAGAAGGCAACGCTCGTATAATCGTCTTTACGTTGATTGGCATGGCCATGCTCGATACCCGCAACAATCGAGTGATTGAAGTAAATCGGATCAGGGATATGGAAGCGATACATCACATGGGCGCCGGTCCAATCCGGATTGCCGCGTAAAGAGTAGCCGATGAACGGGTAGTTATACTCCTCCCGAAACATCCATCCACTGCCGAAGTAGTCTTCCATACCGGTACCATTAATGGATGCATGGCCGGTTACTCCGTCGATAAAGAACATGTCATCGCCCTCGCCCCACCATCCGGTCGAGTATCCCTGAACCGCAAGAATCACTCCGACATATTGGCCCGTGCCGGTCGCGTGCATGAAGTTGTAGCTGTTCTTACCATTCGTGTTGACAGGGGATGCGATTTTCGCTGGGACTGCTTCGGTAATCTCGCGATGCCATTGCGTGTGAAATCTTCCTTGGTGTGAGGTTTGCGAAGCATCTGGATATTTCTCGTAGTCAATGTGGTAATAAAACGCAGGCACGTCTTGTGAACCATCATTAGAGATCGTAATGCGTGCACCTTTGCCAAACGGCATCGGGAAATAACAGTTCATGGCCTTGCCATATACGGTAAGCGGAAGCGACGACCAGGAATGATAGGCTTGGCCGGTGTGACCACCTGGGACATCTTCATATCCAAATCCAGTTCCAAAAAAATCCCCGATAGGCACCTCGACGCTCGGATCAGCTTCCCCGTCCCAGTACATTCTAAGTACGAGTTCCCTCAAATGATTCGGACTGGGAGAGCTGATAGTAACCCATATATGGCGAATTTCACCGGCGCCGGTGATCTCTGCAAGCGGCACAGTGGCACCGGCTACCAATTTCACAAAATCGGCGTTGCCTCCTGAGCGATCCGAACTCGATGCACGCTCAGTTGCCACCCCTGGACGCAAATTAGCCAAACCGGAAAACGGGCCGGACTCCTGCGCGCTGCAGATCGCGCCCACGAACAACACAATGATGATCGTCCAATTCGAATACTTCTGCATTTCAATCATCCTCAGAACTTTCGGAACACTAACAAGTAGCCCTCTTATCGATCGCAATTAGGATCAAAACAATCGCTGCGCGAAAATCGATTCATTCAGGTAAATAGGATCGTTTGTGCCACTACACCATTGGGAACGGCTATTCCGGCATTGAAGGTTACGGATCCGGAAATTGAACAGGAAATTGCGTGAGCTACTCCGGTCCGGTAAGCATCTCTACGATGTGTGGCTCGATAGGGACTTGATTCAATGAGGAGTTCCGTCCTTGTTCCTGTCGTTCGGGAGCGGATGTGCAGCGACGTGAGCCTGCTTAAGCTTTATGAATTTGGCCATTTCATCATTAGCCTCCTGCACTTTGCCAGCAGCTCTGTAGGCTTGTGCGAGTTTGTAGTGCGCAGTTTCATCATCCGCATTCAGTCGCACAGCCTCGACATAGTGGCCCAATGCTTCATCATTCTTACCACTTGCACTTAGTATTCCGGCTAGCGCCAGATGTGCAGCACCGAGATTGGGGCGCAATTCGAGTGCATGCCGATAGCAGGACTCCGCTTTTACACTGTTGGATGAAAGGCGGTACACCTCGCCAAGCTCAAATTCGGACTCAGCATCGGCGGGATTTGCAGCTATTTCCGTCTCAAACTCGGATCTTGCTTGTTGGAGTGCATTCTCGTCTTGTCCATTCGTCAGGATCGTGCGGCCCAATTCATAATGAATGCCGGGCAAACGCGGATCAGCTTCGATCGCGAGTCTATATTCCTTAATTGCTCCCGGAAAATCGTCCTGCGTCACCGCGGACTGCGCGAGGATCTGATGCACACGTGCGGAATTTCCTCCTTGCTGCAGGGAATCGATAGCCTGGGCCGCGAGCCCCGAATATACCCGGTAGGCAAGATAAAGGACTTCCGGATTACCCGGCGCCAACTTTTCCAAGTCACGCACGATTTCTACAACGGAACCAAGTGAGTGTGAGGTTTCGTGTAACCGAACCAAGGCCACGCCCGCTTCGATCTTCAAGTCCCTATTGGCAATTTTCGGAAACGACTGACGAATCAGGGACTCTCCCTCTTCCGATTCACCTGCCCCCAGTTCGCTGAGCCCTAGGAATGCCTTCGCATCCGTTAGCTGTGGCTTGATCCGAAGCGCCTTCGAAAACGCGTTCTTCGCCTCTCCATACTCTCCGCGGCGATAGGCGATCATCCCTAAGTTGCCGTAGACTTCGGCATTTTGCGGATCGAGTTGAAGGATCGCTCGAAATTCATCTACCGCTTTATCCAGTTCATTCGCCGCGAGTGCTGCTTGAGCGCGCTTGTAATGTGATTCAACTTGGGGCCGCAAATTACCTTGCGCCCTCGCGATCGAAGAGAAGGCGATCAGGAATCCCATAGTCAAAATGAACCGCATTCTGAAAGTACGCATGCTGCAATGGCTCCCGACCTAAACACAGAGAAAGACAACTCAAATGGGCATGATCAGATGCTGTTCGCTCCAGATCTGCCAAGACCTCCTGAGCATCTCACTCAGTCAGGCTTACCCGCCGCGAAGCGCAATCCGGGACCAGCAATCGTAGGCATAACACCGGAAGTCCCGATCCCGGATCGGATACTTCTGGATTTACCGACACCACACGCAATCATCGCACTGCCTGAGGTTTAAACTGTCCTCCTTACCACCATATTGGACACCTTTGCACTGCCTCCCTGCACAGATAAAGCTACGGCAGTTGCATCTATGGGAGCGGTAATCAGGGCGGACATGGCGACCCTTCCATTGTTGACGAACACGTCAACTGAAGTCGAATCAACAAAAACGCTTACCTGAACAGGCGAAGTAAAATAGCAATTCGCGGTGTAGGTCTTCTTCCAAGCGTCATTCGTAGTTGGAACTGGGCCACAATTCTCCCGCTTCAAAAATACGCTTCCCTTCGAAGGCTCGAAGCCAATCTGCGTAGCGTAGTCATGTCCTCCGCGCACAGATAGGTTGATCGCTCCAGGCCAGGAATTGTGCATGGCGGAAAGCGTAAAGTCTATTCGGGAACAAATGCTACCGGAACCAGACGGCCATCTGTAAGGTTTCGCATCAGTGATGATTTGGTCAGAACCATGCTGCAATGAATCGAAGACCCCGTTCTGTGCAGCGACGGGAGTAACGAGGAGTGTGGGCCTTCCATCGACCTTTTGCAGCCTCAACTGCCGAATGATGTTCAATTGGCCGATGTAGCTCTTGCCCGGGAAGGACCTTACATAAGACCAATTGCTCTCCCAGGCAACGGCGAATGCTCGACTGAGAGGATCCGCAGCAGTCGCGTCATTGAACAAGGCTGCAGCGTAGAAATCCGGTCCCTGATCTAGCCATTGGCCCTCCGAAGAATCAGGGGTGAAAGTTGTGCCGTCAAAACTGCCCACCCAATAGTAGGTTCCAACCGTAAATCCTTTTGAAGTTCCGTTTGCACCACATAGGAGAATCCACTTGTCCCCGATGCTTGAACCAGCATCATCATATAAATGAAGCTGAATCATGTTCGGGCATTCAAGCGTACCCAAATCGCTTCGAGACATAGCGCTACGATAGGTCCATTTCTTAAGATCCGGAGAGGTGTAGATGCTGATTTTGCCTATTTCAGCCAAACACATTACCCAAACGCCCGAAGGCTTGTGCCATGAAATATTCGGATCCCGAAAAGTCAGATCGCGAATCGCCTTATTGCCAGCGTTGGGATTCACTTGCACAATTGAGTCAAATCGGAACGTAGCTCCTCCATCGTTCGAGTACCAAAGACCTGTGCCCTGACCTCCAAGATTCCTGCAGGACATTGTCATCAGAGCGATAACAGCGCCGGCACCATGGCCTGCTGTGTTGTCCACGTCTATAACGCTCGATCCTGTCCAGCAATCTCCATTGTCCGTGGTATTTTTTGGAATCGAGACTCCCTGATCGGTCCAATTCACTAGATCGGGCGATGTGAATCGGCGCCAGGATGTACCTCGGCCTGTTGGATAATCTCCATTCCAAAGAATCCAAAGGTTCCAGAGATTATTTAGCCAAAGCGGACGCTGCGGATCATTGATCCACCCAAGTGCAGGAGTTAAATGAAACTTCGGCCGCGGAGAAGGTTTGACGGATCCCGCATCCTGGCTTGCTGCCAATATCTTGCTACCAAGTGCTGGCAGCAACTTCGATGTCGATGCTGATGCCAGGATCATTGCCAATGCCGAACGTCGAGAAATTGATTCTTGCGTCATCGCTAACGAACTCCTTTACGTGAGAACGAGAAGGCCATCAAAACCGCAATCGAACCAAGATGGGCGTTCCGTTCGAGTCAAAATTCTGCGCAACAGAGAAGCAAGTCTGTGCTTAATCGGCTGCCATTCACCAAAAAATGCACTCAGGTAGTCAAACGATCGGATGAAATGGGTGCTAGATCTGAGACGTTCAGGGTCATCAACGAGCCTGGAGCCCCAGTCCACTTCACTTGGACGTCGTTTGAATCTGCTGACAATGCATAACTGCGAAGTGTCATCACTTGTCTGGAATCTACAAACAGCTCCATTACCGACCCGTCAATCCACAGATGAAGCGTTGAAATCCCATCTCCATCCGGACTAAGAGCAAGAGTTCGGTCACCAACAATCACAGACGGAGTATTGCCGATTTTGACGCCTGCCGAAATCTTCAACAATGGAGTTGCATTTTGAGATGACTTCAATGACAGCTCAAGTCCGCAGTCAAGTTTGTCAGCCTTGAAGGTGCAGATGATCTCGCCCGCACGATTGTGAATCACAGCACGCGACTGCGCATCTTCGAGCTCCTTTGTGTCGTGGGGCTGCTTGATCACATTGCTGCTGGTTCGTAAGGATGAAAATTCGGGAGGGACTTCCATAACAAGTTCGTTGTTCCGACCAATTGAAAGCACGCGTGGCAGGGAAACAGCTCCGTCCCAGATGGAAGTCTGCCGATCCCCACGAGGACGGGTCTCTTGAACCCATCCCCAAAGAATGCGGCGGTTTTGCCCATCGAGCATGCTTTTGGGTGCGTAGTACGCGCCGTGATCGAGGAAGCCTTTACGTTCGGAGTGGAATCTGACTTCACGTTTGTCGAAGGTCCCAACTTCCCAAAACGTGATGTACTCAGTTGAGTAGAGCAGTACGTGCTTGTCTCCAAGTGGGAAAAAGTCCGGGCATTCCCACATCTCGGCGCTCCCAACTGGATTGGTAAAGGATTTTCCGTTCCATACACCCTGGGCAAGTGGATGGAGATATTCCCAATGTCGGGCGTCAGTTGAGCGATATACCAGAACTGCACCACCGGTTTGCGGAAAACCGGACCCGACTCCCACGTACCATACGTCGTCCTCTTTCCATCCGAATGAATCACGGAAACCAACAACCTTCACACCCTCAGGGGGGCCAATGATAATCGGCTTATCCAGTTTGCTCCATGTGCGTAGCTCGGGGTCAGTTGAGGTCGCAATGCATTGCACTTCGCGTAGGCCTTCGGCGCGAATCGTCTCCTGTTCGCGCGGAACCTTAGTCACGCCGGTATAGACGATCGTTGGAATATCTGTTCCGGGCAGAACACTACCCGTGAATGTTCCGTAGGAATCGTAGGAGTTTTCGTCTGGCGTGAGTGCCTTGGGTAAGTGCTTCCAGTGGATCAAGTCTTTACTTATAGCGTGAGACCAGCCCCTTCCTCCAAAGCTTCCGTGGAAGAACACGTGATATTGACCGTCCAGGAATCGCGGCGCACAAGGATCTCCGACGCGCCCCGCTTGTGGTACCAGATGATACTGTGGGCGCAGTGTATCTTGCATGAGCTTGTCTCTCGAGGTTGCGTCGAGTGCGGTCAAGCTACCCTGTTGTGCTCGAAGTGCATGCGGAATGCCGTTGCAGATGGCAGTCGCGGCGGAGGCAACGAGAAAGTTTCGCCGATTCATTAAAACCCCTTTTCAAAGAACCTGATTACCAACGTGAAACTGTGTTCAATTCGCCTTTACGAGGACTTGCTGTAGCTTCTCGAGAGTTTGCCCTTTTGTTTCTGGATAGAAGAGGGCGACGACAACAAACTGGAGAACTGTGGCCGTTGCAAAGAACACGAAAGGAGTTCCCGGACCATATTCGTGTACTAGAACTGGAAAGGCCAAAGCTATGACTGTGTTTGTGATCCAGTGACTGGCATTGCCTGCACCCTGCCCTTTGGCGCGAACTGAGTTGGGAAAGACTTCGCCAATGTAGACCCAGATCACGGCTCCTTGCGATAGCGCGAAGAAGGCGATATAGACTGCCAGGAGCAAGAGCAGCGCCCACTGATGGGTATTTGATGACAAAATCCACGCAACACCGAACAGACACGAAGACGTGCCCGCCGCACCCACTAGAAGCAAGCTTTTACGGCCGAAAAAGTCAATAACCGATAGGCCCACTAAGGTAAAGACCAGGTTGATTGCACCGATGACGATGGCCTGCAAGTCACCGGAAAGCTGACTGAAGCCCGCAGCCGAAAAAATGCTCGGCATGTAATAGAGGATTGCGTTGATACCTGCCAATTGATTGAATGCCCCGATTGTGATGGCCAGGAAAAGTGGCCAGCGATACTTCCAGCGAAAGAGAGGCTCATGTGTTGAAGCATGCTCCCGCCTTATAGCGATTTGAATATCGGCGAGCTCTTGCTGCGGGTCTGCCGCACCCATTTCGCTCAACACGCTCAGTGCTTCGTCAATGCGATTACGTGACACTGACCAACGCGGCGACCGAGGTACGCGAAACAGAAGTACGAGAAACACGAGAGCGGGAACCGCCGCGACACCCAGCATCATTCGCCACTCTAGCGGACCAAGATGCGCTGAACGCACGAGGTAATTTGAGGTGTATCCCACCAAAATGCCTAATACAACGTTGATCTGGAAAGTCCCAACCAAACGCCCTCGCCATAAAGCTGGCGCGAGTTCAGTTATGTAAACAGGCCCGAGAACAGAGGCCACGCCTATACCGATTCCTCCAAGCAATCGCGTCACAAGAAGCTCCGGCCAGGTAACAGAACATGAGCATGCGATTGCTGCAAGAATATATAGAGCCGCCGCGTACCGTAATGCAGCGCGTGCCCCAAGACGTTGTCCAATCAAACCAGCAATAAAACACCCGATTACCGTACCTACCGGAGACACTGCAACTGTAAGTCCCCTGCCTTGGTCACCCAGTGCATACAACTTGGTAATCGAATCGATAACGCCTGAAATTACGACGATATCGAATCCAAATACGAGGCCACCCAATGCCCCGGTCAAAGTCGCCTTGATTAGCTTGAAATTGGGCCGCATTAGATCGTCTCCAATGGAGCGCGCCCTTGGCGCCCTCTTGATATTGAGATACTCGAAAAAGACAACCTTCACATGCGCTGAAATGTTCAGGTCGTAAGACGATCATTGGAAATCGGTGCTAACTGCCAAACGGTAAGCGACACAATATCGGTTGTCCTGCCCGACCAATTGAAGCAAAGGTCCTGCGGATTATCGCTCTTTGCGTAAAAGCGTTTGGTCCATGCCACTTGTTTGTTCACGCAAACTTCGATGACTGAACCATCCGCATATAGATGTAGCTCTAGATCTTCGTCGTCGCGCAATGAGATCGGAATTGAATGGGAATCGATAGATACATTGCCCGGATCAGACGGGTCGAATTTCCATGTCAGCCAGGGATTCACATTGTCGACCGAACCAGTAAAGCTGATCTGGAACGGAGCTGACGATCGGCGAACTTTGCATAGAACTTCACCGCAGCAATTGTGGATTCGAATCGAGTTCAACTTGCGATGGCTGCTCTCGTCGTCAGACGTTATCCGGAGCGACTCCTCTTTGGTACGCAGTTGATCCACTGTGTCGGCAACTTCCATCCTGAGGCGACCGTCCTTGTCCAACGTAAGGACGCGTGGCAACGACATTACTCCCGCCCAACCAGCCGCTTTGTATTCTTCAAGAGGGCGTCTCTCCTGTATCCATCCCCAAATGATGCGTCTGCCAAGCTTGTCCAACTGGGTTTTGGGAGCGTAGTAGGTTCCGTAGTCCATAAAACCAGAGTGTTCTGTACTGAATTCCATCGAGTCCTGGTTGAGTCTTCCGGTACGCCAATACACTTTTCCGTGTGTGGAGTAAATCAGAACGTGTCGATCTCCAAGCGCGAAGAATTCGGGACATTCCCAAACGTCCCAAGGATCGAACGGACTGGAATTACCTTTCGCATCGAAATCTTGATGAACGAGAACGTGCATGAATTCCCAATTGCGCAAATCTTTCGACCGATATAAAAGGACCGCACCACCATGGCTGGCGCGGCCTGAGCCCAAAACCATATACCACCGGTCGCCTTGCTTCCAAGGAGACGGATCTCGAAATCCATTCACACTCATCCCACGTGGGGGATCTGAGATTACGGGACGGGACACCTTGGACCAGGACTTCAGATCAGGATCACTTGCTACTGCCAAACATTGCGTTTCACGAAGTATGTTTGCCCCATCCTTATTTGTCGCCTCGTTATAAGGGACCGATTGAACACCGGTGTACAGCAAAAGAACTCGTCCGTCCTCAACGACGGCGGTACCTGAGAAACAGCCTTCTGAATCATGCGATCCCGGCGTTGGCGACAAGGCAATTGGGAGATGCTTCCAATGAACCATGTCTGTGCTGATGGCGTGTCCCCAATGCATGTCTCCCCAAAATGCGCCGTGAGGGTTGTATTGGTAGAACATGTGATAGTTGCCGTTCCAATAGATGGGTCCGTTTGGATCGTTCATCCAATTTCCTGCAGGTAAAAAATGGAACTGGGGACGATGAGGATCGGCGGAAAGATTCGGATGTGCTACAGCAATTCCTGAACTGCCGCCTTGGGCGCTTGCAGTTAGAGTCGCGGAAGCTGCTGTTCCGGCGAGCGCGAAGAGAAAATCACGACGTTCAATACTCATGAGGCCTTATTTCTCGCACGGAGCCCAAATCTCCGATTACGACACGGTCAGGTTTTGGGCTAAATGCATCAAGGATGCCGACAGTTGATGGATTGTGGACGGTTCCAACTTCGCATCAAATCGTAGTCATTTAGTCTACACATTGTCAATACAGATTTAACGCATAGGTATTGTCATCTTTATATAGCATGTAAATTGCTTATAACAATATATTTACTTCACAATTTTTCTCCAACAAGTAAGGCAATACAATCCGTTTTTGGGCTATAATCGAAATTTTTGCGCCAAAGAATACCTCAATAATTTCCGTATTTGACCTATATAGGAATAGACAGATTAAGTAAATCTGTTGATACTTGTAAGGTCGATGCTACGCCCGCATTTAGGGCGGCAGGCTCGATCGGCTGACTCCGTCGGTCGGTGTTAGTAATTGGCGGGAGAACTTCAGGGGATTAGAGAGGTACTGAATTGCAGATTCTCAGTTTGGGTGAAGTGCTTTGGGATAAGTTTGGCGATCAGGAGTTTCTCGGAGGAGCTCCACTCAATTTCTCTGCGAACTCGAGGCGGCTTGGGCATGATGTGGCTCTTCTTACAGCAGTAGGTTCTGACGAACGCGGCGAACGTGCGTTAAGAGCGATGGAAGAAATGGGACTTAACACAAGCTTTGTTCAGACAAGTGTGGAGCGCCCTACTGGTTTGGCAATTGTTTCTACGGACAGTGCCGGCAATGGAACTTTCATGATTCCCCGCCCCGCAGCCTTCGACACTCTGAAAGTAGACGGGGCTCAGTTGAGCCTCATACAAAATCTCCAGCCTGATTGGATTTACTACGGCACGCTGGCTCAAACTGATGCTAACTCGGAAGAAATCCTCATCAGAATTGGCAACGAAACAGGCAGCGCAAGGCGCTTCTATGACATGAACCTTCGAACTGGTCACTGGAACTTGCCGCTCGTCGAGCGACTGTCCGATATGGCCGATGTCATCAAGCTTAATGAGGCTGAGGCGGAGCTCCTGTTCCGTTTTGAGTTCGGGAACGAGATCTTCACTGTTCAGGCATTCTGCGAAAATTGGTCGCGGAAATATGGAGTGGAAGTGATTTGCGTTACACTCGGCGATCAGGGCTGTTCCGTATACTCAAACGGTACTTTCGAGAGCTTCCCCGGATTCAGAGTTAGCGTAGTCGATACCGTCGGAGCTGGTGACGCGTTCGCTGCTGCGTTTTTGCATGGCCTGCAACGCGATTGGCCAATAGGACAGATTGCTCGATTTGCTAACGGGCTTGGAGCCCTGATCGCAAGCCGGGCTGGCGCGACGCCAATATGGACGATTGAGGAATGCCTTGATTTAATTGCACCAGACGAATCTACGCGGCTGGTTTACTAAGTCTGCGTCATATATCCGATTCAGTCGATTGTCACAAACGAGACTAGGGTGAAAATGGACACCGGCCAAAGTATTTCCACACATCGATAGAACTAGATCGTGAATACCCGGACTAGTCCCCAATACACTCATCTCCCCGATACCAATCAAATCTCATGTTTTTAAAGAGTTGCACAAAAAACTTGCAGGATGTCTGCTCAAATGTCCATAATTTGTATATATCGGCTAGCGTGAAGACGTTTGCAAAGGTGCTGCGATCGCATCGGTAGTCATTCTCATCCGTTTAGCCTGGAAGAGAGCCCCTAAATTGATACATGTGAAAGCCAAGGAAGCAGCGGGCAAGAAGGTCAAAGAAGTTGCAGAATCGGCAGACCAACCCAAATACAGAATTATTTTGGACGGGTTAAGAGAGCGAATTCTCTCTGGCGAATGCGCTCAAGGTTCACGACTACCGAGCGAGAACGATCTCGTTCGACGATTCGGCGTCTCGCGAATGACTGTCGTTAAGGCAATAAAGGAGCTGCAGCAAGAGGGATTTGTTGAACGAAAAGTTGGTTCTGGAACATATGTGAAAGCGCGCGTCGTCGAGGGTGGCCGGATCTTCGGCTTGCTGATTCCGGAACTGGGACAGACCGAGATTTTTGAACCTATCTGTCAGGGTATGTCGCATTTTCCACTTACCGGCAGCCACTCATTGCTGTGGGGAAATTCATTTGGAGGGACCCGCCCCAAAGAGCAGATTGCAGAAGAACTCTGCGAGCAGTACATCAAGCAAAAGGTTTCGGGGGTTTTTTTCGCCCCGCTCGAACTAACTCCGACGATGGATGAAGTCAATCGAAGAATCACTTCCGCGCTCGATCGAGCCAATATCGCTGTGATACTTCTCGATCGTTGCTTCCTGCCTTATCCATCGCGCAATAAATATGATCTGGTCGGCATCGA
>Ga0157374_10004279_pt1 | contig 12009 bp, 7 predicted proteins | sample M25metaG_FD_115308 | JGI IMG/M metagenome (GOLD analysis project Ga0157374, IMG submission 115308) | Miscanthus rhizosphere microbial communities from Kellogg Biological Station, Michigan, USA - M2-5 metaG | ecosystem: Host-associated > Plants > Roots > Rhizosphere > Soil | place: USA: Michigan...
AGAATCACCTCGATGCCCGCCGCATGCAGCGCCTTCACCATCTCCTTGAACTCGCGCACCTGCCCGCCCTGGTCGCCAGATGAACTGTACCGCGCCATCGGCGCAAAGTATCCCAGCGTGTTGTACCCCCAGTAGTCGCGCAGACCTTTGTCGACAAGATTCCCCTCGTCGATGAAGTGGTGCACCGGCATCAGCTCCACTGCAGTGATTCCAAGATTCTTGAAATAATCAATGCTCGATGGATGCGCCAGCCCCGCATACGTGCCGCGCAAGTTCTCCGGCACATCCGGATTGCGATAGCTGAATCCCTTCACATGCGTCTCGTAAATCACCGAGTCAGGCAGCGGAATTTCCGGCGGGCAGTCATCCGACCAGTCGAATACATCGTGAATCACTACCGACTTCGGCACGCCGCGCGCACTGTCCTGCTCGTCCTTCTTCATCGGATCGCCGGATGTAATGTCGTAAGGAAAGATCGGTGCCTTCCAGTCAACGTCTCCTGAGATCGCCTTCGCATAGGGATCAACCAGTGATTTCGCCGAATTGAAGCGCATTCCGTTTGCCGGATCCCAAGGCCCGTGCACGCGAAAGTTATAAAGTTGTCCCGGCTTGATGTTGTTCACAAAACCATGCCACACAAACGCAGTGCGTTCGAGCAGCGTTATGCAGTCAGTCTCATTTCCTTCGGCATCGTAAAAACACACGTCCACCCGCGCCCCATACTCTGAAAACAGCGCGAAGTTTGTGCCTTTTCTGTATGCCGTGGAACCTAAAGGATAGGGCTTTCCGGGAAGCAGCGTTCGGCTCATTAACCTCTACGATGCTAAGAACTTACCACTCGTTGTGTGCAGATCGGCCCTCGGCCGCGAAGTGTTGCCTTAATTCGCCGGATTGCTACCCCAACTTCTGGAATCACGCGACTCTACGCCGCCATAGCTTTTGCCTGCCGTCGGATCGTGAGCACGGTGATGTCGTCTTCCTGTCCAAACGCCTTCGCTGCATCCGCAATGTAGAACGCAGTCTGATTGCTCAGATTGTGGACGCGATCGAACCCGAACAACTCGCCCGACCCCTGCCGTGCCTCGACAACCCCGTCCGACATCATCAAGAGCCGGTCGCCGGGATGCAGATATAGCCGCACCTCGTCGTACTTCACCTCCGGCACGACGCCCAGCGGCAATCCGCCCGGCAGTCTTACCTCCTGCGTGTTCAGGTAGGGCGGCAGATGTCCGGCGTTCGCAATCACAACCTCGCCCTCCGGCCCGAACCACACCGCCTGGCACGTCGTGAAGCTGTCGCTTCCTTGCAGAACCCGGTTCAATGACTCCAGCACTCGCGCCGGCCTCTTCTCCTGCGTGTAGCGCAGCACGCCCATCAGCATCGACACGTTCATCGCCGCCTGCATGCCGTGGCCCGCAACATCTCCCAGGATCACCAGCAACCCGCCATCGGGCGTCGTCTCCAGGTGGAAGAAGTCGCCCCCAACTTCAGCCGCGGGTTTGTAGACAGAATCGACCTCGTAACCCGGGGTATCCACCTTCTCCCGCGGGATCATCAGCTCCTGTACGCTGCGCGCCGCTTCCAGCTCTCCAATCGCCCTTTCCTGCTCATGATGAATTCTCAGGAAGCGCATGAAGATGATCACCACAATCGCCAGCAGCCCTGCGAAATCCGCGACCGCGGCAAAGTGAATCGGAATCGGACCCGCCTCAATCGTCAGCGGAGACTGATAGCTGCTGCCGCCGAACTCATTGAATCCGCCTGTGAGGATTGGCTCCGCAATTCCAATCATCGTCAGAATCAGCGGAATCAGAAGCATGCCCGCTTCGAAATTGCGCTTGATAGTTGTCACGATCAGCGTCAGGAAGACGAAGACCGCCCAGCATACGATCCAGATGATCGAGCAACCCATCACGACCCCGAGCACAATCGTGACTGCCCGGTTATGACCCGCCAGCAGAATCATCGGTGCGATCAGCGCGAGAACGGGTGCCGTATAGCGCAGCCCCTTGATGTACCAACGTCGCCTCAGCGCTAGGAACGAAATCAGAAACTCGAAATATAGGTACGCCGATAAAAACAAAAACTGCGTATACAGCGCACCGAACCAGATGTTGTCTAGCCATGCAGAGCTTCCAGCTTGATCGATGATTCCGATCGGCACCTGCACCAGTTCATGCAGCGCAAGCCATAGGTACTCAGGATGCCCCTTCTGCGTGAAATACAGCGTCAGCAGGAAAGCAGACAGAACCAGCAGCAGAATCGCAATGATGAGTCGCGGAAGCCGCTCAAACAAAGTCCGTACCGACCACATATCGAGACTCTGCCGAAGGTCATCGGGACTTCCCAGTCGAAACGTGCGCCGATCGAAGAAGTTCGTATATCCCCTCAAACCGAAGGGAACATACCAGCTCCTCACTGCAAGCACCATCGACGTCTCTTCCGGCGGAATATTCAACTTGTAGAGCCGGGAAATCTGTTGGAACTCCGACTGGTCGTCCGGATGCGGTCCTCCAGGAAGCATTAGCTTTCCGTTGACGAAAACCTCCGGAGCCGGCCCCGTAGTCGACAGGCTCATTCCCGCGCTCTGAGTAACTGGTAGCTCAATCAGCAGCGCCACAGGCCCATGGTTCTGTGCCAGCCGGATATGGAGCCGAAACCAGGCGTACTTGTCGTCATGCGAAGGGTGGTCCCCCTCGTCGGCGTCCGACACATCCGCGATCGTTCCATTCGCATCCCGAACAGCCCATCCCGAATCATCAAAATCGGCCGTAGCTGCCTTCGGGTCCGATGTGACCCCCATCCGCCATCCCTTGTTCAGAACAATGGGCGAGCCGATTCCTGAGGCATCGACAACCGGGCCCTCTGGCGGGCCCTGCTTCGTCTCCGGCTTGGCTTCACGCCCCGCCGGCCGGGAATGCGGATGCGACTGCAGCGCAAAGCCTTGCACCGCAAAAAGCACAACAGCCGCAATGGCCCACAACGATGCCCGACGCACGTCTCCTCCGCAGTTTGCTGCCGTGCTCACCACTCTAATTCAATGGGCGTCCCTATCCAAGGGGAAGTGACGGGGACCTGAGTCTGCAAACCGCCTCACGCCATTGAGATAGCCAGATGGCACATTCCACCGAAATACTCCAGACTTCCGCTGCCCACTCGCGTCATACTAGCGTCTAATAAGTGCAGCGAAGCGGCACAGCTGTCGGCAGTTGCGTCGCAGGCTACAGCAGACCAGAGGTGAGGTCATGACACTTAATACTTCCAGAGCGGCGATTTTGGCGGCAGTGGCGTTGGCAGTCAGCTCCATCGCATGGACGCAGTCCACCCCGCAGCCAACGTCCCCCACCGATCCCTCCGCTCAATCCGCTCCACAGTCGACCCCGCCCTCGGCCCAGCCGGTTCCTCCGGGAACCGTCCCAGTCACCGGCGACACTCCTCCCAAGGCCTCCGATAGCGACAAGAAAGACTCGGCCGCCGCCGACACCCCAGACTGCGTTCCGATTGACAGCGACAAGAACAGCGACAAGAAAGACAAGCACAAGAAGAAGGACAAGGATAAAGACAAGGACAAAGCGGACAAGGATAATACTTGCCCGGCCGGCACGCAGCCCGTCTCAGGTGACGTCGCTGCCTCCAACAACGTCGATCCGCTGAAAATCGTCGAAGTCGGCAGCCAGAAACAGAACGTCAAGCCCGGCAGCATTCAAGATGTCAGCGCGGTTGGAAATCGAGACATCGGCGGCCGCGGTATGGGCAACTGGTATTCGACCGACACCGAGATCAAGATGGGCAAGATGTATGCCACCGAGATCGAGAAGAGCACCCGCTTCATCACGGATCCCGTCGTCACCGAGTACGTGAACCGCATCGGTCAGAACATCGTCAAGAACTCCGATTGCAAAGTCCCGTTCACCATCAAGGTCATTGACTCCGACGAGATTAACGCTATGGCCCTCCCCGGCGGCTTCTTCTACGTCAATTCCGGCCTCATCCTTAATGCGGATGAAGAAGCCGAACTTGCCGGCGTCATGGCCCACGAAACCGCCCACGTCTGCGCCCATCATGCTGTACGCGAGCAGACCCGTATGAACTACGCCCAGCTCGGCACCATTCCCCTGATTATGATGACCGGCTACAGCTGGACCGGATACGGTATCTACGAAGCTACGCAGTTCGCCGTCCCTCTTACCTTCCTCAAGTTCTCGCGTGACTTCGAGGCGCAGGCCGACTATCTCGGCATTCAATACATGTACCGCTCCGGCTACGATCCGCAGGCCTTCATCAGCTTCTTTGAAAAGGTGCAGGCCCTCGAAAAGCGCAAGCCAGGCCTCGTCGCCAAGGCGTTCTCTGATCACCCGCAGACACCCGATCGAATCCTCCACTCGCAGGACGAGATCGCCAAAATTCTCCCAGCGCGCGATGAGTACACCGTCACGACCTCCGAGTTCGACGACGTCAAGGGCCGCCTCGCACGCATCGAGAACAAGCGTCGCCTCCTCGACACCAAGGACAAGAACAAACCATCGCTCCGCCGAGCCAGCACCACCGACGACAAGAATGGCCAGGCAGGGCAGGGGAAAGACGGAGACGACCGTCCGACTCTCCACCGCCGCGACGACCAGAATCAGTAACCGTCATTCACCAAACGGTGCGCCTGGGGCACCGTCAGAACGCCGCTCACATCGAGCGGCGTTTCTGTTTCCGCGAAGGTTTACCCGGTCCTCTGCTGAGGCTCCTCAGCGTGTTACCTTGAACCCGCGGAGAATCCATCATGAAGCCTTCTTGTAGGCAGTTGGTCGCAATCCTCATTTGTTGTGCCATCCACGTCGCTGCAGCGCAAAAGGAGCCTGCAACGTCGCCCGAGGTTGAGCAGCACATCGCGCACGTAACTTCAGGCCTCGTTGGTCCGATCATGATCAAAGGCGATCTGCACGCGGCCCACGCTCTTGCAGACCGGATGAAGCAGCTCAATGTTCCCGGTGTCAGTATTGCTGTCATTCACAACGGAAAAATAGAGTGGGCTCGAGGTTTTGGAGTTCGCAGTATTGGCGGGAAGCCCGTAGACAACGAAACCCTCTTCCAGGCTGCTTCGATCAGCAAGCCGCTCTCCGCGATGGCGGCCCTCCATCTCGTCCAACAGGGCAAACTCTCGCTCGACACGGATGTAAATACGTATCTGGCATCCTGGAAGCTTCCCGCTAATCCGATCGCCGCTGGCAAAGCGGTGACACTGCGCCAGCTTCTTTCTCACACCGGCGGCATCTCCGTACACGGCTTTCCGGGCTACGCAAAAACCGAAGCTATACCCACTCTCGTCCAGGTTCTCAACGGCGAAAAACCCGCAAACACAGATCCTATCCGCATTGAAGCGCCGCCGGGGGATCACTGGCAGTACTCCGGCGGTGGATTCACCATCCTGCAGCAAATGCTCATCGACATAACGAAGGAGCCATATCCGAAGCTGATGCACGACACAGTGCTCGCTCCTATCGGAATGAATCTCAGCACCTATCAGCAGCCCCTGCCGTCCGCAATGGAATCAAATGCAACCACGCCCTACCGCGGCGACGGCAAGCCTGTCGAGGGTGGCGCCCACACCTATCCCGAAATGGCTGCGGCGGGGCTGTGGACCACGCCATCCGAACTTGCACACTTCGCCATCGAGGTCCAAAACTCGCTCCACGCAACTGCAAACCACGTTCTCTCGCCTGAAATGACTCAGCAAATGGTCACCCTAGTGAAAGGGAGCTGGGGGCTGGGCCTCGAAATTGGTGGTTCGAAGGACAATCCCTACTTCGCGCATGGAGGAGGGAATGAGGGCTTCCGCTGCTGCCTGCTCGCCTATGAAAAGACCGGCGAAGGCGCTGTCGTCATGACGAATGGCGATAAGGGTGGAGAACTGCAGAATGAAATCCTGCGCAGCATCGCAGCCGAATATGGCTGGCCTGATTACAAGCCCGAGGTCCGTACAGCAGTTTCCGTGGATCCGAAAATCCTCGCCGGCTACGTCGGAACCTACCAGCTTTCGCCCAGTGCTGATCTCACCATCACTCTCGAAGACGGCAAATTGATGGCGCAACCAACCGGCCAGGAAAAAGGACAGATTTACGCCGAATCACTAACGAAGTTCGTTCCGACCGTGGTCTCCACCGAAATCGAGTTCGTCAAGGACCCAGACGGAAAAGTAACCCACCTCATCCTGCATATGGGCGGACACGAAACCAAGGCGCCGCGAAAGTAGTCTCATCTTGTTTTCGCGCAACTCAGCGACCGGTCGAAGCAGTGGCTGCGTGTCTCTCAGACCGCTCGTACCGGTCGCGGTGGCTCGACAGTTTCAGCTTTCTCCGGCTCGTAAAAGACTCTCGAATCGCCGCCTGAAAGAAGCGCCAATTCCGCAGATGCCGCAAAGGCCAGTGGAAATCTCACATTCACTTCCACAACGTCTGGCGCGGCCTCTTTCATTTCCAGGTGCGCCTGGTCTCCGTAGTGCAGCCGCAGACGGCTTTCGATGTTGCTGTGGCCGATTCCCGCTCTCTGCGTTTCGCTTGAGCTATGCGCCGCAAGCCCCACGCCGCTGTTGAGCACTGCAATCTCCATCATGTCGTGAACAGGTTTCGCAACGATCTCGATAAATCCGGTTCCGCTCAACTTCGACAACCCGTGGACATAGGCATTCTCGACAAGGGGCTGAAGGAGCATCGCAGGAATCAACGCATCATGAAGGTGCGGATCGATGTCGATCTCCTGCCGCACCCGCCCCGAAGATCGAATATCTTGCAGAGTGAGGTACATCTCGATAAACTCCATCTCCTCCCGCAGCGTAATCATCTGCTTCGATCCACGCGCCAGGGAGACGCGGAGCATGTTGCTCAATTGCTCCATCATTCTGTCCGCCGCATGAACGTCGGTGTACATCAGGCTGGAAATCGAGTTCATCGTGTTGAAAAGAAAATGAGGATTGATCTGCATCCGCAGCGCCATCATCCGTGCCTCAGACAGTTCCACCGCCAGCTCGGACATGGCCCGTTCTCTCTGCCGAAGCTCCCTGTAGTTTCCCGTCCCGCGCAAAATGGCATATGCCGCCCAGAAAATTGCAATGTTCTCTAGAAATTCCTCGGTCAGAGAAAAGTCCAGTCTCTGCCAGTAAGTTCGAAGTTCGCGAGACATCGTGAGCTGCGGAAAAGTGGCCACCAGGGTCATCTCTACAGCGACTCCCATCACCACACTTGCTGGGAGCATGACGCCCAGCAGATAGCGCCATCCCGCGCGGCGAAGTTTGTCTCCGTTCCAGCGCCACAACGCCCAGCTGAACACCCCCCAAAGAAAATACTGGAGCTCCCACGCAGCCAGAATCAGCGGCAGCTTCACATGCGCCTTCGGATACCACATCCGCGCGCCGAGATATTGCTGCACCGCGAACAACAACGCCACCGCAAGAAAGCTTCCCAGGAACGGGACCAGCCGCAGCTTGCGGGGTTCCTGGGGGATAGAGTCCTTTTCGTTAACAATCGCCATCAGGGGTCCACAACAAGAATTCACGCTTAGTGTACTGTCGCCTGCGACTGCCAGTCCCAGCACTCGTCACAAATAGGCGCCATCCCATCAACAACCCGCCTTAGACCTTGCACCATTCGATTCAACAATGCCAGCCCTTGCGCTCCCCTTGGCTCAAACCCCAATAGATTGCGCTTAACCCGGGTAACTTCCACCTCCGGCTGGGCTTAGAGCAGGGAAGTCACCCCCGATTCCGGGCAGAACTCCCCAAAATCCCTTGAAATCCCCGCCGAAACCGAGTTATAAACAGGATCACCGGCAAGTGGGAACCTCGCCTGCCGGAATCCTGCCTGGGGTATCCATCATGCGCAACTCAGCTCTTCGCTCCAACCTTCTTGTCCCCGAAATCCGGGAAGTCATGGACATCCGCCAGGCCTCCGACTACCTCGGCATCTCGCCCGACACCCTCTACAAGTACGCCTCCGAGGGTTTCGTCCCAGCCTTCAAACTCGGCAATCGCTGGCGCTTCAAACGCTCCCGCCTCGACGAGTGGATGGACCGCCAATCTGACGCCACCGCCGCCGAAGTCAACCCCGAGATGAAGAAGTCCGTAAAACCCGCGATGTAAGCGAGGTGCGTTTCCACATTGGCCAACGACATTTCGTTTGCTCCGGAATCGAAAATCACCTTTGAGCAAATCACCGTGTCCTGATTTCTCCGCTACGGGTTATTCCGTTCGAAGAGCCTTGAGCGGATCTACTCTTGCCGCGCGCATTGCCGGTATCCACACCGCCACTACCGCAACGCCTGCCAGCAACAGCGGCGCTGCCACAAACGCAACCGGGTCCCACGACTTCACTTCGAACAGCAGGCTCTCCATAACGCGCGTCAACCCGAGAGCCGCACCGGTTCCAAGCACAAGCCCTGCAATAGCCAGCCGCATGCCCTGCCACATTACAAGCCTCTGGATCGTCGTTCGATCGGCTCCCAGAGCCATGCGGATCCCAACCTCCTGCGTTCGCAACGCCACGGAGTAGGCCATCAGCGCGTAGATTCCGATTGCCGCCAACACAAGTGCAACCCCGCCAAAAATCGAAAGAAGCAGCATGTTGAAGTTTGCCCGCGCCGTTGATCTCCCCATCACTTCATCCATCGTGCGCACGTGACCTAAAGGAAAGCCACCGCTCGCAATTCGCAATTGCTCCCTCACAGGTCCGATCAGAGTATGTGGATCGTCGCGAGTCTTCACCACCCAGATCAGCGCCGAAGTATCTGAGTATGCGGCCGTGTACGAATCCGTCACCTGCGCCGTTGGCACCATCATCATGGCGTCCACGGGCTGACCCAATCCCGTGTTGTGCGAGTCGCCGACAATCCCGATAATCGTGCGTGGCGGCTCAACTGTGTCTGGTCCCATCCCCACACCGATCAGCAGGTGTTGCCCGATTGGATTGCTGTCCGGAAAAAACTGCTTCGAGAAAGATTCATTGATAAGAACAACGCCCGGACTTGCCTTCGTATCCGTCTCCGCAAAATCCCTTCCGCGCAAAACTGGAATTCTGAAAACGCCCAGGTATCCCGGCGAAAAACTCATCCATCGGCTCCCCAGAGTGCCCTTGCTCTCCTGTCCAACAATCTGGAATGGAAGCCCATCATCCACCTTGATTGGCAGCCACGTCGTCGAACCGGACGTGAGAACTCCGGAAAGGGAATTGAGCCGCTCGCGTCCGCGCTTCGACAGTTCTGCAACACCAGCAGCAGTGTGCAGCTTCGCCCCTGTCATTGACATCTCGGCCGTCAAAACATTGCCGGTATCAAAGCCGGGGCCAACGCTGCGAAGAGCTACCAGCGTCTTGATCAGCAACCCTGCTCCCACCAGCAGAACTACCGCGAGTGATACTTCACTGATCACTAGCAGGGCACGCGCCTTTCCCTGCCGGAAACCGCTGCCCGTTCGGTTCGCGCCCTCCTTCAGCGCAGTGCTCACATCCGATCGTGACGCCACAAAGGCTGGAACCAGCCCGAACACTAGCGCGGTCACAAGCGAGATCATCAAGGTGAAGCCCAGCACCCTCCAATCCATCCCGACAGCTGAACCGTCCTCGCCCAGCCTTGGCAGCCCTGCTGGACTAATCGACAGCAAGCCTCGCATCCCTGCATAGCCCAGCGCGACACCGATTGCTCCTCCGGCACCTGCAAGGATCAAACTCTCCGTCAGCAGTTGCCGTACGATGCGCAGTCGGCCCGCTCCGAGTGCAGACCTGATTGCGAGTTCCCGGCGTCGTCCTGTTGCTCGCACCAGCAGAAGGTTGGCAACGTTCGCGCAGGCAATCAAGAGCACAAGGCTCACAGCTCCAAGCATCACCACAAGGGAACGGCGCGAATCGCCCACAATCGAATCCCGCAACGGAAGCAAGCCGATAATCGAAGGCGTTGCTCCCGGCGGCAAGGGAAACTCACGATAAAATTCCGCCGCAGCAACCTTCATCTGCGCATTCGCTTCCGCTAGGCTCACCCCAGGCTTCAGGCGCGCCGCGGCCTGGAAATACATATTCTGGTTATTGCTCGCCGCAGGGAACTGAAAGGGAAGCCAGATGTCAGCTTCAGGATCGGATCGGAAATCCGCTCCAATTACGCCGACAATCGTGTAGGACTCGTTCCCCAGCAGAACAGACTTGCCTGCCACCGCCGCATCTCCCCCGAACCGCCGCTGCCACAGGCCATGGCTGATCACCACGGCCTTGCCTCCGTTCGGCGAGTCTTCCGAAGGCAAGAACGTACGCCCCACCACCGGTCGCGCTCCGAACAAGCGAAAGTAAGCTTCGGAAACATGGATACCGCGCAACTGCTCCGGCTTATCTCCCGTCAACGTAAAGCCGGGACTGGTGAAATCGAATGCCGCGATGTCCTGAAGTACGCTCGTTTGTGCCTGGTAGATGTGAAACAAAGGAATCGAGCAGAGGTTCGACGACAACATCTGTCCGCCGTTCGGCGAACGCATTTGGAACTGCACCATCCGGTCCGACTCCGGATAGCTCAGCGGTTTTAGAAGCACCGCATTCACCACGCTGAAAACCGCCGTGTTGGCTCCGATTCCCAGTGCCAGAGCTGCAATTGCCGCCACCGTAAATCCCGGATTCTTCGCGAACATTTTCAACGCGTGCCGCACATCGTCTCCGGCGTTTCTCATTTGCAATTCCTCCAGCATCCGGCTGAGGTCAAGTACATTCAGGCTCGACCAGAACTAAATGCAGATCGGCGCAACTGGCAAGCAGATTTGTGAACCCACTGATCGCTTATAACGCGCCGTCAATCGAATTTGCGCGTGGAACTTCCTCGGAGACCGGGCGAGTGGCCTCGCGTGATATACCATCGTCCCGATGGACCACGTACGCCGTCTAAGCCAGCTACGCCGCCGCATCACAAAGTCCGGACTCACCGGCCTCCTCGTCACCCACCTCATCGACATCCGTTATCTTGTCGGCTTCACCGGCTCCAGCGCCGCTCTCGTCATCACTCGCCGTGGCGCCCGCCTCTTCACAGATGGCCGCTATACAGCGCAGGCCGCACAGCAGGTCAAAGGCGCACAGGTAGAAATTGTCTCCGGCCCTTCCGCCGTCGCCGCCGCGCAATGGCTCGCAGCCCAACCCGCATCCACCACCGCCGGCTTCGACCCAACCCACACCACAGTCGCCGAATTCGCGCGCCTCCGTTCAGAACTTCCTTCGAAGCTTCGCAGAAACTTCCTCATCCCCCTTGCCGCACCACTCGTCGAAGCTCTTCGCCTTATTAAGGACGACGAAGAACTCGCAATCATCCGCGAGAACGCGCTCATCGGCTGCCAGCTTTTCGACCATATCCTCACCGTCATCCGTCCCGGAATCCGCGAGATCGAAGTCGCCGCCGAACTCGAACACCAGGCTCGCCTTCACGGAGCCGAATCCATGAGCTTCGACACCATCGTCGCCTCAGGCGAGCGCTCCGCCTTGCCCCACGGAAAAGCCTCCACAGCCCCCCTTCCCCGCAAAGGCTTCGTGACACTCGACTTCGGTATAATCCGGGAGGGCTATTGCTCCGATATGACACGAACCGTCTGCCTGGGCTCCCCGAGGTCTGAAGAACGAAAAGCATACGAAGCCGTCCTGGATGCCCAGGAGGCCGCTGTTGCCGCTGTATGCGCTGGCGTTAGCTGTGGCGAGGTCGACGAAGCTGCCCGCAGCACCCTCCGCAAAGCCGGGATAGCGGAGGCCTTCTCCCACTCCACAGGCCACGGCGTCGGGCTCGAAATACACGAACAACCCCGCCTCGGTGCGGGACAGAAAACAAGGCTCCAGCCGGGCATGATTGTTACCATTGAACCCGGAGTTTACTGGCCGGGAAAGTTCGGCCTGCGCATCGAAGATATGGTGGCCGTCACCAAAACCGGAGGCCAGGTGCTGACGCCCGCGCCCAAGGCCCTGATCGAACTTTGACCGTACTTGATTGACCTCGCCGACGCGAGAAAGCTAAGGAACG
>Ga0157374_10004281_pt1 | contig 12008 bp, 10 predicted proteins | sample M25metaG_FD_115308 | JGI IMG/M metagenome (GOLD analysis project Ga0157374, IMG submission 115308) | Miscanthus rhizosphere microbial communities from Kellogg Biological Station, Michigan, USA - M2-5 metaG | ecosystem: Host-associated > Plants > Roots > Rhizosphere > Soil | place: USA: Michigan...
ACCTGGAACCGGTGCTTCATAAATCTTACGGTGATGCGCAGCTAGTTTTTTATCGTCGAACAGGGTAAAATAGGCACATTGCTTTTATCCAAATAGATGGAAAAGAGCAGCCCAGAAATGTCCAGTGGACATTTTCTGTAGACACGAAGGAACCATCCTTCGTAAAAACAGAACTAGTCTGGCGAGTGTAACTAGGCGGATGTGGTGGAATGGTAGACACGCTGGTTTTAGGAGCCAGTGCCCTAAAGGCATGAAGGTTCAAGTCCTTTCATCCGCACCATGATTCAGACCGATGTAAATTTAATCCAATGGGTATGAGGGCCTCTCCTATTGAGTCTATGAAAACATATGATGCCATTGTTGTGCTTGGGTCTCAGCCGGATTTCCGTACCTGGAAGTTTCCCTCGCATACCTATAAAAGCCTAGATCGGGCCTATGAACTGCTTAACCAAGGGGCCGCACCTTATATAGCATTGTCTGGTGACCGCGCTCTAAAGTATGACAATACCGGTATCACGCAGCCGTTTAAAGAAGCAGATAAATTAGAAGAATATTTGCTAGCTCAAGGTTGTCCCAGTGAAGCAATCCTAAAGGAGAATATTTCACGGGATACAGTAGCGAACTTCTATTACCTTAAAAATCTAGTATTTAAACCACACAACATGAGAAATATACTCATGATTACAGTTGACTTCCGCATTGAGCGCTTACGTCTTTTGTGGCAAAAGGTTATGGGGCCCGACTATCTATTAGCATATGAGACAGTCGAATACGAAGCTGAAGAAATTTACAAAAGTGAAGCTTTCACCCTAAAACGCCAAAAAGAATGGCTGAAAAACGTTCAAGATGGAGATGATGCCTGGTTTCTCGATAAATTCTATGGCGATCCGTACTACGTGTTTTATAAAGAACAGGATCAAGCTCGACTTAAAACCGAAACTGATCCAAAGAAACGGTATATGATATAAAGAGCACATGGCAATAGACCACTTCAAAGCACACTATTACCAGAAAGACCGTGTAGATTGGAACTTTAATATTCTCTTAGACGATCAGCCAGACGTAATACGCATGGTTAACGAGTATGCGCCTTTACTTGTCCAAGAGGGTTTGTACCCGTCAATTCCGGCTAAGTGGTTACACATGACAATATTACGGGTCGGTCTGACTGATGACTACACCGAAGACGAAATGTATCGCACGGCAGATATACTTGCACCAAAACTCGCAACGTTAAAACTGCCACAGCTATCTTTTGACTCGTGGTGGCAGTGGGGCGGTAATATTGTCTTTCATATTTCACCGCACGATGACATAGTGCCTGTTTATAATGCGGTTATTGAGTCGTTACGCCAAGTCGTTGGCAATGACCGTACGGCTCGTACGCCACACGGCAATTTTATTCCGCATGTCAGCCTGGCATATACCAAAGACCACCACAATGAGATGAAGATTATAGAAGTGTTAAGTCAAAGTAACATTAAGCCCGCTCGTTTTTATGCAAAATCATTATCACTACTCCGACAGCGACCGACTGATGACGGACATTATGAATGGCAGATAGTAAAGGATATGCCAATTGGGGTAGATGGAGGCACTAACATATTGAGCGGCTCCGGTATGCGCTGAGCAATGAATAAACTGCATGTTATATATGTGGCCGGGCTTGGTGATAACAGATCATACGGCCAAGCAATTGCTATCAAGCTATGGCGTGTGTTTGGCGTGCATGGACATTATCATGCGATTGGCTGGTCCGAAGGTGATTTTACGCCCAAACTTGAGAAATTATTAGTTGAAATTGATGACTATGTAGCTCGCGGGCATCAAGTGGCTTTGCTGGGCTTTAGCGCCGGTGCCAGCGCTGTTTTGAACGCCTTTTCTGCCCGAAAAGACACCATTGCCGCGGTCGTCTGCATTAGCGGCTTTATTCAGGAAAATCGTATGACCGATACCAGTCAGTGGCGGCATCGAACCTTCGCCGAGTCCGTCGCACTTCTGCACGCAAATCTCAAAACCTTCACCATTCAGGATAAACGGCATATATTAACGGTTTACCCGGCTCAGGATAAGCGCGTATCCCATACCGATGCAACCGTCTCCGGCGTAAACGAGATAAGGACTCCGGCAAAAGGCCACGTCCAAAGCATTGCCTATGCGCTGACGATTGGCGCCTTCTCAATCAGTAAATACATGAAGAAACAGGCTAGACTATCTGCTACAATGACTCCAGGAAGTAAATAAAAGAACATGGCATTATCGACCCAACCATATAAAGGCGCGCGGGATTTTTACCCTGAAGATAAGCGTTTGCAGAACTATATGTTTAGCAAGCTGCGACGGGTATGTGAACAGTTTGGCTATGAAGAATACGATGCGCCCATTATTGAGTCGCTTGATCTGTATTTGGCAAAAACCGGCGAGGAAATTGTCAATGAGCAGACCTATGCTTTTGAAGATCGCGGCGGCCGTAAGGTGGTCATTCGCCCGGAAATGACACCGACTGTGAGCCGGATGGTCGCCGCCAAGCGCCAGGAATTAGCCTATCCTCTGCGCTGGTACAGTATTCCTAACTTATGGCGCTACGAACGGCCCCAGAAGGGACGGCTGCGTGAGCACTGGCAGTTGAATGTCGATATCTTCGGTGTAGCCGATATCAAGGCCGAGCATGAGATTATCATGGTAGCCGATCAGATCATGAAAACTTTTGGGGCTAAATCTGACATGTATACCATCAAACTCAATAGCCGAAAGTTTGTAGATCATGTTCTACAGGAATATTTGGAACTGGACGAGGTACAGACTTACAGTATTAGCAAGTTGATTGATCGAATGCACAAGATTGACCGCGCCGAATTTATAGTCCAAGCCGATGCCATTTGTAGCCCCAGCCAACGCGAGGCAGGAGTGGTGGAGAAGCTGTTGGACGTTTTGGCCGCTAAACGCTTTACACAATTGCCGCAGGCTTTGCAGGCTCACCAGGCACTTACTACTTTGAAAGATATGCTAGAGCTTTTGCAGAGCAGTGGCTTACAAAATATAGAGTTCGATGTCACGCTCATGCGCGGCTTCGACTATTATACGGATATAGTTTTCGAGATTTTTGATAATAACCCTGATAATAATCGAGCTATGCTTGGCGGTGGTCGCTATGATGGCTTGGTGGGCTTGTTCGGGGTTGAGCCCGTGCCAACCGTTGGGTTTGGTTTTGGGGATGTTACATTGGCAGAATTTTTGAAGGGCCATGACCTCTTACCGGAGCTTCGTCCAGAAACTGACGCCTACGTGGTACTGGCTAAGGACGTGTTTGAAAAAGCCCAAAAACCTATCGCCGAACTGCGCCGCATGGGCCTGAACCTGGCCGTCGATATCAGCGGCAAAAAAATCGGCGATCAGTTCAAAACTGCTCAGAAAAAACACCTTACGTACATAATCATTATTGGTGAAAATGAGTTGGCCGATGAGCAGTTTACGCTCAAGAACCTCCAAACCGGGATAGAAGAAAAGCATGGTGTGCAGCGGATTGTCAGCATTGTCCGCGATCATCGCAGCCACGACGAAGACGACGATTTATAGTTCGGTGAATCAGTACTCCTCCTAGAATAGACTTTACTTTATGTTGTTGGTTAACCTGCGAGAGGCAATAGCGGGGGAGGGAGGTCGTCGGGTGGTAGCTCACCATCCGGGGGTATATCTGGCAGAGCAGTTTCAGTTAATCCGTAGAAGCACTTTACGGAATTGTCGGTCTCGGTATGAGGAGTAACCACATTAGCTCCACAAAACTGCACAACGCGCTGGTGGCCACAGCGCATTAACAGGCAGACAACAGTCGGAAATTCATTGCTATTACCAGGGGCTCCACGATGCTCAGGTAACTCCTTTAAAAGAGTTACAGCTGCTGGCTTTGTAGCACTAGCCTCAAGTAAGGCTTCAAGGCATGTTGGCAGAGGTTCCATAATTACACATATAATACCACGGTATTAAAATAATGCAATAACACCTTTCAGAAGATTATGGAAATACAGGGTTACATCTGTTATAGTAGTCATCTATGCAAATTACCAAAAAACACCTCACCTCTACCACTGTCAAGTTAACAATTGTCGCTGATCAAGCGGTGCTGGATGCGGCCAAAGCCTACGTTTTAAAAGACTTAGCCAAAGATGTAAAATTACAGGGCTTCCGCGCCGGTAAGGCGCCGCTCAGTGTCGTTGAAAAAAATGTGGATCAGAATCTGCTGCAAAGCCAGTTTTTGGATCATGCTCTGAATCAACTCTACATTGATGCCCTCAGCGATGAAAAGCTGCGGCCGGTGGCACAACCCAAAGTCTCGGTAACTAAATTCGTACCCTTTACAACTTTGGAGGTGGAGATGGAAGTGGAAGTAGTGGGCAAAGTTACACTGCCCGACTACAAAGCCTTTCGGCTGCCCATGAAACCGGTCAAAGTCGAGGCTAAAGATGTCGAAGATGTTATGGCTAATCTGCGCTCACGTGGCGCTGCCACTAAAGATGTAGATCGAGCGGCTAAGGACGGCGATCAGGTGATTATTGATTTTACTGGTACCGATGCCAAAACGGGGGATGCTATCAATGGAGCCGATGGTAAAGATTACCCTTTGGTGCTGGGCAGCAACTCGTTCATTCCTGGCTTCGAGCCAAATCTGATTGGTTTAAAAGCAGGCGGGGAAAAGACTTTTGAAATCATATTTCCAAAAGATTATGGGGTTGCTACGCTTCAAAACCGTAAAGTTCAGTTCGTAGTGAAAGTCCACAAAGTACAGGCCGTAACTGAGCCGAAAATCGACGATGCCTTTGCGGCTACTGTCGGCCCATTCAAGACCCTTGCTGAGCTAAAAGCGGATATTAAAGTACAACTGCAAGCCGAACGTGAGCAAGAGGCTCGCCGCCAATACGAGAGCGAGCTGCTAGAAAAGCTGGCCGAAAAGGCCAAAGTGGATGTACCCCCAATACTTATTGATGAAGAAGTTGAGCGGCATGAGGCCGATGAGCGCCAAAACCTCACGTATCGCGGTCAGACGTGGCAAGAACATCTTGAGGCTGAAGGCGTAACTGAAGCCGAGCATCGTGCCAAGCAGCGCCCGGCTGCCGAACTGCGCGTGAAGGCGGGCCTGGTGCTATCGGAAGTTGCTGACGCCGAAAAGCTAACTGTAACTCCCGAAGAGCTAGAAATTCGCCTGCAGCTGCTAAAAGGTCAGTACCAGGATGCCGGCATGCGAGCTGAGCTGGATAAGCCTGAAGTTCGCCGCGATATCGCTTCGCGTATGCTCAGTGAAAAGACAATCGGCAAGTTGTCGGAATACGCTAGCAAGAAGTAGCTGACCAACCTAACTAGATAATTATAATTGAGACTCATAAATTTAAGGATATAAAGAGGTAGTTTATGGAAGGAATTGCTCCCACGGCAGCAAATAGCGCAAGCGGAGAAGCGCCTACATCGAGTGAGAAGGGAGCCATTGGTGAAGCTACTTCGCCAGTCCCGCGAAGGTGTGATACTGAAGGAATTCAACGTATTTTGACAGATCTGGGGATTACTCCCAGTAACGGTCAACCCTATTAGGGATCCAGAGATAATAATTAGCACTCTTGACTGTCGAGTGCTAATTATTTACAATGGATTGCAGTAAACAAGGGCATGTAATATGAGCGTATTGATTCCAACTGTTATAGAAAGCGAAGGCCGCTACGAAAGGGCTTATGATATTTATAGCCGGTTACTAAAAGATCGGATAATTTTCCTCGGCAGCGATGTCAACGAAGCCAGCGCCAACGCAATTGTCGCCCAGCTATTACTATTGCAAGAGCAAGATCCAAAGAAAGACATCTCGTTTTATATCAATAGTCCTGGCGGCAGTGTCTATGACGCGCTGGCCATCTACGATACTATTCAGTTCATTACCAATGATGTTCAAACTGTCGGCATTGGTGTGCAAGCCTCGGCGGCCGCCTTTCTACTTAGCTCTGGCACTAAAGGCAAGCGCTTTGCCCTGCCAAACGCAACCGTGATGATTCACCAACCTTCCAGCGGTACGCGCGGAAAAGTAACCGACCAAGAGATTGATTTACGTGAAAGCCTACGTATCAAGAAGCTGCTGGAAAATATCATGGCTAAAAACACCGGTCAAAAGCCTGAAAAAATCCATGAAGACATGGAACGTGACAAATGGCTAACAGCCGAAGAAGCTAAAAAATATGGTATTGTTGATGCTGTCATTACTAATCCACCCAAAAGCAGCAGTAAATAATCTCACAGACGTTTTATCTACCGGCTACTAACCTTAGGTGTAATAAAGAGGAATGAGTTGTGCCTGGAATAGAGCAAGTACAGTTTAGAAGTATCAGACAGGGTGATTTACCCGCGCCCTTGCAGATAGATATTACGTTTGCGGATGGCAGGTCTTTAATACACGATTTTCCTAATGTTCCTACAGAGAGCATCGATCAGCTAGCGGTTGACTTTCACGACATGCGACAAAACCCTAACCGCTTTGTGGGAAGTGCGCACTACTTTCCTCATCAACGTTTCGGCAAAATGAAGCATATAGTTGCGCGCCGGAACGATCGATTACTGGCTCACGTGGCAGTCAGCCACAATTCATCAAGCTCATCGACACCTCAGCTACCGCCTGCTTTGGCCGCAGTACGTGACCCACTTGAGATTGCGCTAAAGCTATATACCCCAATTGGCTTATGGACCAGTAGCCGATATCTTTATGCGGGTTTCTGCGCTATTACTGAAGAAGGCAGAGACATGGTGAGTGGAACACCGGAAGGCGAAATAAATGTAATTGAGGGGCTGCTACTGGCCGGTGCTCAAAAACGTAACCCCCACCTGCCTTTCCGAACCTATCCTTACGCACAAGAAGCCCTTTGGAGGCAAACACTTGAAAACAACGGGGTGGCACATTTAGCTAACCTTGATCCAGGGGAAAGGACAATTTTTGGAGAACAAGGGCCACAGGTGTCCGTGCTAGCTTATGGCGTAGATCATTTATACCAGCTAACAGATCAGTTAAGGGTGAAAGAAGGAGCAGACCTAGTTTTACGGAATACGGTTGTAAGATAAGTTCTGCTAGATACTTGACACCATTGTAGTGAAGGCGCATAATCTTATGCTAAGAAGTAGTGTAAGCTGGGTAGTTTACGTGTCGTACCGCCGGCACAATATGTAAGCTCAAAAATCCTCACCTTAGAATCTTCGCGCGACAATACACTAAAAACAGTTATAAACCTAAACCAATAGGGGGCATTGCTAGCGTATGGCAAAGACAACCAACGTAACTAAGCCGTCGGCTAGTCGTGTATATTTCACGACTGACGATAGCGCACTCGAGCTACCAAGCTTAGTCGATCATCAAAATAAGTCATTCCAGTGGTTTGTGGACGAAGGACTCGGCGAACTGCTAGCCGAAATCAGTCCAATTGACGATTACACTGGCGCAAAATTATCACTCAGTTTTAAAACCTATCATTTCGATGACCCTAAAATTAGCGAAGCCGAAGCCCGCGAAAACAATGTTAGCTACGAAGCGCCACTGAAAGCCATCGTTGAGCTAACCAATAAAGTTACTGGTGAAGTCAAAGAGCAAGAAATTTACTTGGGCGATTATCCATGGATGACCAGCCGCGGCACGTTTGTTATTAATGGTGCCGAACGGGTAGTTGTCAGCCAGCTGATCCGCTCAGCTGGCGTTTTCTTTACGGCCGACCAACACGGCACGACTGCCAAATATGGTGCCAAGGTTATCCCTGGTCGTGGTGCGTGGTTGGAATTCGAGACCGCTGCTAACGGTGCATTGTATGTGAAGATTGACCGTAAACGCAAAATTGCGGTTACAACCTTGTTGCGGGCACTTGGTGTCACTGAATCGCACATGAAGGAAGTTTTCAAGCACGTTGATCAAGGCAAACTAAACTACATTGATGCAACTATAGAGAAAGACCCAACTAAGGGCCAGAACGATGCCTTGATTGAAGTCTATCGCCGTTTGCGGCCTGGTGACTTAGCCACGGTTGATAATGCCCGTTCGCTACTAGAAAACATGTTCTACAACTTCAAGCGCTTTGATTTGTCACGCGTCGGCCGTTACAAACTCAATAAACGACTTGATTTGGATGTGCCAAACACCAGCGAAAACCGCGTGATGCGCCTGGAAGATCTGGAAGCAATCATTGCCGAGATCATCCGCCTTAATAACACCCAGGAACCAGCTGATGATATTGATTCGTTGGCAAACCGCCGCGTAAAACTGGTTGGTGAGCTGGTGCAGCGCCAATTCCGGATTGGACTGCTGCGCATGGAGCGCAACACCAAAGACCGCATGTCTATGTCGGAAATCGAGACAGTTCAGCCTGGGCAGCTCATTAACGCCCGGCCAATTGTAGCGGCTGTCCGTGAGTTCTTTGCCAGCTCGCAGTTGTCGCAGTTCATGGATCAGATTAATCCGCTCAGCGAACTGGCCCACAAACGTCGTTTAAGCTCCATGGGACCTGGTGGTCTGTCACGCGAACGCGCCGGTTTTGAAGTTCGGGACGCCCACGCTACTCATTATGGCCGTATCTGTGCGGTTGAAACGCCCGAGGGTGCTAACATTGGTCTGGTATTGAACCTGGCTAACTACGCCCGTGTTAATGACTACGGATTTATAGAAACGCCATATCGCAAGGTGATTAACGCCGTAACAGCCAAAGATGCCGTCGGACACATTGCCAGCGTGGATTTGGAAGATGCCGGCGGGAAAGTTATCGTCAAGGCAGGTGATAAGATCACCGCTGCCGACGCTGCTAAACTTGCCAAGGTTGCGACACAGATCACCTGGCCCGTTAAAGCTAAAGTCACCGATGAAGTTAAATATCTTGATGCTTTTGAAGAGAATGTGGCTGTTATCGCCGGTGGCGGTAATGCCGTTAACGAGGATGGTTATTTTGTCGAAGAGCGCGTTGGTGCCCGGTTGAACCAAAAAACTGCCGAAGTCGACGCCGATGACATTAACTATATGGATGCCAGCCGAAATCAGATTATTGGCTCGTCGGCCGGCCTGATTCCATTCATTGAAAAGAACTATGTCTACCGCTCCTTGATGGGTAGTAACCAGCAGCGTCAAGCCGTTCCCCTCATTAGCCCTGAAGCACCGATTGTCGGTACCGGCCTGGAGGCAACCGCTGCTCGTAACACTGGCCAGGTCATCTTGGCCGAAGATGTCGGTGAAGTTATCAGAGCCACTGGCGATGAAGTAGTGGTAAAATACGCAAAATTTAATGGTGGCGGCTCGGTCACCTACGAACCCCAGCATTTTGTGCGTTCTAACGAAGGTACTAGTATTAACCAGAAAGTTCTGGTTTCGACTGGTGACAAGGTTAAGGCCGGCGACGTACTGATTGATGGTATGTCGATCGAAGGCGGCGAATTGGCACTCGGCAAGGATTTGCGCGTGGCATTTATGCCCTGGGCTGGCTACAACTTTGAAGATGCCATCATTATTTCCCGTAAATTAGTCGAAAATGACACGCTAACCAGTATCCACATTGTCGACTTCATGATTGAAGTCCGCGAGACCAAACTGGGGCCGGAAGAAACCACCCGTGATATTCCAAATGTTTCAGAAGACGTTTTGCGTCACCTGGACGAAGAGGGCATTGTTCGCGTGGGTGCTGAAGTTCACCCTGGTGATATCCTGGTTGGTAAAATTACGCCAAAAGGTGAGCAAGAATTGTCCAGCGAAGAGCGTTTGCTGCGAGCTATCTTCGGTGAAAAAGCCAAAGAAGTTCGTGATACCTCTCAGCGGATGAGCAACGGTAAGCACGGCAAAGTCGTGGGTGTGAAAATCTTCAGCCGCGAAACCGGACACGAACTGAAAGCCGGTGTCATCAAGCAAATCCAGGTCTTTGTGGCGCAGATGCGCAAGATCTCCGTTGGTGACAAGCTCGGTGGTCGGCACGGTAACAAGGGTGTTATTGCGCGGATTCTGCCAATTGAAGATATGCCATTCATGGCCGACGGTACACCGGTTGATATTGTTTTGAACCCGTTGGGTGTGCCCAGTCGTATGAACGTCGGCCAGTTGTTTGAAACCCACCTGGGCATGGCCGCACGGGCCCTGGGCATGCGCGTGGCTAGCCCGTCGTTTAATGGCGTACCGGTTACGAAAATTCAGGAACTCCTGAAAGAAGCTGGTTTGCCAGAAGATGGTAAGCAGCAGCTGTATGACGGCCTTACTGGTGATGCCTTTAACGAGCGCACCACTGTTGGCTCGATGTACATGATCAAACTAAACCACATGGTGACCGATAAAATTCACGCCCGCTCGACCGGACCATACACCATGGTCACGCAGCAGCCTTTGGGCGGTAAAGCCCAAAACGGTGGCCAGCGCTTCGGCGAAATGGAGGTCTGGGCCTTGGAGGCATACGGCGCAGCTACCACGCTGCAGGAAATGCTGACCATTAAGTCCGATGACGTCTACGGGCGTTCCAAAGCCTACGAATCAATCATTAAAAAGACCGCAATTGTCGGTCCGAAGATTCCGGAAAGCTTCAATGTGCTGGTAAAAGAATTGCAAGGACTTGGGCTTAAGGTTGATTTAATAACATCTGACGCTACTATCGACGCCGAAGCAGTCTTAGCTAGCAATATTCGGGACGAAGCCAATCATCAGCCGCAAATTACAGTGCCACAGCCAACGATCTCGGAGGTTGATGTTACTGATGAGTCGGATGTCGAAAACTTCATGATGGTTGAAATGAGTGATGATTTGCCGGATGAGACAATGGTACCGGCCAACAATACTAGCGATGATTCTGTAGCCGGCGACGATGTTGCCACAGATGACACTGAAACCGAAGAGGAGGCAAATTAATATGCGTCGCTATTCATACGGCAGTGATATTGCCTACTTTGATGCAGTTTCATTGGCAGTTGCCAGCGCCAAGGATATTTTGGACTGGAGCTACGGTGAAGTCCTAAAGCCAGAGACTATTAACTATCGAACCCAAAAACCAGAACGCGATGGTTTGTTTTGTGAACGGATCTTCGGGCCAGTCAAAGATATTAATCCGCACGATGCCAAGTACAAGGGCGTACGTTCGCGTGAAGCTGCTGTTGATAAGAATGGTGAGCTGGTTACCCGCAGCATTGTTCGGCGTGAACGGATGGGCCACATTAGCCTGGCTGTACCCGTGGCTCACATCTGGTTCCTGCGTGGTACGCCATCGGCTATGGGCCTGCTGCTCGGCATGACCGTCAAGAACCTGGAGCGAGTCGCTTATTTTGCCAGCTACATTATTGTTAGCGTTGATACCGCCAAGCGCGATCAACGTCTGACTGATAAGGAAGCTGAATTTGCCGCTGCCAAAGAAGCCATCAAATTGCGTTACGAAGCTGAGGCTAAGGCCGAAGACGCGAACGTTAAGGCCCTGGCTGAAATGCAAACCAAGGAACTTGAAGAGGTTACGACCGACTTTGAAACTCTCAAAGAGCAGCTCACTAGCCTGGAACGCTTGAACCTCATCAACGAGACCGATTACCGCAACCTGCCCGATGATGTTCGGAGCCTTATCAAGGTTGGAATGGGCGGCGCAGCCTTAAAAGACCTGCTTGACCAGATTGACTTGAAGCAACTGATTGCCGATTTGACCCACGAAGCCGAAGAAGCCAAGGGCCAGCGCAAGAAGAAATTAATGAAGCGTTTGCGTTTGCTAGAATCCATGGACCGTGCCGGCATTGAGCCAGGCTCGATGTGTCTGAGCGTCCTGCCGGTTATTCCGCCGGACCTGCGTCCAATGGTCCAGCTAACTGGTGGCCGTTTTGCTACGTCTGACTTGAACGACCTCTATCGCCGAGTCATTAACCGTAACAACCGTTTGAAGAAGCTGATGGACCTGAACGCTCCCGAAGTTATTCGTCGTAACGAACAACGAATGTTACAGGAGGCTGTTGACGCTCTTATTGATAACAACAACGCTCGTTCCGGCCGTGCTGTGGCTGCGACC
>Ga0157374_10004283_pt1 | contig 12001 bp, 20 predicted proteins | sample M25metaG_FD_115308 | JGI IMG/M metagenome (GOLD analysis project Ga0157374, IMG submission 115308) | Miscanthus rhizosphere microbial communities from Kellogg Biological Station, Michigan, USA - M2-5 metaG | ecosystem: Host-associated > Plants > Roots > Rhizosphere > Soil | place: USA: Michigan...
GAGAGGCGAGGAACCACTCAAGGATGTGATCGACCCGAAGACAGGGTTACCGACCAATGTTCGCGCCTCGCAGGCCGAGGGGAAGCAGCCGTTCAATCAGTCGATCTTCGGAGCTTCTAACCTCAGCGATCAGTCGAAGGAATTCGCCTATCAATCGTATATAGCGACCGGCAAGGTTCCCTCTAATTTCGGCCGCAATCCCGCTATGCAGGCCTCTCTGATGGACTACATCAGTAAGCGGGCTGCGCAGGAAGGGAATTCCGCCGCCTCGATCGCTGCAAAGGGACAGGCCTTTACGGCTCAGCAGGGCGTCGTGAAGGACTTCACCAGTGGACAGTCCGGCAAAGCCGTCACGGCGATCAATACCGCAGTACAGCACATCAATTCGCTCACTCCACTCGTTGATGCGCTGGGCACCGGCGATATCAAGCAGATCAACCGGTTCACGAATGCGTTCAAGGAACAGACCGGATCCCCGGCGCCTACGAACTATGCCGCTCTGAAAGAGTTTGTAGGCGGCGAGGTGGCGAAGGCGGTTCTACCCGGTGGTGGTGGAGAGAAAGAGCGCGAGGCGCTCCTAGCGCCCCTTAATGCGGCTAATAGCCCGCAGGCTATCCACTCAGCCTTACAGACGATTCAGACCGCGCTAGCCGGTAAGACTGAGGCACTTCGTAATCAGTGGGATGTCGGTACAAATGGCACTCAGGGATCGTTCGACAAGTTCTTGTTGCCGGCGACTAAGAAAGCTCTAGGGATAGCTGATACGCCTGCATCGGGTAACGGCTCACCCGTCAAAGTGAGTTCGCCTGAGGAGGCGATGAAGCTATCGCCGGGAACTATTTTCATAACGCCTGATGGACGGACAAAGGTGCGCTAATGGCGGACGATCCTTATGCATCGTTCAATGACGCACCGGCTGCTGATCCCTACGCGCAATTTGCCGATCACCCTGGAACGTCTACGGCAACTACTACAGCCCCCGCGCAGACGCCGTACTCCTTTTCAGACTACCTGAAGAGTCTCGGTAGCGCGGCAGTACGTCCCGTTATTAAGGCAGTTACCGCACTACCAGCGATGGCCGCTGATACGGGCGTTGCGGTTCGCAACCTAAGCTATAACCTTTCTCACGGCATCATGCCGACATTGGCGGACTTCAACCCGTTCGCCAAGACTGGTGGATCGCATCAGGAGTATGAGCTTCCGTCGCAGAGCTTCAATCGCGTACTAGATCAATATACGCAGGCTCCTACAGGATTTCTTGGTAAAGGATCAGAGCTGGTGAGCTCGATGCTGCTCGGTTCGCAAATTCCGGCGCCTCAAGGAATGGGAACCTTAAAAGGTGCTACCGATTCTGTATTGAAAGGTAACGCTGAGGCTATTGATACCGTACCAGCTAACTTCGTGCCTACTCAGCAGGCATTACGTAATCAAACGTTGGAACGTGCCCAGCAGGATGGGTATGTCGTTCCTCCAGCTAGCAATAACCCAACCTTTGCTAATCGCCTACTGGAGGGTATTTCAGGGAAACTGAAACTACAGCAGGAAGCGGCGATGCGTAATCAGTCGGTCACTGACATGCTCGCATCCAGAGCTCTGGGTCAGAATCCTGACATGCCTTTGACGCAAGGTGCGTTGTCTGCCATCCGGTCCGAGGCATCACAAGCCGGATATGCGCCTATACGAGCAGTCGGTGATATCCCTACTGATGAGAAATTCTTGAGTGATCTCAAAGGTCTGAATGAAGCTGCCGACGGTGCATCCAAGAGCTTTCCTGGCATTCAATCGGAAAGTCCGATCAAGGACGTAGTCAACTCACTATCGCAGCCCAAGTTTGATGCTTCAGATGGCCTCGATGCGATGAAACTTCTACGCGCACAGGCAGATGATGCTTTCCGTTCTGGAAACGGAACACTAGGCACGCAGTATAAAGCTGCCGCGAAGGCTATAGAGGATCAGATCGAGAGGCATCTATCGAGTCAAAGCGAAAGCGCAGGATTACTCGATACATTCCGAAAAGCACGTCAGCAGATAGCGCAGACATATACCGCTGGCAAGGCCATTGTGGGAGATACGGGAAGTTCTAATGCTTTGAAGTACGCCGGAGAACTTGCGCGCAACAAGCCTCTAGTCGGAGATCAGAGAACCATTGCATCGTTCGCATCACAGTTCCGTAAAGCAGCCGCATTCCAGACTGAGAGCATGCCGTCAATCTCTCCTTTGGATGCCTACGGATCCGCGATCGCCGCTAGCGCCTCTGGAAGTCCTGCGCCTTTACTATTACCACTTACTAGAGTTGGTATCCGCGAATACCTGCTTTCTCCAGTAGGTCAAGCTAGGGCATTGCCTCAGGCCTTTAAAGCTCCTGAGACGCTCGGAGGTTTGGGTAGCCTCGCGACACTATCGAATCAAGTGACTGACTACCTATCTCAGTAGCCTAATTTCTTGCGCTCGAGCTCTGCCTGTTTATCTGGCGTGAGTTCCCTGCTGGGCCGAGACCTAAAACCCTCGATGGCGCCATAAGACGATAGCGCCACAAATATTCCAATACCTGGATGGATTGACCATCCAATGAGGATCAGCGCTGCTGCGCCTATGAGGATCAACGTGATTCGCATTGAATTATGTGGAAGTAAGCATTCATGACCACGCCCTTTTTGTTCGTTCCGGCCTTCAGTTGGCCCGCCGCCCCAGGTGGAAAGCTGCACACGTATGCCGCCGGTGGCACGACCCCACAAGGAACATGGTCCGATGCGGCCGGTACGGTACCGAACACCAACCCGGTAACGCTCGATAGTAACGGACTTGCCACGGTCCGACTCACGACCGGGCTAGCTTATCATTTCGTCCTGAAGGACAGCACGGATACCACCACGATCTGGGACGAGGACAATTACCAGGCTTCGTATTTAACTCAATCTGATATCGGTGGATTGCTTTACCCACAGACGAATGCCGAAACCTTAGCGGGTGTGACGCCGACTAACCTCTCGTATCCCACCCTTGATCCACGTCGCTATGGAGCAGTCGGCAATGGCGTGACGGATGATCACGTTGCCATTCAAAATTCCTTCAACGTTGCCGCGAAGGGGAACGCGGGATCTTCCGGCGGGACTGTTATTTTCCCGCCCGGATACACGTTTTTGTGTAACGAGGATATCACCGTGCCGGTTCCGGCCTCGACCGGGAATCCAGTCCCGTGCGCGCAAGGCCCAGGGTGGAGCAACGTCGCGATTATCTTCGGGACAGGATCTACGTTCGGCTTTGTGATCCTGGGAACAGGCGCCACGACAGGAGGCACGCAAGGAAGTACCTATAACTACGCTGGCACCTTCCGTGATCTCGTCATCCAACTGAATGGAACGGCCGGCAGTGCTTTTTACTGCAATAGCGTAAATCAGCCAAAAATTCAGAACTGCTGGATCAGAGGGTCCAATACTAACGGTTGCGGGATCACCTTCCTGAACTGCCTGGTCCCGGTATTGGAGAACACGTTAATCACCGGTTGCGGTTCTTCAACCCACGGATCAGTGGAGTTCGACACCTGCACGACGGCACAATGGCGGGGCTCTCGGATCTCCGGCGGCGTGACGACGATCGGCGGATTACTCATTGACCGATGCACTAACTTCGTCGGTAGTGGAATGAGCATCGAGTCGTGCGGACCGCCTATCAAAGTTGCCAGTAAGAGTGAATCCTCCCTCGCTTGTACTAACATTTATCTATCGGGTCTTGAATTAGAAAACCCTGGCAATGGCAATCCCTATATAGACGTTGGGTCTGGGTTATCCGGTACCGCACTGGTCATCGCTATGGTGGTCGATGGGATGTTCGCCAGCCCATCCGGTACCACCACAATGACCAACGCGGTGCAGATCAGGAATATTACCGGGTTCGAGGCACGCGGTTGTCATTTTACAATGATCGGTACTCCGACTGCCTGCTGGAATATCATCAATACAAACACCAGCGGTGTGGTCATACGAGCGCATCGCAATCTCGCCTCCTTGGCGACCCCTTGGGTGTTCTACAACGGTGCTCAAGTTCTGCACGCTGGTCCACAGATGGAATGGCAGTTCGGTGAACTCCAAAGCGGAGGACGACCTACCTGCACCAGCAGGGGATATGCAGGATTATACAATGGCTCGAATCTGACGGGAGCCACGCCCTCGATTCTAATCAGCTCGACGATGGGCGGATATTACGGCTCAAAAGCTATTACTAACGGAGGCGCGACGACGGTCACCTCTCTTTCGGGGGGTGAGCCCGGAATGGAGATCGTACTAATCCCAACCGATGCCAATACGACACTGACATTCGGAAACAGTGGAGGAGCCTTTCGCTTTAACGGCAATGGCGGAACGACTGTCGGAGCGAACTCCACCCTGGTAGCTGGTCGCGCCTATCGGTTTATCAACGATGGGGCGAATGGAAGCGGTGGGAGTTGCTGGGTCCAGGTATGAATGCCGTGTCAATCAGGCTTGCGCAGCACACAGGAGATGCTCGCCGTGAGCATGTCCCCCAGCGTATGGGGAAGATGGGCAGTGAGCCAACTCGTGATGGCTCCGACTTTGCGCCTTCTCAGCAACGCGTGCTTCTTGAATTGCTCGATGTGGAAGGCTCTGAACAGGTCACCGACATGGTGGCCGCTCAGCCCGTTCAAGGATGGCAGAACCTCTCTTGTGCCATCAAACGCTATGCGAGGTTCGGTGTACGAGGGTTTACCGAATCGGGAATCCTGTATCAGCATCGTATTGACTGCTTTCACCAACGTACGCGCACTGAAGATCCAGTGCAGGCCGGGAAGCGTGGAGATGTAGTCGAGGTGGTGCGAGGCCGCTCCCAGGTAGGCCGGGAACACGAGGAAGGCCTTTCCACCGGGTCGCAAGACACGATAGATCTCAGCGACGGATGCGGGAGGGGACTGGACGTGCTCCAGAACGTCGTAGGAGACCACCACGTCAATCGAGGTATCCGGAAGCAGGATCTCGGTATTAGTGCACAGGCGGAAATGTACGTTTGTGATTCCGAGCGAATCGGCATAGGCGCTCGCGAGATCAATATGCCTCTTCATGGGCTCGACACCGATCGTGGAACGTGCGCGACGGGCGTACTCGATAGTACGTCCACCATATCCGCAGCCGAAATCCAACACGTCTTTATCGGTGACTTCTCGCTCGAGGTCTATTCCATGGAAAAAGTCAAAGAAGTCTCGGAACAGGGATCTTTCGCGATCGGCCTGCGGGAAGGGCCTCATATCCCCACGCTGTCTGAATTCTTCGGGGGAATAACCACTTCGACCCCTGAAAGGGGTGTGCTGGGAAATTCGGATCAACTGCTTAGCGAAGTATGCAGAGAAATCCATAGGAGTCCCATCCATAGCAGTTCGATTGGGTCGCGCATCTTAGCAGATGCATGAATAGCAATGAAAAGAGAGCCGGATAACGCTGACGTGATCGATGATGAGGACAACACCGAGTTCGAAATGAATGTCAAGAATCAGTCGGGGGTCGGCTATGTGGTCATTGCGGTGGTTATTGGGCTTGCGCCGCAGGTTCTCATGCGCTGGCTGGATGGGATCGATCGGGCGCCGCTACAGGTCTCTTTGGCTCAGCTTCAAACGCAGGTGGCAAACCTCACCTTACAGGTCACAAAGCTCACGGACCAACCTTATGTCAGACGAGACGAGTTCGAGAACCGCCTTGCAGGATTCGACCGACGCATCGGTGAGATCGAGCGGGACAAACAGTCCCGTCGTTAGCACGTGGATCACGCTTCCGAAGGATGCGCGCGAACTAATTATAGCGGTCATTCTAGCGCTATCCGTGCTGACCAACCTATGGCTATGGAGTAAACTCCACGATGCGGATAAGGATATTCAGACTCAGGTTTGGTTACGCGATGACGCACTGACCAAGTTTCAACAAGGTCCTTTTGCCGACATGAAGGCACATGTGATCGCCCTTGAACTCAACTATGGGAAGGAGAAGCGCTAATGTCCGGGGGTATCATTATCCAACGTCGCGCGGCACTGGTACCGGCTGCCAACGATCCGAGTCTTTACGGCGCACTCTCAGACGCCAGTAAGGACAGGGTGGACGAGATCACGGCCAAATCGCCGATCGACACCACTGAGCACGACATTCAAACCCTTGCCGCCTTGATCCTGGTGGCCACGCACTGCTGATGACGGAGCAACTCCATCGGCTCATCGACAACGGCGCCGCGCAGCCGGTCATCAATGAGCGTATCGCCGCCTTACTGGAGGTCCAGAAGGTGATCGGCAGCGACCACGAGAAACGCATTCGCTATCTCGAGCGTACGGTGGCCTGGGCACTGGGCGGTATTGGAGCGATATCCACTGTCGTTGTCATACTGAGTAAGTTCTTCAAATGAGCCTCTTGCAAGAAGAGTTCGCCCAGTCGGCAGCGAAGCTGATCCAGAAGGCCGCGGAGCTCGGCTACACGGTGACTTTCGGAGAGGCCTGGAGAACGCCCCAGCAAGCCCAGTGGGACGCCGATCACGGCTCGGGTATCTCACATAGCCTCCATATCGAACGCCTCGCCATAGACCTCAATTGCTTTAAGAACGGCACTCTGATCAGGGACGGATCCCAGCTCAAAGACTTGGGAGAGTGGTGGAAATCGCTCGGGCCGAAGTACCGGTGGGGTGGGGACTTTCAGCACCTACCTGACGGAAATCATTTTTCGCTCACACCCGATGGGGTTCGCGCATGAGTATCTGGGACACGATCGCCGCTCCAATCATCGGGATCATCAACAAGGTCGTTCCCGATAAGGCAGCCGCAGCGCAGGCTGTCGCGACCTTAAACCAGATGCAGCTCCAGGGAGCTCTACAGGAGGAGTTCGCCCAGCTTCAGGCGGTGACTAGCGCCCAGTCCGACGTAGATAAGGCAGAAGCCACGAACGCCAATGTCTTCGTATCAGGGTGGCGACCCGCGATTGGCTGGGTCTGTGGGGCTGCATTGGCCTCTCAGTACATCTTCCGTCCCATCATCCAGTGGGGGTTCACTATCGCTCACCAGCCGCTGCCGACGCTACCCGGAATAGACGACAACCTCTGGCAGCTCATGTTCGGAATGCTGGGGCTGGGCACCCTGCGCACCTTCGAGAAGGTTAAGGGCGTCGAGACAAAATAAAATAGGTGCACATAAAACCTATAGCACCAAAGATGGACCCAATGATTATGCCAGTAGTGATTGCGCCGCTCTGAGTTAGCCGGTGAGCTTTGGCGGCTCGGGCAGCGGCATCCAATGTGTTGGCTCAATACCATCCGTGCCGCCCCATCCCATGTCACCCATATCTCTCCAACCATGCCCATCGTTGGATGCGACTGCATAGAGAGGGTTGATGCCATTGTCGAAGACAGCAACGATGAGGACCTCGGTCGCATCCAAAGGCGCAGTCTCGATTGGCTGCCAGTCGCTCATTCGTCACCTGTTGGTTGATTAGGAGAGCCTCTCCCTCCGCATAGGCTTACTTCAGGTCGTCTGTTCATCACAGTGCCCCTGCTGGGAACTGCCCCCAGTGTGAAGGGAGAGGCTCATAGCTCTTCCGATAGTTGGTCCGGTTTGCATCCGCACATAGGTTCACCAGTATGCTGGTGCAGGGTCCAGCGATTGCATACCGGGCACTGGCCAGCATGGCGACCAGCCTGGAGTTCTGGGCTACATGGGACCCGTTCCTCGATCAGTTGGCGATACCGATCTGCATCACCGCCAGACTCTGCCCAACAATATTCGCATGCGCTCATAGATGGTCCAGTTCACTGACGAAGACAGTCAGACACTTCGAGCACTGTGCCCAAACGCCTAGCTCGTTGTGACATCTCTCCTGCAGTGTCTTGGTGTGGCACTTCGAACAGACGCCGAGAGAGGTTACACGCGCCTGTAGCGGCGTCATTATTGCCGTCTTCAGCAGACCATCGAAATAACTGCTCATTGGTTGTCCGCGTTGCTTTCATACGCGATCAGTTTAAGCAGCTCCGAAACGTCGTCTCGCAAGCAACGACCGCAATCTCCCTGCGCCGGGTAGACTTCCCAGTAAGGACCGCTGCAGTATCCGGCGCGATTGTAGTAATCCAGATAGACAGACTTGGTAGTACCGCTGGGTAGCATCACTTGGAAGCGCGCCTGCAGGCCTCCGAAAGGGGGTATGACCTTGATCTTCCAGCCAGCCGGGAATTCTATGAACGGAATCTCGGGGATGATCTCGTGCCAGCGATCGGCCTGCTCAATCCGAGCGCGCTCGATGAAGAGTTCGTCGCTCATGCCACCTTCCTCCACTCTTGCTTGGACACGTTCTGACCGAAGACACCACCGTAGTAGTACTGGTCATCGGGCCAAGATAACGAGCCGCCGTAGTATCCATTGGACGAGTTGCGGTAGTCGATTACGATCTCGCCACGGTCAGTGACTATCTTGCAGCCGTAGAACTGGACGTACTCTCCATCGGTCTCGTCAGGCTCTTTGTTCAGGTCGAGGTGCTCGACTGATACGACCGTGGCCGGCAATCCCAGCGCTGGGAGCTCGAGGTGCTCAATCCACGTGTGGGAGCAGCAGTCTCCGTCGCAGCGCACAACCAGCGGGTCACCACCCTCAATCTCAAACTTGATGGCCTCCTTGTCCTCAGCCAGATAGACAGCCGTGAGGATCTTCCCGACAAGTACGTTGCTCATTTCTGCTCTCTCCGCTTCGCCAGACGATCTAGGAGCCGTTTCACGACCGGCCATTCACTGGGCTTAACCCACACGTCGTATCGCCGTAGGCCCTGCGCCTTAAGGCTCTTGCGCAGCTTCCGCTGCCTTTCCGCATTGCTCTCTACCATGATCCATAAACTATCACCGTTACCGGGTAACGTCAAGGTTTATGCTCACCGGGCTGTGGTTCCGAGACTCGCGCGAGCGCCAAGGCTGCTTCCTCCGAGATCCTCTGCGCGGACACTGACAGACTCAGCAAGGTAGCCCGTAACTGCTCAATCGTCTCGCCGTCATCCTTCAGGAGCTGATCGCGCACGCCGCGGAGGTTCGCGTTCTCGACCAGGAGACAGTTCACCTCCTGCTGGAGCCGATCACGCTGGCAGAATACGCAATCCTCGATACCGCTCATCAGATGCTTACAGGTCATGGTTGTTTCTCAGACGTGGGGAGAGCGCTTATCAGGTGCCGCACTCGATACTTCGCAAACTCTGGTAGCGCTGCACATGACTCGCAGACATGCCAAATGCCTTTGGCTCCCAGAGATACGGTCCCCATGTTCGGACAGTCACCGTCAGCCGGAGTATCAAGGCTTGGCCGCTTGTGCTTTGGGTTGTATTCACACCGATCAGGCATGTTCATCTCTCACGGTTTCCGCGCTTATGATGCCAGCCTCCAATTCAGCCTTGGCCTTCTTGGCATCTTTGATGAGTTGCGCCAGAACCGCGCCGGATGTGACGCAGGCTTCAATAGCATCATTCTCATCGCCTTCCCCAAAATCACAACTATCAACCCACTCGATGTCGTGGAGGGCCTTGGCGACCTTCTTCAGGTGTTCGGCGAACGCACGCCGATAGGCAGTGTGAACTCGAAACGATGCGTCCTGCACCTTGCTATAGAGGTAGTCCATACTTCCGCCACTCATGGTTGACTCTCCGATGCGCTGTCATATAACGTTTCGCGAGCAAGCGCCCCGCGATCTTTGTTGACCGATGGTAGACCGCCGCCGCCTCCGGGATCGTAGCTCTCCGGGTCTGCGTAATAGATCAGCGCTCGACGCAGCCTCATAATCTCATCTGCTGCCTCATGGAACAGCGGGTCAAGAACGTCCTCTGACGGATGCCCGCAGGTTTTAGCAGGAGACTTATGCAGGCGGCTAACAAGATCCATTGACTGCTCCTCACCGCCAGCCAAAGAGCCGGCCCATACTGTTCTGGAACGCGATACGTTCGGCAATGCCTCGAGCGATCCATCCGATGCCAACGCTTCCGACGCACGCGAATATCCATGGTAGCCAGTGCGGAATGTGAAGTGTGAAGTTCATTTACTCACCTGTCAGAAGGAGGCGCCGTCGCACTAAACGAGAAACTCGGATTGAAATTCCAGGGTAACGTCTTGGACTCTCAGCTCGGCTAGACGGTCGAGCTCTTCCTTTACTCGAGGATCACCCAGTTCAGCTCCTTCGATCACCTTCTCACCGCCGGGCCATCTGATAATTGCCTTCATATCTGCTTCTCCGTGGATGTAAACCTGTTGCATTATTGCCCGGCCGATGATTTCCGGGATTTGCGGGACGACTGAATTTCCGAGGACTTCTGTCCGCTCACGTCGGTCCAGCCAAGCGGTAGACCCATCAGCCACTCGAGGAGGTGGCAGTGTGGACGCCAGCCATACTGATGCGCGATTTCGATGATGCGCTTGCTGTAGCGTTCCTTCGTCGTAAGGGAGAATCCCCACCCGCGTTTCCCCATGCTCCTCGTCGGGGTGGGAAACGATCCAGACTCTATCCCTGTGGTGCTCGGCACCAACGGAGCTCGCCGGTATGCAATGCCACTGCGCGTCATACCCGATCTCGGCCAGGTCTCCAACCACGGTGCCCATCCCTCGATCAAGCAGCGCTGCCACGTTCTCCACGAGCGCGTAGAGCGGTCGTACCACGCGAATGGCTCGTAGAAGTTCCCACCAGAGTCCCGAACGGCTACCGGCAAGGCCGGCGCCTCCACCGGCTTGACTGACGTCCTGACAGGGAAACCCACCACAGACGACGTCGGCCTCTCCGGGAGTGAATTCTCGTTGGAGGACATCGTGAGAGCAGGGGACGTCAGGCCAGTGCTTTTCGAGCACCCGTCTTGCGAAGGGCTCAATCTCGCAGAACCCGACTGTTCGGAATCCTCCAGCACGTTCAAGGCCGAGGCTGAAGTTTCCGATGCCTGAGAAGAGGTCAAGTACTCTCACTCCTTATGCTCACCGCTCTTGTGCTGTTCAGCGTGTCTATCATCGTAGTCAGCGCAGGTATCGGCCTTCTCCATTGCTTGTTCGAAGTCCGATTGCGTGAAATCCTCGTCAATGTCCAAATATGCCCAATGGCCTTTCTTGCATGACATCGACGCCGGAGTGCCATCACTACTGGTCAAGGTAGAGTAGTGATAGCCAGCTTCCGCTGAGCGGAAGTCCCAATGCTTACATCCGATGCAATACTTCATGTGTGCTGTACTTGTGATGCTTTCATGGCTTTCCGCAACTCGCGGATCACCTCGTTACGTCGCTTCGCCGGACAAGTAATCAACTCACGATAAGCACTCACAACTGATGCCGCTAGATAACGGTCCTTGATTAGTTGCTCAGAGCCGGCATAGCGCAACCGCCATTCGAGACCGCCATCAGGATGGTCCATAGGGGTAGGCCATGTTCCGCCGCAGGCCAGTGCCACAAACTTTCCGTCAGCCAGCACCCTTGAGTCAGCCATGCTTGCCGTCCTTGCCCGACTGTTGCCGTATGTAGGTCGCGATCTGCGCGAGTCGCTTCGCCCTGAAGCGGAGGCTACGGACGTTCTGTTTGCGCCGAGTCTCGTCCCTTGCGAGCTCGAGGTGATGGCGGCTCATGTCCTCAGCCCACTCGGCGAGTGTCAGCGGGTCACTTCGTTTCTGTTTTTTGCTCATAGCGCCGACTCGCTCTCACCGACTCAATCTAACGACCATCCAGGCGAATGCCCAGATGGATGCCGCGCACGCAAGGGCTTCACACGCTTTCTCAATCGCCTCAGGCCAACTCATATCTGACTCCCGCTCTCCGGTACTACCACTGCTGATAGAGACTGCACTTGATACAGACGCGAGAGCCATGCTCGCCAGTAGTCGAGTGCCACGTGCTAGTCCCTTTCCACTCATGGTCGCAGGGAGGCGGAGAAGGCGCTGGCACGATGTACATTGTTGGCGGGTTCAGTTGGCGTCCACAGTACTTGCACTGACAGAAGTGTTGCTCACTCATGCTTTTCGTCCCCGTTCTCAGC
>Ga0157374_10004291_pt1 | contig 11981 bp, 8 predicted proteins | sample M25metaG_FD_115308 | JGI IMG/M metagenome (GOLD analysis project Ga0157374, IMG submission 115308) | Miscanthus rhizosphere microbial communities from Kellogg Biological Station, Michigan, USA - M2-5 metaG | ecosystem: Host-associated > Plants > Roots > Rhizosphere > Soil | place: USA: Michigan...
GACGTCCGGCACAACCGGACAGCCTAAGGCGGTCGAGCATCGTCATGACAACGTCTTTGCTTGCACCGACTATCTCGTGCGTGGCCTCGCTGCCACCTCCGCGGATCGCTTCTTCCCGACCTCACGCCTCAACTTCGCCTACGCGCTTGGTGCGATGTTCGGCGCTTTGCGTCTTGGCGCGACACTCATCTTGCATGAGGGCTGGCCAACGCCGCCATCAGTTGCCGCGACGGTGGAACTCAATCAGCCAAGCATCGTTCTCAGTGTCCCGACGCTGTTCCAAAGGCTTTGCGAATGTGGCTCTCCGTCGAAATTGGCATTCCGCGCTGTGCGCTGCTACGTGTCGGCGGGCGAGCGGCTTCCGCCCCAGGTCGGGGCCGAATGGGAAAAGGCTTCGGGCCGGCCCATCATCGATGCGATGAGCTGCTCGGAGTTGGTACACAAGATTTTCGCCAACACGCTTTCCGCGCGTCGCGCGGGATCGTCCGGCCGTCCGGTACCGGGCGTGGAGGTGCGCCTGATCGATACGGACGGGTCAGAGATCACACAATCGGGCCGCAGCGGCCAACTCGAAGTTCGCGCGCCTTTTCTCTGCGCCGGTTATCGCCTTGACGATACGCAGTCACGCGCGGCCGCTCATCGGCCTACTTCGCGCTTTCGCGGCGAGTGGTTCGTCACTGGCGACGAATATCTACGCGACGAGGACGGTTTCTATCACCACTGCGGTCGCAGCGATGACATGCTCAAGACCTCAGGGCTTTGGGTCTCGCCGTCTGAGATCGAAGATATGCTGGCAGGGATTCCCACGGTCAGGGAGGCTGCGGCCGTTTTGAGAGAGGGTGCGGCCGGGTTATCGGAAATCGTGCTCTACATCGTCGCGACATCAAGCGCGGAGGGCGGGGCTGCGATTGCGGCGGCGCGCGCCCAGCTCACGCGCAATCTACCGGCATTCAAGCTTCCGCGCCAATACGCGCTCGCTGCTCAGCTGCCGCGCACCCCCAGCGGCAAAATTCAGCGCTACAAGCTGCGCGCTGAATTACAGCGTTCGGCTTGAATTGAAGACATGGCCCCTTTTGCTGTGAGTAGCTCGAACGTGCACGTATCCCGCTCGGCCCGACGGCGATCCCCACGGACTTGACTCCTCAGTTGGGCGGCCTCACCGTCTGACCATGAGCAAGGCAATACCTAAAGAGTGTATGGCTCTTCTAAAAGAAGCCAGCGAGATGTCAGCGAAACAGGTTGCGTGCCTGGTATCGCTGGAGAAGAGGTGCCAGCTGAAACGATAGTGCCGGGTGCGAAGGAATATATCTCGGAGACAATCGACGACCCAGAAGCAATTTGCGATCCGGAGATATGGGATACATCAGGATTTGCGCTGGTCCTTTCGTGGCTGGCACAAAAATGGAATCAAAGATGCCGCAAGTTCACCGGCCAACCAGCCCGGCAGATGGTTTCGACCGAAACGGTGACTTGCCGCGGTGAAATAGCCTTTTGGGCGAAGTTGAAGGATAGACATTGAGATCAATCGAATAATTATATGATCGAGAGGGCGTCTCGCTTTCACCGCCTGGCGGACCTCCCAGGAATCCCTGGACGGAATATGCCGGCCGGTCGGAAAATCCGCTGGACAACGCCAATAGGTCGCGCGACATAGTTACTCGCAAAAGTGGCGGCAAGTGTGCGCTCAGTAGATGGTGAGACCGCGTCTTCAGTCGCCCGTATCCGACCAAATGTTCCCAGGGGAGAAATCCTTATGACTTCCAGTCTTTCACGCCGCACACTCATTAAGGGCGCGACCGGTTCAGTGCTGCTCGCCGGCGTCGGCACGCCAGCGATCGTGAAGGCGCAGGCTGACGCCATCCGAATTGGGCATCTGACGCCGCTGACTGGATTTCTAGGGCCACTCGGCGAATACGCGGTGATGGGCGTGAAGCTAGCCGCGGAGGAAATCAACAATGCAGGCGGCGTGATGGGCCGGAAGATCGAGCTCGTCATGGAGGACTCGGTCAATCCGCAAACCGCTTCCGCTAAAGCCGAGCGTCTGATCGAGCGCGACAAGGTCGCGATGATCATTGGCGAGATATCTTCGGCCTCCGGCCTCGCGATCGGTCAGGTAGCGAACCGGATGAAGACGGTGTTCATCAATACGGGCTGCAATTCGGATGCGCTACGCGGCGCGAGCTGCAATCCGTACATGTTCCACATCGAGGGCGCAAACTCGATGTACGTGATGGCAGTTGGCCAATACCTGCTGCGCGAGAACATGGTGCAGGGAAAGAAATGGTACTCGCTGACTGCCGACTACGCCTTCGGTCATGACCTTCTGCGCGTTGCCAAGAAATTCATGGGGTCGCACGGCGGTCAATTCGCGGCCGATGAGCTGGTGCCGAGCGAGGCCACTGACTTTAGCCCCTATCTTTTGAAGATCCGGCAGTCGCAGCCCGACCTCGTGGTGTCGAATCTCGCCGGCAATCAGATCACGAATTTCATCAAGCAATATTCCGAATACGGGCTGAAATTCCCGGTCGCCGGCTTCGGCTTCGATACGGTGGTCGCGTGGGGCGCGGGCAAGGGCAACTTCTCTGGTATCTGGCCGCTGGTCTGGCACCACCTCGTCGATACGCCGAGCTCCAAAAAATACGTCGATGCATTCCAGAAAAAATATGGCAAGCTGCCCGACAACCAATCGTGGGGCGATTACAATTCGCTCAAAATCGTCGCACAGGCGATGACCGACATGAAGTCGACGGACCCGCAAAAGCTCGCCGAGCATCTGCGCAAAGGTCCGAAGTTCGACGTAATGAAGGCGCGCGAGGCGTATTTCCGCGCCTATGATAACCAGATGATCATGGAGATGTACGCGGTGCGGGCGAAAGATCCAGCCAAAATGAAGGACCAATGGGACATTTACGATGCGCTGGGAGCCGTCCCTGGTCCGAACGAGGACATGGAAACGATCGCCCCGCCGAAAGACGGCGCCTGCAAGATCGGCTGATCCATTTGAACTCGATTGCGTGATTGTGGACGGCTTTGCGGCGTCTGCAATGACGCTCGACTTCTTCAGCACCGAGTCATCCGCGTGCAATTCGTCTTCATCCTCGAGCAGGTTCTCAACGGACTGTTGGTCGGTGCTTATTACCTACTCATCGCGCTCGGCCTTTCGCTGATCTTCGCGCTCGGCGGCATCGTCAATCTCGCGCATGGCGGTTTCTATGCCATTGGCGCCTATCTGGCGGTGATCCTGGCGAACCGCATCGGCTTCGCAGGCGCACTGGTCGCTTCACCGGTGGTCGTCGGCTGCTTCGGCATCATCATCGAGCGGCTCCTGTTTCGCCGCTTTTACCGCTCGGACCCGATCTTGAGTCTGCTGCTGACCTTCGGGCTGGCGATGGTGATCGAGCAGGGGCTGCGGATCGTCTTCGGAGCCTCGCCGCTACCATTCTCGATCCCGCCTGAGCTGCGCGGCCAGGTATTCGTCGGCGACTTCATCTACCCGCGCTATCGCCTCGTCATCCTCGGCGTAGCGATCGGAGCCGTGGTCGCGACGTGGTTCATCGTTTATCGCACCGCATTCGGTCGCGTGGTGCGGGCGGGTGTGCAGAACCCCGATGTCGTCGGTGCGCTCGGCATCTCGCTTGCGCCCTATATGACGGCAATTGCCGCGCTCGGCGTGGGGCTTGCCGGCCTTGCCGGCGTGCTGCTTGCGCCGATCTCCGGCGTCCACCCGGCGATGGGCGCGGAGATCCTCACCGCCGCTTTCGTCGTGGTCGTCATCGGGGGCTTGGGTTCGTTCTGGGGCGTCATCATGGCTGCCATGCTCGTAGGCGTCGTGCGTGGGGTCACGATTTACTTCAATCCGTCCTGGGGTGAAGCTTCGATGTATTTCGTCATGGCGCTTGTCCTGCTGCTGCGGCCGCGCGGGCTACTTGGCGAACGCATCGAGAAGTTCGAGTAGCGGCGATGCGCGAGAGTCATGTATCTCTCATCGTCGCTGCTTTAACACTAATTATCCTTCCGTTTGCGCTCGATTTTGCTGGCCTTCCGCTGCGCTCTTCGATCGACGTGGTGGTGTTCGCAATCGCCTGCATGGGGCTCAACATCCTCGTCGGCCATACTGGTCTCGTTTCCTTCGGCCACGGAGCCTGGTTCGGGCTCGCTGCCTACGCCGCTGCTTTGAGTCAGCGTTACTGGTTTCCCGGCACTATCGCGATGCCCGCGCTATTTGCGATAGCATTTGTGGCGGTCTCCGCCGCTCTCTCGGGCGCGCTGATCCTGCGCCGCCGCGGCGTCTATTTTTCGCTGCTGACGCTGGCGTTGACCGCGCTCCTGTTTGCTATTGCCTACCGCTGGACCGAGTTCACAGGTGGCGAGAGCGGACTTGGCGGCGTCACGCGCGCGACCGTGCTCAACGTCGATCTCGAGCGCGACGCCAATTATTATTGGGTGGTTGCCGCGATCGGAATGGCGGTCTGCATCTTGCTCTGGCGCTTTCACCGCGCGCCGGTCGGCAGTGTGCTCGTGGCGATCCGTGAAAACGAACAGCGCGCACGCTTCATCGGCTATCCAACCAACCGCTACAAACTGATTGGCTTCGTGTTGTCGGCAACGGTGGTTGCGATCGCGGGTACGCTTTCGGTCTTCAATCACCGCTTTGCCTCGGCCGAGCCACTCGCAATCGCCTTCTCGGGCGAACTCATCGTCATGGTGGTGATCGGCGGGATGCGAAGCTTCCTGGGGCCGGCGCTTGGCGCCCTCTTCTTCATCCTGTTCCGCGAGTTTCTGTCGATCTGGACGCCGGATTGGCTGTTCTATTTCGGGCTGCTGTTCATCGGCTTCATCGTGTTTTCGCCGACCGGGCTCGTCGGCGTTGCGGGGCGGCTGTTGGCCCCGTTCCGGGCGCCCGCCATCGAACCGGCCGCGATGGCCGGCCGTCGGACGGCGGAGGTTTCTCCGCTGCCGCAAGCATTGGTGCAGGCCATTGATGGTGGCCGCCTTGTGCTCGCGGCGCGCGATCTGGACAAGAGCTTCGGCGGCATCCATGCGGTGCGGGGCTTTGATCTTTCGGTACGCGACCGCACCTTGCACGCCTTGATCGGCCCGAACGGGGCGGGCAAGACAACCGCGTTCAATGTGTTATCTGGCCTCTACCAGCCGGAGCGCGGGACGGTCGAGCTCGAGGGCGAATCCGTCGCGGGGCTGAAACCTGAAGACATCACCGCGGCAGGGGTCGGCCGCTCGTTTCAGATTACCAACCTGTTCGTCGGCTTGAGCGTTGAGGAAAATATTCGCCTTGCCGTTCAAGCGCGATCGCCGATGCGTTACGCGATGTGGCGTTCGACCGTTGCGATCGCCGATATCAACGCCGAGACCACGGAACTTCTCGGCTATCTCGGTCTTGCGGGAATCGAGCGCGCTCAGGCCGCTTCGCTTTCCTATGGTGGCCAGCGCCTGCTCGATATGGGGCTTGCCTTGGCGACAAGACCGAAAATCCTGCTGCTCGATGAACCGCTGGCCGGGCTTGCGGTCGCCGAGCGCGAGCGGATCGCAAATCTGGTCAAAACGATCTCATCGGAGATTCCGGTGCTGCTGGTCGAACACGACATCGACCGTGTCTTCCGAATTGCCGATTACGTGACCGTCATGAACGACGGCGCCGTTCTGGTCGACGGCAGCGTCGAGGACGCGCGCAACAACGAGAAGGTGCGAGAGATCTATATCGGCTCCGGCGCTTCCGCTGTCGCGGCCAAAACCCGACTGTCTGCTGCAAGCTCTCAATCGCTGCTCGTGGTGGACAGAGTGGATACCTTCTATGGAAAGAGTCATATTCTCAATGCCGTGTCGCTTGACGTGCGTGAGCGCGAGATCGTTGCCTTGCTCGGCCGCAACGGCGCCGGAAAATCGACTTTGTTGAAGACGCTGATGGGGATCGCGCCGCCGGCGGCCGGCGCGATCAGGCTCGCCGGCGACGATATGACCGGCCGGCCCTCCGACGTGATCGCGCGAAACGGCGTCGGCTACGTTCCGCAAGGCCGCGGCCTGTTCGCGGGGATGACAGTTGCGCAAAATCTGGAGCTCGGACGCCTCAAGCGACTAACTGGGGCCGGAACCCATTGGGACGAGGAAAAAGTCATCCAGTTTTTTCCGCGACTGGGGCAACGCTGGCGCACACCCGCGGATTTTCTGTCGGGCGGTGAGCAGCAAATGGCCGCCGTTGCGCGCGCACTCGTCGGCGACGTGCGGTTGCTTTTGCTGGACGAACCGTTCGAGGGGCTCTCGCCGGCAGTCACCGAGGAGCTGTTCGAAGCCTTCGACAAGCTTCGCGCCGAGATCGCGGTGGTGATCGTCGATCATCATCTCGACCTCGCTTTGGCTTTGTCCGACCGCACGGTGGTTTTGGAACGGGGCGCGGTGAGCTGGCGCGGCGCCTCCAATGAGTTGCGGGACGATCTCGCATTGCGCCGCAAAGTGCTGTGGCTGTGACAGGTGAATCAAGGGAGACGCAATATGCCGCGGGTCGCCGTGATCGGAGCAGGTTTGATCGGCCGTTCCTGGTCGATCGTATTTGCGCGCGTTGGCTGGGACGTGGCGCTCTTCGACGCTGCGGCCGATGCGATCGAGCCAGCGTGCGCAATGGTGGCCCGCGGTCTTGCAGAACTCGAGGAGCACGGCCTTATCGATGATGCGAAAGCTGCGGCGAAGCGCGTGCGGATTTCTTCTTCGCTCGCCGACGCACTCGACGGGGCAGGCTTCGTCCAGGAGAACACCGCTGAAACGATGGACTGCAAGCGCGCGGTATTCGCCGATCTCGACCGACTGGCGACACCCGATGCGATCCTGGCCTCCTCCACCTCCACCATCGTCGCGAGCCTCTTCACTGAGAGCCTCGAGGGACGCCATCGCTGCCTAGTGGCGCATCCGGTCAACCCGCCGCATTTAGTGCCGCTGGTGGAACTCGTTGGCGCGCCATGGACAGCGCCCGAGACCATCGCCAGGACCAAAACGATCTACCAATCCCTCGGCCAGGTGCCGATCGTCGTCAAGCACGAGGTCGAGGGCTTCGTCCTAAACCGTTTGCAGGCCGTGTTGTTGTCGGAGGCGTTTCGCTTGGTCGAAGACGGCTATGTCACGCCACAAGATCTCGACAAGACGTTGAAGGACGGATTAGGGTTGCGGTGGTCATTCATGGGGCCGTTTGAAACGATCGAGCTCAACGCGCCGGGCGGTATCGCGGACTACTGCCGGCGCTACGGTCCGAGCTTGAGCCGCTTGAGCGCGGCCGATTCCTCGATCTATGACGGCGAGAAGCTTAATCGCATTCTGGCGCAATGGGGGAAAACGCCGAGGCCCGAGCAGATCGCCGCGCGCATGCGGTGGCGAGACCGCCGGCTGGCGGCGCTGAAGATCCATATCCGGTCACAACCGACCGGTTGAGGACTTTCCAGCGAAGTGGTCACCTTGAGCGCAGCGTGATGAACTCGCGCCGCTTCATCGATCACCTCGTCGGCAAGCAGCGGAAATGATTCAAGAATAGAGAGTCCGAAGGCCTTGGCGGCCTTGAGATTGACCCGCAGTATCCGCGAGGTGACGGCGACGTTTCCGGCCTGGGACGATTGGTCTTGCCAGACCCTGCAGACTGGGGCCATTCTGACGGTCTAGCTTTTAATCAGTGGAATGTCTGACACGGGAGGCGCTTGATGAGAATTACAGCCGCTATCGCGGCAGGCGCCGTCCTGCTGCTGTCCGGGCTGACGGCCCAGGCCCTCGAATCCAGCGCAAAAACCGCTTCAAAACTATCGGCCGACGCTGTGTGGTCGAAGATCGGCGATTTTTGCGGCATCAGCAATTGGCATCCCGCCGTCGAGAAATGCGAGCTTTCCGCGGACGGCAAGACGCGCACTTTGTCCTTGAAGGGCGGCGGGACTATCGTCGAAGCGCTGGTGAAGATGGATGCCGCCGGCCATTCCTATACCTATTCGATCGTCAGCAGCCCCTTGCCGGTCGCCAACTACACGTCGACCATCAGCGTTGCAGCCGATGGCGCGGGCTCAATGACGACATGGGTCGGCAAATATGACGCAAAGGGTGCCAGCGACGCTGAAGCAAAAAAGGTGATCGACGGCATTTACGACTCGGGTCTCAAGGCGTTGGCGGGGGATTGAGGGTTACGCCGCCAATCTCTGGCGAAGGCAATTGCTCCGCAACCATCAGGAGCGCGGCGCCGGGGTGATCAAGCTGCCAAAGTGAACGTTACAAAACAGCCGGACGGCGTCCAACTTTTCACTCCAGCACTGCCGCCGGTTTGGCCGTGTCTAAGACCACAAATCGGCTGGCCTCTGTCCGACTTGCCGTCCTTGACCGGTGCCGACCCGGAATGGCGCTGTTATTTTGCACGACGATACGTTACCTTGGCGCTGCCGCCCATCGACGGCGTGGGATTGAAATATGTCACTGTTGTCGGGACAACGTCCGACAGGTCGAGTGCTGGTATTTTTCAATCTAGCAGAGCGGGCTCAATCATTGCACAATCCTGACATCACGAGCTTCCCGACGTCCGCTTCTTGGGCTCAGACCCTCTTCGAAGGAAACTCTCTGGCCTCTAAATAGTTCTTCGATGCTTTCGTCGACTTGATCAACGTGAAAAAAGATGTCGGCCCCACCCGCATCACGAGTTATGAAGCCAAAACCACGCTCTGAATTGAACGTCTTCACAGTCCCAGTTTGCATTTTGGACTATACCACAGTGGCGGTCATGGAACCATCGACGTGGGAGAAGCGCTCATTCAAAAACGTCAAAATTCCTTCAAGTCCTTTGCGATGAGTACGGGACCGGAAAAGTGCTTCTTCACTTCGTCGGCCCAAGTCGAGTAATCGTCGTCAGCCTTCCACGTCAGATGGGTCAACACCACAGTCTTTACTCCAGCGCGTGCCGCCATCTTCCCAACGTCCTCCGTGCTGAGATGTCCTTCGGCCATTTGTCCCTTGATCCGAACTTGTTCCTCAGGGGTCATGACTTGCCACTGCCCGGATCTGATCAAGTCCTGCATCCGCTGTTCGATCGAATTCGCTTCCGAGACAAGCAGATCGGCGCCCTTCGCTAGGCCGACAAGCGCCTCGCTGGGACCGGTATCACCGGTGAACACGATCACGCGGTTAGGTGTCTCGAAGCGATAGGAATAAGACTTCTGCCGAGCAGAGGTCGGAATCTTCTGAAAATCAAAGTGGGTGTTTTCGATAGCGGTCACCATGACGTTAGAGTCGCTGTAAATCAGCCCGGTGCCGACATCATGACCGAAGAACAATTGGCTGATCGGTATTGTGCGACCCCCGTCGGCGATTCTGATGTCGGCGCTGATGGTGAAGTATTGAACCGCAGCCTTCACCAACTCTTCCGTCTTTGGCGGGCCATAGACATTGATGGGCTTGGTTCGCTGATTGTCCCAAGAGACTGACATCAGCGTACCAACTCCTGCGGTGTGATCGTCATGATGGTGCGTAATGAATATCGTTCCAACATCTCGGACGTTGAAGCCTGCTTTTGTGATTCGCCGGGCAGCACCGTCGCCAGCGTCGACGACATATAACGTGCCATTGACGATCAGAAGGTTGGAGGATTGCGACCGGTGCGCTCTAGGAGGTGGCCCAGCCACAGTCCCAAGTGTGATCAGGCGGGTTTCGGACTTCGACGGCACGTCGGTTGTTTGCGCTACGCTGTAGTCCGTCACAGAAGCAGCAAGAAAGATGCTAACAACTACAGTCAGAAGCCTGTTGATCATTCGCATATTCTTCTCCTTGTTCGGATCACGCCAGCTTAGGGCGGACCTGGCACGCAGTCACTCAGGCCTCCGGCCTGTGTGAACTTTACCGACGACCTCAAGCGAGTGATCGCGGCCTATAAGATGCTGGTGATGCGCTGAGATTGGATCAATCCAACGCCCAGAGTGCCGGGATTCCAGACCCACGCGGTCAGCCCCAATCCGCATTGGGATCAGACTCGGCCCTTCGGCCATGCTGGATCAATGTCCGGTTTACCCCCGAAAGCGGCCGTGTGGCGGACATTTCGGATCGGCAGGTTCGTGCCAGTTGCAGACAAGGGCATTCGTGATCCACGTGCCAGAGGTGGCCCCGGCCCCCTAGTCCTGTCGATGGTTCAAACTCAAGAGCCCGAGTGATATTTTGTTTGGATTGTTTCGTACTTACCCCAGGGAGGGATAAATGGAGCTTGTGACCCACAAGAAGTTCAAGGGAGACCGCCTGATGCCATGGGGACGGGGTACAGTCGTTACGGGAGCGAAGGGGTTTGTTTTCCTTGCCGGCAACACAGGAACTGCTGACGACTACGCTCCCTTTCAGAAAGGGAGTGGTGCCGTAGGTGATCCCGCGGCGCAATGGCGCAACGTACTCACAAATATCAAGTCGGATTTGGAGGACTTGGCACTTCGCTCGATCATCTGATCAGGCTTACCTTATTTGTGAAGGGGCCGTTTCCAACCGGTGGAGTACTTAGCTCTCCGAATTTTCGTCAAGACGTGATGGATGAATTCTTTGTTCAGCATTGCCCAAAGCACTGCAGCTACAACAATCCGCCACCCTCGGAGCTAATTGGAGTTGCGGCGCTTGCGCATCCCGACCTCGTGGTGGAAATCGTAGCGGTTGCGGCACTGCCGGATTAGCGCCGTCCGAAGCCCGCAAGGACTGAATGTCGGAGACGGGTCAAAAGCGAAATACTCACGACGAGTGAATGTTTTCCGGTCTACCCTCAACTGCGGACATCGGCGGACGAGGCTAGAACTTCTGCTGCGTGCCAAAAGCTGCCATATGCGGTGCAGCAAGCCCAGCTATCGGTTATTCAATCACCTGATCGGCGCCGATGAGCAGGACCCTCGGGATCACGAGGCCGAGAGCCTTGGCGGTCTTGAGGTTGATCACGAATTCGAACTTGGTAGCCTGCATCACCGGCAGGTCTGCGGGTTTGGCGCCCTTTAGAATCCGTCCAACATATTGAACGCCGAGTTGGCGGTTGGCGTCGATGAAGTCGGGGCTGTAGCTCATCAGCCCACCGAACGACGTGTACATTCGAGAAGGGTACATCGTTGGAATCTGGTGGCGCGCCGCCAACTCGACGATCATTCCGCGATGGCGTGCGTCGGCGAAGCTTGTGAAATCACCGACGAGGAGTGCGCCGGCCTGTCGCTCGGCAATGGTCGCGAAGGCCTCCGTGAAATTGGCGTCGGGCTTCACTTTCAGAACCACGATCTCGCGTCCGAGCGCCGGCGCCGCGGCGAGCACCTTGCCTGTCAGATCCTCGAAAACCGGAGCACCTGGAGGGCCGGAAAGATAGCCGACCGTCGTCGATTGGGGAGCCAGTTCGAAGGCGGAGCGCGCTTTGAGCCGGTTCACCGCCTCGACGATGGGCGGATACCGCGAAAATCCTCACCGACGCGTGATCGACGGCGAGGTGGTGTGTTGTGATGCGGGCGGCGCGCCCTACATCACCGTCGTGTCCACCACCCCAGCGGCGAGTTCGGTTGGATTTTATTTTTCGCCTTAGCACTGGCCTAACCCCGTCCGCAACAAGTGTTTGCGACAGGGAGGCCTTTGCACCACGCTCAAGCCCACCATCACAGGGGGAACGCCATGAGTAAAGTCGACGGCTAGAGGCGGGAATACAGTTGTCTATTCGCCGCCGACCTTTTAGGATCTCCGGTGTCGAATTCGTGTCGCTTGTGACAAAGTCAACGGGAGGGGTTCCGATGCGCAACCTGCTGCTCACAACCTGCTTCGGCGCCGTTGCAGCTCTCGCTGCCGGCACTGCTCACGCGAACGACGAACTGATCAGAATGTCGCAGAACCCGAAAGACTGGGTGATGCCGACAGGCAATTACGCCAACCAGCGTTACTCTCAGCTCAAGCAGATCACCGCCGACAACGTCGGCAAGCTGCAGGTGGCGTGGACGTTCTCGACCGGCGTCCTGCGCGGCCAC
>Ga0157374_10004292_pt1 | contig 11980 bp, 13 predicted proteins | sample M25metaG_FD_115308 | JGI IMG/M metagenome (GOLD analysis project Ga0157374, IMG submission 115308) | Miscanthus rhizosphere microbial communities from Kellogg Biological Station, Michigan, USA - M2-5 metaG | ecosystem: Host-associated > Plants > Roots > Rhizosphere > Soil | place: USA: Michigan...
TTGGTGCAACAGCTAATCCAGTATTAAATGCTCAATCTCTTAAAACTGCATTCATTCAATTGGATCGTTTTAGAGATGATGCAGGTGTACTTGTTTCTCCAACGACTAACTTGGCTCTTATTACATCTCGCCAAAACTGGGAAAATGCATTCAGATTAAAAATGTCTGAATATGGTCCAGATACAGCTAACCTTGGTTATGGTCAAGTATCTCCAAGTATTACGGCTGCTGTAGGTAAATCGTTTAAAGTTATGCCATTGCATTACATGCCAGATAGTTTTGCTAATTACTGGTTTGTAGCTGATCTAGATAAAATGAAAGATATGCTTGTTATGGCATATGCTTGGGAACCACGTATCCACGAAAGAATGAAAGATATTGATGGAGTCGAAAATATCTTAGCTTCTACTCTCTTTGGACCAAATCCAATTGATTGGAGATGGACAGCAGGTTCAACAGGAGCAAATCCATTACCATAATGTTAACAAGGGGAGTGATAGTTTTGCTCCCCTTTATTCTATAAATTATAAAAAATATGTCTTTAACAGATTTAACTCAGGTTACTACTGAAACAGTTTTACAGCTTCAGGGAGCAACTTATACAGTTGGTTCTGAAACTCCAATGGTAGACCGGATTGATGCAAGTGCGAATATTTTAGAATGCCATGGAACAGTTATTCCCACTACTACAACTCCTGGATATGCAAAAAATTGTGAATTCCGCAAAACTGATGCCGCAGGGGGTACATCGGGCTTGTATACTAATATTGGAACAACACTTTCTTGTAATTTCCAAACAGTGGATACGGCTGCGGGTGCCCCTATCCCGCTTTCGACAGGTAAAATTTTTGAGGGTGTGGCGAATGTAGCAACTGAAAAAACTTTAGGGGCTACTTTTACTGGTGCATCAGATACTACTTCTTCTGTAAGTGGTGGAACTCCTACAGGTACAAATAGTGCTCCTGTATTCACAGGTTCAGCTAGTGTTTTGAACTTGGCAAGTCCTGTATTCTCTGGAACTGGTCAAAGCTCTGCAGGCCAAGTAATTACTACTACAGATAATCAAACCATGACATTAAATCAATGTGCTGGCATGTGGTTTGTAAGTGCTACTCATGGCCCTTATCTCATTGCTTCAAATACTGCGGTGACTGGTGCTCAAGCTGTATTAACAATTATTGGTACTGCTCCTACTACTGATGCTGGAGCTTATAAAATTGTTGCCAATCTTCCAGTTGGTACTGTTTCTGCTCCTACATTTACAGGTTCAGCTCTTGCTGGTCATACCCATACAGTAACTCCTACAGGAACTGTTACTCCTACTTATACATAGTTTTCTTGGATCTCTCAGCAATGGGAGATCTTCTGAAGATTATTATATAACTAAAATTTATGGCTACTACTGAGCTAAATATAAATTGGGCAGTATTTGATTCAATTCAACGTGGACAAGTGGAGAAAGCTGTTGAAAATGGTCATTATGAGGAAATTGCTGCTATTTTATTTGAAGTTTCTCCTGAACAAGCAATCGAAATAGAAAAGATTCAACGACAATTACGTCCACGTGAATTTAAGTTTGCAAGTAAGGCACAACAAGATTTTGAAGATTTTACTAATCCCGATAAATTTTCTATTCATGATTTAACGCCTGAAATGGTAAATGAATGGCAAGAAAAAATTGATAAAGAAAAAGCAGAAAAATTGCAAGCATTAAATGGTGGAATAGTAAAACCAATTGAAGCTCAAAATATTGCTGGTAGTAATGAAACAGGGGGAATTATTAGTAATGATTTGAATGATGTTAAAGGACTTGGCCCTGCGTCAGTAAAACGTTTAAATGCAGCTAATATTTATTCTGTTGATGAATTGAGAAAATTGCCACAAGATAAACGCCTATCTATTTTAGGACCATTAGTAGTGGGAAAAATCAAATCTTTAATTTAAATTTATGTCAAATATTAGTTATGTAGATAGTCCAGATTCCACAAATTCAATTGAAGTTTCGGTTGATAATCCATTGCCAGTTACAGCATCATTATCTGCTACTGCAGTACAAACTGAAGCGGCAGCTACTACAAGTGCAGGAACAATTGCTGCTACAAACAGTGCTGGAGGAACTCAAATTGTTGCAGCGAATCCAAAGCGTGCATTTACTCAATGTCAAAATAATGGATCTGTAGATGTTTATTTTGGAGCTGGTACAGTACATTCAACTTTTCCAAAAGTAGTTGCAAATGGTGTTTTTACATGGAATTCACAAGAAGCTCTTAAGGTTCTTTCTTCAGGGATTGATGCGAATATCGCTTTTATTGATTATATAAATACTTAAAAATGTTACCAGCTACAATTAACAATACAATATTTAATCCTGATAGTAATCCAGCATGGGCTTCACAAGATACATGGGCTATTGATCCGACAAATGGTAACGATGCCAATGTAGGTGCTGGAACTTTACAGGTTCAAACAATAGTTTTTTCTGATGATATTATTACTGGAAATTCAATTTCAATTGATTTTGCCAATATAAATCTTTCTTGGGAAACACTTGTACAAGCTTTTGATACTGATAATGCTACTACTCTTCAAGGATTAACAGATCTTATTAATGGAAATATAGAAGCTACAGCGGATTATGATGGACTCCATACGATTACAATTACAGGACTTGTTTTAGGTTCCCAAGTTTTAACAAATCGTGCTGCCGTTACTGGCGGTGTTTCACAGGCTACAATTACGATTACTGAAACAGTCAGCGCTTTTACTGATTCTCTTAAAACATGGGCAGAATTTCGTAGGCGTATGTTAGCTGTTGGAGGGCATACTACTGCTGTTGATATTTATTTACCCAATAACTATAGTGGAGATATAATGCTCTTTGATTGGGGCAATACTCAGGGAACTATTAACATTCATGGTACTCCTACGATTCTTCGTAATGGAACATTTACAGGATTGACTTTACGTAATACTGCTACTAATACTCCTAATATTATTACCGATTCAGGAGTTTCTGACTGGACTGCAGATATTGGTTTTACTTCCGGCCGACAATTATGTATGACTTCAGGAGCTGCTAAAGGAATTTGTACAGGAATTGTAAAAAATCTTGGAAGTCATCAAGCAAGAGTTGGAAGTTTTTATGATACAGTTAATTTTGTTGAAACAAATCCTTCTAACGGAGATAAATATTCAATTATCGGTAAGCCTTTTGTTCAAGATTTTGCTTTTATTAATCCTAGTGGATTTATTAATGTTACTCATGTCGATCTAGGCAATGATGCTTCAGGAAGAAATGAGGTTGAACCAAATCCTGCTACTTTTGGTATCGAATTTACGAATTGTGCTATTTTCTTTTATAGTATTTCGGCAACAGCAGTTTATAATGATAATTCAATTTTAAAATATTGTCCTAGTCTTTATGAAGCTGCTATTATCCAGAATTTAGGAGGTGTTATTGGTGATATTACTAATACTGAAGGTCAAAATGAAGTTGAAGGAGCAGGAGAATTTGAATGTGAAGGTGGAACACTATTTCAAGGAGTAGGATTAAGTAATATCAACAATGGTTATCTTAGAATTTATGATGCTGGATTTTTTGATGTTACAAATGCTCCTGCGTTTGCTGTTTCTGTAGGCAATGGAGGTAAAGCTCGTTTTGAGAAAATATGGGGATCTGGAAATACTAATCAAGGATTAAATGTTACAAATACTGGAAAATCTTGGTGTATATTGTCTCAATGTACAGTTACAGGAACAGGAGGAGATGTATTTTTTTGTGGTATTGTATATACATGGGCTCAAATACTAGCTTTAGGAGGAATTCAGGCTGGAAAAGGATTTGCATGTATTCTTAATAGTGGACAACTTGAACTTGCAGTTTCTGGTAATATAGGATGTGTAAATACAATAACTGGAGTAAATTTCAAAGCAACAGGATTGACCACTTTGTTTACAGTACCAACAGGACGGCAATTTATTCTTGAGGATGTTCGAGTTCAACCTACAAATGTAACGAGTTTAACAATTAGTCCAGACTTTAAAATTGGAGCAAATGTTACACATGATGATTGGGCAGCTGGCTATACTCTTCCCAATGGTTCTACGAATGCTGATATGAGTATACTTGCTTTCAAAACAGCACAAGGAGACTATTTTAGTAAGGTTTTCCAATCAGGTGACATTATAAAATTTGAAATTACTACGGGAGCAACCGCAACAACTTTTACCGGAACTCTTAGAATATTTGGAATGCTTATTTAAATTTTTTTATGCAAACTTTTTCAATCCAAAAAAATATTTCTTATACTGAAATGGGATATAGTGAATGGTTTGATTTTTCTGGAATTGAATTTCCAAAAAAAATTGAGCTGGTTTTAAATGTTACAAATCTTGAAATGGGAATTAATGATGGGAGTGCTCTTGGCGTTATGTTTCAGAGAACTATTGATGAAGTTATTATTGGAGATTGCGCTTTCCAAACTGTTAATTTAAATGATAATCAAGAAATTAGTCAAGAAATTCAGACAATTATTTTAGAAGATGATGGGAATACTCTTTTAGGAAATAAAGGGCGTTTTCGTTTTTTTCTTTCTCAAGCTAATCCAAATATTTCTTCAAAAGCAAGTTTTAAAGCAGCCATATTAATTAAATAATTTTATTTTATGCCAATTATCATACCAAAATCTCCACCAGTAGCAGCAATATCCACAGCAGACCATAGTATTACTTCAAATGATTCAGTATTTGAAGATGATGCATATTTAACAGTACAAATAAATCCAAATACCCAATGGGTGGTTGAATGGGATCTATCAGCAACATTTAGTACTACTGGACAAATTAAATTACAAGTAGTAGTTCCAACAGGATACTCATTAACATGTGTTGATGCTCAAATGTTTACTTCTGATGGAGTATTAGTCCGTGGGCAGGTAGATGCAGATAATAGACCAATAGTATTAGATTCTATTACTGGAACATCTGCCAATATAAAAGTACGTGCTTCAGTAATTACAACTCTCACTTCACCACAGGATTATATTACGTTACAATATTGTCAAGCTGTCAGCGATGCAACTCCAACGATTATAAAAACTGGTAGTTCAATGGTAGCTGTACAACAATAATATTTACTTTATAATTAGAATGTCATTAAATTTAGAATCTTTGAGAGTTAAGCTTGAAGCACATACAGAAGAAAGTAATCGTAGGCATGATGAAATTGCCCATCAAGTTAATTTACTTAAAACTTCTATGGATAGCAAAGTTTCATATAAACAACTTTATTGGATAATTGGTATATTAATAACTATTATTATTCCTTTTCTTGCTTATATAGCTAGTGAAATTTCAGTATTACGCGCTGATGAATCTACTGTTAAAAGTCAAGTGTCTTATATGAACGGTGTGTTTAAAGCCAATGATTTTAAAGGATCTTAATTATTAAACTATGCCTAAAAATTCAATTACCGTAACACCAAAACCTAAAGGAACTATTACGGTAACACCAAAACCATTATTACCCGTATCTTCTCCTCCTATAATTCAAATTCTTAAAAAGGCTTCTGTTCCTTTTAAAGACGCTAAATATACTGCTTAATCTTATTTTATGCCAATCAACAAAAAAATGATGTCTGCTATGAAAAAAGAATATGGCAAGAAGGCTGCTAAAAATATATATTTTGCAACAGAAAATAAGATGAAAAAAGAGAATCCTAAGAAAGCAGCTAAAATTTATAAAAAGAAATAATTTATTTTTTAATTTATTTATATGGCAGTCGATCTTAAAGAGGCTTTTAAAATATTTCAAGAGCTTAGTGAGAAATATGATGATCTTTATGATATTGAACTTCATGACGATGGTTCTATAGAACTTGAATGTAAAGAAGATTATGAAGAAGAAGGTGAGCAAAGACAGGTAAATTCAGATTTAATTGATAAATATCGAAAAGAATAAAAAATGAGTACCTATTTTAGTACAAATATTGATTTTATTAATCTTGTAAACTTAACTCTACGCGAATTAAAAGAGCCAGAAGGAACAGGAAGTGAAGCTGTACCTTTAGGATTAGTGAAAGATACTCTTAATATGGTATATGCTGAAGCGTTTAATGATCAGCGTATGAAACAGTCAGCAAGAGAAAATAATATATCTTTTACTCTTGCTAATGATACAACTCTTGCTGCTGATGCTAATATTGGTGACTTAACTTTAACATTATCAGATTCATCGACATTTTTAACTGCTGGACGTGTTTTAATGCAAAGTGAAATGGTTGATTATACAACTAATGATCTTAATCAGACATTAGGTGGATTATCAGGACTTCAAATAGGGCAATTATCAGGAGCTATTGTGCGTCAAATGTATCCACTTACTACTTTAGCAGCCGATATCCAAGAGGAATCAGTCCAATATCTTGATGTAAATGGTATTCCGCAAACTTTCATGGAATATCCAACAAATATTACTGCCATTTACTTTTATCCTAATTCTTACTCGATTTATAAGGGATTTTTAATCATATCTCGTCAATCAACAGTTGGAGGTAACTCGCAACTTCAAAATGCTTTAATGATTTATACTCAAAAAGTTGTACCCATGTCTGCCGATACAGATAAACCTACCTTAATACCCAATAATTGGCGAATACCTATTTTAGTTTATGGTGCTGCCATGAAGATAGCTGCTTCTGATTCATTTAGAACAAGTTGGGATTGGTGGAAGGCAGAATACGAAAAATCTTTAAGTCAATATATAGCTTTTAGAAATACACGAGTTAAAGATGTAAATAATAAGCGTAGGCCAACTGTCTATAATAATAATTCATTTTTTAGAGTTTAAATTTATTCGGGCTGTAGTAAGGACATGCAAAAAGATTTAAGAAATTTGAAAAATTTAAAGTTTTTTACTGGCATGGAGAACTATGAAGAATCCAATGCTGTTCCGGAAGATAAATTTTATTATGCTGAAAATGCGCGATTTGCTGGAAAAGTTTGTGCATCGAAAAAAGGTTATCATACTATTGGAAATTTATTAGTAGGTGGAACAAAATTCCAAGGAATGTATCAAATACCATATTGGAATGGAACAACTACAGTAAATTCCTTGATAGGATTTTATAATAAATCTTTTTATAAATACAATGAAACAACACAAGTTTGGGACATAATTCCGACTGTTTGGCCGAATGTAGATGATGTTTTTACTGATGGAGTTATTTACAATAATAATCTTTATGTTGTTAATCCATTAACTGCTGCTGGACAAGGTGGTAGTGGAGCTATAGTTAAGGCAAATATTTCCGCAGGCGTTGTAACAAGTTTTACTGTAGTTCAAGGTGGATCTGGATATACAGGAAGTTCAGTAGTATCTATATTTGGCGGTGGAGGAACTGATGCAACAGCAACTCTAACTTTAGTTGGTGGTGTTGTTACTGCTGTAAATGTGGTTACTGGTGGAACGGGATATACTTCATCGCCCACTGTAATTATTACTGATGGTGGATCTGATGGTATTGGTAAAATTTCAAATAATGGAACATTTAGTGTAGTCCATGGATCTATTGGAACTCCAAAAGGCATTATGATGGAAACATGGGTAGAAAGATTATTTGTAGCAGGCGATAAAAAGGCCCCAAATGCATGGATAGCATCTAAACCAGGAAATGCTGGGAATCCTTTAAATGTAGAAGATTTTGATACTACTAATGGGGCTTTAACTGATTTATTAGGCAAGGATGGTGTTATTACAGCAATGAGGGTTTTAAACAATGATATGTATATGTTTAAACGAGATTCTATTTATACAAATGATAAAGCCAGTTTCGCAGGAGGAAAAACACAATTTTCGCTTTTATCTAGAACTGGCGGTGCAACAAATCAAAAATCAACAATTGTCGTTGAAAATGATATATGGTTTTATGATGGGATTAATAATCAAGTACGATCACTTGGTACTGAGCGTAATTTTGGAGCTGATCCAAGAACAAAAGCATTAACAGAAATTATAAAGCGATCAATGGATTTACTTGATCCTGTCCAGGATAATCCAGTAATGATTTATAATAAACGTGTTATAAAATTACGACTTAAAACTAAAGGATCTCCCACTAATAATTTTAATGTTATTTTTGATTATAATACTGGTGGGTTTTCTGTTGATATTGGACAAGCTGTAAATGTAAATACAGTTTATAATGGCAGTGTTTATTATGGAGAAGATGGAACAGGTCAAGCATTTAAAGATGATTCTGGATATTCTGCAAATGGAGCAGCTTTCCCATTTTTAGCAAATACTCCTTTTATGGATGATGGTCGTCCTGATACTTATAAAAGATCCCGATATATATATTTTAAAGGTAAATTAAGTTATGACCAGGATACTACTATCCGACTTTATCGTGATGGAGATTACAATCTTTATTCTGAATATTATATTCCATCACCACATGCTCAGGGAATCCCTGTAGGAAATGTTTCAAATGATGGTCAATGGAGATCAGCTGAACAAGGCAATGCTGTATGGGGAGGCAATAGCATTGATCAGGCTGACGATATTCCTACTTATAAAATTGAAGAATTAATTTCGGTAAATAGAATTTCCAATTTATATGCTTTAGGCTTATTTTCTACTATAAATGGTGGTAAAGTAGTTGCTGAGCAATTAATAATTAAAGTTATTGATGAAAACGAAAATTACAAACGATCTAATTTATAATTTATGCAATATCCGCAAACTCGTTATCAAGATTCTCTCGCTGTAGGAATAAATGATACACAACTTACATTAACATGTGCTTTAACGCCACCAACTCGTACACAGGGAATATTAACTATTGGTAGACTTCAGGCTAATACTGAAGATGTTTTTTATACTTCAATAGCAGGCAATACTATTACAATTAGTTTACGTGGATTATCACAAACAGCACTTACACCAACTTCTATTTTGGCTAATCAAAAAAATCATAGTGCTAATGAGAGTCTTGAAATCACTACTCATCATAATTATGACACTGATTTATTGCGTAAAACTGAAGATGATACTCTATCTGGAAATATTACTTTTACGAATGATCCACTAGTCCCAGGATTAAAAGATTTAAATGGTAAAGCAATAATTGATACTCCAGCAACGGCAAATGCTGTTAATGAATTAGTAGTAAAAAATGCAGCAACTGGAAATAATGTTATTTTAACTACAGCTGGAACAGATCCAAATATTAATCTTGAATTACAAGCTAAAGGAACCGCGGTAGTAATTTTAAAAGATGGTGCTGAAACAAAAACGAATGCAGCGCCAGTTTTACCTGTTGATATAGTTAATAAAAAATATGTTGATGACCAAATAGCTATTATTTCTACAGCACCAGTCGCTTTAAATGAAAGGGTTACTTATGGTGCAACGGTAACAGCGGGACAATTAATTTATGAAGATACTACCGATAGTTGCAAATGGAAGCCTATAACTTCCTCGGCTTCTACATGGTATGAACGTCTAGCTATTGCTGTTGATGCTGGTGTTAATAATGATACAAATAAACTAGTGCTTTTGCAGGGGATTGTTTCTGGACTTACATTTAATAATATTAATCCTACATTTGCTTCTGCCTTGACAGGAACGGATATTAGTGTTGGAGCTACTGCAGCTACAAGAGTAGCAGCTTTTGTTATAAGTAATACAAGTGGAGCTGAAGCAATTGTACCAGGAACAGGCACAATTCCAGCCAAACAAACAGGTACACCCAGTGGGCCGATGCATATTGATTTAGTTCTTGAACAACAGGAATCAGCTTTAAATGTTCCGGCATTATATTGGGATTCTTCTAATAATATAATACGAGGAGCGATTATTGCAAGTGCTACGATTGCTCAGGCGAATTTTAGTGGAGTATATCAAAATTTGGCTTATAATTTTGGATCAAATATTAAAATTCCAGCAGGAGCTAAAGTATATAGATGTATAAGTAAACCAGGGGCTGCCGATCCTGCTAATTTTTATCTTGTACAATCAAATGCTGCAACAGCTTTATTAGATTCAAGTACTCAAACCTGGAGCGGAACAGCCAATGCAGGAAACGCTACTTTAGATGTTACTTCAACCTCACCAGTTGGATATGCTGTTAAAGCTTATACTGGTTCAAATGGCAGTTTTGGCCTTACACCAACAAATCCTTGGTCCCGAGTAATTGGTACTGTTATTTCTTCTACAGAGATGTATTTTAATCCGGAGATTAAAAAAGATAATGATAGTAATACTGCTATAGATTTATATGCAGCTGGCTTTGCAAGTGGATTTAAACAAGTTACAACTAATTTTTGTCCTTCTAGAATAGATTTTACTTATATTACAACTGTATTAGCAACCGCCAATCTATCTTCTTTATTTAAAGGATATATTCGTGGTGACAGTAATAATGCTTCTACTTTCCAGCCAAATGGTTGGGGTGGCTCAAGTATCACATCTAATTTTTTGGGAGTAGTCACAGGTGCCGGAAGTGGTTTTGTTGGTAATTTTGGTGGAGGCCAATCAGTTCTTTCTTTACAATATAATGGTATCGCAGCAAGTGGACAAAATAAAATATATTGTGTTCGTTTAGAAAATGGTTTTTATCTCTATAATGGTTATCGATCAGGAACAAACTATATTTCTGCTGGAAACGCAGGATTTACACAACTTAGTACTACATTTGAATTAAAATCTAAAGTATAAATATGGCCGATCAATTTACAATGGGAGGTAAAACATTTCAGAAAATAGCACCTGTTGCACCTACGCAAGTAGGACATCCAACGGGCACAAGTCAATCTATGGCTCAGGTTAAGCCAGCTACAAGTTTGCCTACAAATAGTGCTAATTTAGCTGTTGGCCAAAAATCTTCAATGGGCAGTACTCAACCAGCAAATGGTGGATTGCCTTTAACCTCAGTGCAGCAACATTCAATGGATTTACAAAAAGCCTCAAATCCAAGTCTTTTTAAGAATCAAGCTCCAGTAGCTCCAAAGCCTCCAGTTACACCAAATCAAGCGCCATCATCTTTAACGCCTCCGGCAGTTACAGATCCAAATCAAAATCCTGCCAATGCGGCAGCTACTTCAGCCGCTAATAATGCTCATGCTCAAAAATCTGTTCCTACTCAACCAGGAGCACCTACACCTTCAGCTATAGATGCTTATGATACTGGCGATAAACAAATTAATGCTCAAGTAGCTGAAACAAAAACAATTGCTCAGAATTATCAAGATCAATCTAAAGTCCTTGAACAGGCAAATGTAACTGATCAAGGCAGTTTACAACAAGAAGAAGTACAAAATGCTCAAGAGAAATATAAAGCTGAACAATCTAATTTAGATGATTTAGCTCAAAAAACAGCAAATGCTTTAAATATGAAAAATGCTGCTGCTGAAAGTGAATCAGTGGCAGATAAACAAAATGCGGATTTGCAGTTTCAACGTGATAGTGCGGCATTAGAAGCCCAAAGAGCACGTTCACAAGAGGCTTTTCAGCATCAAATCGTACAACAAAAAGTAGCCAATACTCAACGAGTACTTGAAGAAGAATCTCGAGTAGCTGCACTTGGAGGTTATGGTAACCTTACAAGTTTTCGTGAAAAACAATTTCTGACTTTACAGAATGATGAAACTATGAATAATTTAGTATTTCAACAAGATCAAGCTGATCGTGAAACTACTGATAAAATACAAGCTGTTAGCCAACAATATACCAATAGTCTTAATAAAATCGATGCTGATAAACAGGAGAAAATATCAGCAAATTATGATAGTTATGTAAATTTTGTTAAAGGAATTACTGACGATAAAAATAAAAGTGTAGCTGAAAAATATGATGCTATTAAACAAGCAGCTCAAGATTATACTAAAAATGTGGCTTCTATTCATCATGATGCCTTTAATGAAAGATATACGATAGCAGATAAAGGAGCGGCTGATGCACGACAAATTTATCAACAACAAA
>Ga0157374_10004296_pt1 | contig 11975 bp, 15 predicted proteins | sample M25metaG_FD_115308 | JGI IMG/M metagenome (GOLD analysis project Ga0157374, IMG submission 115308) | Miscanthus rhizosphere microbial communities from Kellogg Biological Station, Michigan, USA - M2-5 metaG | ecosystem: Host-associated > Plants > Roots > Rhizosphere > Soil | place: USA: Michigan...
CATCGGCGAAGTCATCAGCGCGAGAACGGAAGAACCACCTGCCGATTCGCCGAAGACAGTAACGAGGGCGGGATCACCACCGAACGCCGCAATGTTTCGCTGAACCCATTTGAGAGCGGCGACCTGGTCCATGTAGCCGTAGTTTCCAAGTGGTCCCCTGCCCTGTTCACTGGTAAGCGCAGGATGAGCGAAAAAGCCAAAGCGGCCGAGGCGGTAGTTGAATGTGACGATGACGATGCCGCGCTTTGCGAATTCTGTTCCGTCGTAGACAGCGGGCGATGCGCCGCCGTTCAGGTATCCGCCCCCGTAGATCCACACCATTACGGGAAGATGTGCGCCGCGTGCTCCTGCGGGTGTCCATACATTCAGGTAGAGGCAGTCTTCCGATGGATCCGTGCTTCCGCCCGGAGCAGCTTCACTTGGCGTAGGGAGTTGCATGCAATCGTGCTGCATGTCGGATGCGTCGCGAACTCCATGCCATGGCGTCAGGGGCTCGGGAGGCCGCCAGCGCCACTCGCCGATAGGAGGCATGGCAAATGGAATGCCTTTGAAGAATCTGACTTGTCCGTCGTCCACGCCTTTCAGCTTGCCGCTTTCGATCGTGACCACCGGCGGTGCAGCCAATGCCATGCCGACGTTGAGGCATGACACCGCCGCGAAGACAATCGTACCGATGTGCATGGCTCGTTTCATAGCTAGCTATGCGTCGGTTCCGATTGCAATGACGTAATAGCGCGCTGGTTGATCGCCGACATTCTTCCAGCCATGCAACTGGTTGGGCGCTGCAAAGGCGATGTCTCCGCTCACCATGTGTTCGGTGACGGAGTTGTTGTAGAAATCGATGTTGCCCTCGAGCAGCACCATCAGCTCTGCATGCTTGTGTTGGTGCGGTGGATGAGGCATCTGTCCCGCTGGAAGTGTGGAATGATGTATGTCGAGCGCTTCTCCATCGGAGATTTTGCCGCTCAGCACCGGGCGCGTTTCCCAACCCGATTTCTGCTGCACGACTTTAAGGCTCTTCAGCGAGTAGGCGTGTGACTGCGTGAGAGAGGGGTTGGCATCTTCCGCGAAGGAAGCTGTACGCGCTGCTGCGGCAAAAGCTGGAAGCAACGAAAGCGCCATTCGGCGAGTGAGAGTTTGCATCGAGCAATGATAAAGATGCGCTTAGCCAGTGACAATCGTCAGGGCAATCCGCTCAGGTCTTCTCTACGATTTCTCGCGTCGAGTAGAGCTAACTCCACAGCTGCCTCGAGGGCAAAAGCGAACACTTCGTTTGCTTGTTTCGGATCTACTGGAAAGTTTGGAGGCGCGGGCCGGGATCGAACCGGCGCATAAAGGTTTTGCAGACCTCTCCCTTACCACTTGGGTACCGCGCCTTGGCAGGGCAGCCTTTTCCTGGACTTACTTCCAACCACCTTAGCCAACCCGGCTGGCGCCGGAAGGCGGTTGGAGCGGGAGACGAGATTTGAACTCGCGACCCTCGCCTTGGCAAGGCGATGCTCTACCACTGAGCTACTCCCGCTTAAGTCGATCCCAGAGTTTTTGTATCCTGTCCGGCGTTTAGCCAAGTCGGGATTTAGCCACTCTGGTATCGCTGTAGTCGCAAATTCGAGTATACCGGGCAGCCCAAATGAGGTCAAACTGATTGCTTGTTTGGGTAGGTGGCTCGATCTGCTGTAGTTCTATGCCTCCTTGGTGCTTTTCGCCTCAGGCAGAAACCGGCGCGTCCGTGCTAGCGGAGCCCCTCTCCTCGCGCACAATCTGGCCGTCGCGCATGTAGAGAATTCTGGTGGCGATGGCCGCCGCTTCAGGGTTATGGGTGATCATGAGCGTGGTCTGTCCCAACTCGCGGTTGGAGCGCATGAGCATGGCTAGAACAGCATCAGAATTCTTGGTGTCCAGGTTGCCGGTTGGCTCGTCGGCCAGCACGATTGCCGGGCGAGGGATCAATGCGCGCGCAATGGCCACGCGCGTCTGTTCTCCGCCGCTCAGCTCAGAAGGACGGTGGTCGAGCCTGCCCTTGATGGAAAGCAGATCGCTGAGGTGGTCGAGATAAGCCTTGTCGAGGGGCTCTTTGCGGCCGCTGATCGAATATGCCACCTCAATGTTGCCCATGGCCGTAAGGGTGGGCAGCAGGTTGAACTTCTGGAAAACAAAGCCAATACGATGTTTGCGCAGGCGCGTGCGTTCACCATCGCTTAAAGTGGCGAAATCAACGCCGTCTATCTCAACGCGACCTTCTGTCGCGCGGGTAAGGCCACCGAGCAGGTAAAACAGTGTGGATTTGCCTGACCCGGAAGGTCCGACAATGGCGACGAATTCGCCCCTTTCCACTTTGACGGAGACTCCGCGTACGGCTGGTACCTGGAGCTTTCCTGCGGAATAAACCTTGGTGAGGTTTTCGGCACAGATGATGGCTGTAGAGGCTTGTTGCGGCACACTCTGATTGTAAATGGCTAAGCGTGTATCGGCAGAGCCGCGGTCACGGAGCACGACCACTGAGCGGCAAGCGGCAGTAAGCGTAAAATCAAGCTTTCATGCATGAACTTTCCATTGCGGCCAGCATTGTTGATGCAGTTAGTGAGACGGTCTCGCGGTATCCCGGGGCGCGGGTAAAAGAGGTTCGGCTGCGCGTGGGCGCGCTTGCCTCAGTAATTGAGGATTCGCTGCAGTTTTGCTGGGGCGTGAGCGTCGAAGGCACGTCGCTGCAAGGGTCGAAACTCGTGGTCAACATTCTGCCCGTAGTGGTGCATTGCTCGGATTGTGGCAAGCAGGGCGAACTTGGAAGCCTGCAGAGCTTTCGGTGCCCCCATTGCGGTAAGCCGGCCAGCGACTTACGTCAGGGCCGCGAGTTGGAAATAGATTCGATCGAAATTGACGAGGCGGAGGAGGCGGTATGACGACCAGGATCGTTGAGCTACGACGCGGAATTCTCAAAAAGAACGATGAGCTAGCGGCTGGTCTTCGCGACCGCTTTGATTCCGCAGGCGTGCTGGTGCTGAACCTGGTTTCGAGCCCGGGCACGGGTAAGACCGCATTTTTGGAGAGTACGTTACGCGAGCTTAGAGTCAAGGGTGCAAAGGTCGCTGCGCTGGTGGGCGATCTGGAAACCGATAACGACGCACGCAGGCTGGCTGCCAGCGGAGCGCCGGTGCGGCAGATCAATACGCACGGCATTTGCCACCTTGATGCCGAGATGATCGACAAGCATCTTCTCGGTTGGGACGGCATGGATCTGTCTGCCCTCGATTTTCTGTTCATTGAGAATGTCGGCAACCTCGTGTGCCCGTCGAGCTACGACCTTGGCGAGAAGATTCGGGTGGCGCTGCTGAGCGTGACGGAGGGCGAGGACAAGCCATTGAAGTATCCGACGCTCTTTAACTCGGCTGATGCTGCCGTTATAACGAAGATCGATATTGCAGAGCCATGCGGTTTTGACCGCGAGCTTGCACTCAAGAACATCGACGAAATCCGCCCTGGAATTCGTGTGTTTGAAACCAGCGCCAAGACGGGCGCTGGTATGGATGGGTGGCTGGCTTATCTGGCCGCCGAACGAGCTGCGCGAATCGTCTGAGGCTGTCAACGAGTTGAACGAATGTTCTTGATTCCCGCAGGCCTGCTTGATTAACATCGGCGTCCTGCCGAGATCAGCGCACAGGTTGTCACTTTCTCTGGTTTTCGGCATCCTTCCTGAATTCAGAAAGCGAGGTCGAACGATGAAGAAGTTCCTTTCCCTCTTATTCGTTGCTGTGTTCGCGATTTCGATGGCGACCGGTTGCAAAACGACTGCGAACACTCATGATGCTGACGTGCAGGCAATCAAGGACGTTGAAACTCAGTGGAACCAGGCTTATGCGTCCAAAGATCTTGACAAGCTTTTGGCCAACTATGCCGACGATGCTGTTCTCATGGCTCCGGGGGATTCTGCTGTCTCTGGCAAGGATGCGATTAGAACGATGCTGAAGCAGATGGTCTCTGATCCAACGATGACGCTGAAGTTTCAGGCGTCAAAGGTTGACACGTCGAGCTCAGGAGACATGGGCTACTCGCAGGGCTCATATGCGCTGACGTTGACCGATCCCGCTTCGAAGCAGTTGATCAACGATCACGGCAACTATGTCACCGTCTATCACAAACAGGCGGATGGAAAGTGGTTGGCAGTCTCCGACATAGCTTCGTCTGCGGTGCGTCCGCCAGCGCCTGCCGCTCCGGCTGCGAAGAAGCACTAGAACTGTCCACACGTAATGACTCCTCCGGTTTTGCCGGAGGAGTTTCATTGCCAGGTGGGACGACGAAGAATACGGCTTTTGTCGACGAACACGCGTGCGGTTGCTATGCCAAACAGGAAGCCTGCGATGTGAGCCAGGTAGGCCACTCCGCCTGTGCGCACCGTTGCGACAGTGCCGAAATCGAGCACCTGCATTACAAACCAGAATCCTATGAGAAATACCGCGGGGATGTAACTGACGCGAATGAAGATCAGGAACCAGATCAGCGTACGGATGCGATCGCGAGGGAACGTGATGATGAACGCGCCCATGATGACGGCGATGGCGCCGCTTGCGCCCAGGCAGGGAATGGTTGAAAAGGGATCGCCGAGCACCTGCGCCATCATAGCGAATGCGCCGCCGGCAAGATAAAAGAACAGGAAACCGATGTGTCCGATGGCGTCTTCCATTGCCGGACCGAACGCCCACAGGAACACCATGTTGCCGATGATATGCATCCACCCGGCATGCATGAACATTGAAGTGATTAGAGTGATGGCGTGATGCCCGTGAGTGACCTGCAAAGGAATCACGGACCACTCGCGTACGAAGCGGTTGCCGCCGGCCAGCTCAAGCAAAAACACGTACACATTGACCACAATGATGAGGGTGGTTACGAATGCGAACCCCCGCGGGCGGCGCGAAACATCGCCGAGGGGGATCATGCCTCCCATTACATGCCGCCCTTGCCAAGCAGAAATCCGATGCCGTAGGTGACTGCGCCCTCAAGCGCACCTACGATCGTCATCTCCATGCCTGAAGACCACCACGAACGAACCGTGATGAGGCTCTTGGCTGCACCGACGGCAAAATGCGCAATCAGCGATACGACGGCTGCGGCGATGACTGCAGGCACGCCTTGCATGAAGAAGAACGGAATGATCGGAATAGCTGCGCCGATTGCTGTCGAGAGCGCTCCTGAACTGGCCGAAACGAGCGGATTCGAAAGTGAATCTTCGCTTGAACCCAGACGTTCGCTAGTCAATGCGCGCAGCAACTGTTCAGGGTCGCTGGCGATGTGGTTGACCATCGTCTGCGCGTCTTCTTCCGGCAAACCTTTCACCTGGTAGTAGAGAGAGAGAAGCTCGCGCGCCTCAGGTCCGTTCATCGTAATGGCTTCGCGTTCGCGCGCTACCTCTGCGTCATAAATCTCTTTTTCGCTTTTTGCGGCTAGATATGCGCCGGAGCCCATAGACAATGCTGAAGCGATGAGGCCCGATAAACCAGCAAGCAGAACGTATTTGCTGTCGCCCGCGGTTGCGCCGGATACGCCCGAGACGATTCCGAAGATGGCGCCCAAACCATCGTTCACACCGTAGATCGCATCGCCGATCCATGCGCCGGGCTGCTTGCGCCCCTGATTGCGCTTGGCCAGTAACTCTTCCAGTACAGCTTTGGCTTCGATTTTTGGCGCGCCGGCAGGGGCGGTGTAATGCCCGCGAAGCAAAGAGCCCAGTTCACGGTAGTGTTCTTTTTCGTCCTCGATGACGTGGTCGAGAATGGCCGTGGAGCCTTCGTCGCCCAGCGCTTTAAGTTGTTCGCCGTAGTTAGCGATGTGCCGGCTTTCTTCGATTTCAAGCCGGCGGAGAGCCATACGGATGCCACCGGCACGGTTTGCCAGTGAATCAGCCTCGCCGCCGGGATTGCCTTTGTATACGGGTTCGTCGCCGCCCAGTTCCTTGATGCGCTCAGCCCAGAGGGCCGCATGCTCCAATTCGGCGGCTGCCAGATGGCGCAAAACCTGCGCGCGAACCGGCTCCTGGTCGCGGTCGGCAAGGGCGTTGTAGGTGCTATAGCCCTCCATCTCGGCCTGCCAGTTGCCTTCAAGGGCCGCCAGCACTTTCTTCAACTTGGCGGGGTTCATCGTCGCAGTCGCCATCGGATACTCCTTACGTTTTTAACGAATTACATGAGCTGCTATCGATTCAAGTCAGGCTCGCAGTCTCGCCGCTGATCCCAAAAAAACGGAACCTACCCAGCTTGGGGGAATCCTGGCGAGATGAATCTGCACGCAGCGTGCTCTCATTGAGGATAGCGGAAATTGAAGGTTTCTCGCCAGTTACGCATTGTGCGATGGATGGCGCGTCGCGCGGAAATAGGCGTACTATGTTGTCGGTTTCGAGGCGGACCAAGTTATGTCCGTTAAGTTGGATCCACACAATCGCCTGAAAAGCACCTTCAATGTGCTGATGGCACTGGCAGTCGTCCTCGTCATGCTGCTGCTTTTCCTGCGAATGGTCACGTTCGTAGTTGGACACCATCACGTGTAGCCGCTATACCGGTGCAGCTGCTATACCGGTCGGCCGCTTCGCGCGCGCCAGGCTTTGGCGTACTTCCAGTGGATATAGATTGAGTGGTTCAGGTGCTGAAGCAGGCCTTCAGGTCCATCCAGGAAGCCCAGACGGAAAATGTAGTTGTAAATGAAGGTGGCCACCGGATTGAAGACTGAATGCCAGAGCAGCGCTGCCATATTCTGCGGAGCGCGGCCCGACTCGATCAGCATCCACGCGCTTAGTGTGCTGTAGCGGTTTACGTGTTCCACGTACTCTTCAATGGTCGGATAGCAATGGTGTAGCAACGGATTGCGAAGTTCGCCCGCGGGCCCGCCGGAATCCATACTCTCGTGAACCGCGCGCTGAGCGAACTTGGCCCAGCCACGTTTGAACAGGCGCAGCTTCGGGTCGGGCCAGTATCCGCCGTGGCACAGCGGCTTGCCCATAAAGTGATTGAGTCGTCGAAGCTGATATGCGCTGAAGGGCGGAACTGTGGCGAGAGTCGCCTGGATCTCTCCCGCGAGCTCGGGGCTGACTTCTTCATCGGCGTCCAGCGAAAGGACCCACTCGCACGTTGCGTGGGCTATGGCCGAATTCTTCTGTGCTGCGTAGCCTTTCCACGACTCCTGGAATACGCGCGCGCCTGCGGCTCGCGCGATAGCGACAGTTTCATCCGTTGAGCCCGAATCGACGACAACAATCTCCTGTGCCCAGCTGACGCTTTTGAGCGTGCGCGGGAGATTGGATGCCTCGTTCAGCGTGATGAGCACAACAGAAAGCGTTAACGCCATCGTGCAAAGAATAAACTGCCAGACACATTCCTGGCACGCTCAAGGACGTAAGAAGTGGAATTCCTAATTTGCCGTTATCTGTAAGGGTTTGGGAGCACCCGATAAAGCAACCAATTGCCTTGGCGAGCAACAAAGCTTGGCCAGCCTTGCGCTGTCGGCCTGCATCGCCTTTTCTTCGCGGAGCGTGTCGACAGTCTGCTTGAGGACCTGCGCCGCACCGGAATGTGGGGGCGTGATGATGCGGTAGTGCATCCACTTGCCTTCGCGCCGAGCAGCGACGATGCCCGCGCTGCGCAGGTAGGCAAGATGACGGGAGATCTTCGGCTGCGGAGAATCGAGAATTTCAACGAAGTAGCAGACGCAGATTTCGCGGTCGCCCATCAGGTTCAGCAGACGTAGCCGGGTAGGGTCTCCGAGTGCCTGGAAGAAGCGAGCCAGGTCGAATTGTGCTTTCGCCGCCATGTAGATATATTCGCATTGACGAATACGATAGTCAAGCATATAGTCGTTTTAGCGAATATGTTGTGAGGTGATTTATGACAGAGCAATTCTTGGAATCAGTGAAGGCCAAATACGGCGCGGTGGCGGAGAGCTCGCTTTCAAACGAGCACGCGGGAGTAAGGGCGGTAGCAGAAGCATTCGGATACAGCGCGGAGGAATTAACGTCGATTCCTGCCGACGCGAACATGGGCCTTTCGTGCGGAAATCCAACGGCCACTGCTCATCTGAAGCCAGGTGAAGTGGTTGTGGATCTTGGTTCTGGCGGAGGGTTGGACGTGTTTCTTGCTGCCAAAATGGTTGGTCCGACGGGCAGAGCGATCGGCATCGATATGACTCCGGCGATGATTGAACGCGCACGCGCCAACGCGCAAGGGGGTGGGTATACCAACGTTGAGTTCTACTTGTCGACGATTGACAAGATTCCATTGCCGGACGCATCAGTCGATTGCGTGATCAGCAATTGCGTTCTCAACCTGGCACCTGATAAGCCAGCGGTGTTCCGCGAGATATTCAGAGTGCTGAAGCCCGGCGGGCGCCTCGCGGTAAGCGATATTGCTTTGAAGGCAGAGTTGCCTGAGGCGGTGGCGTCGAGCATGGCGGCTTACGTGGGATGCATTGCGGGCGCCATTCGCATTGAAGATTACAAGGGCGGCCTTCTGCAGGCTGGGTTCAAATATGTTGAGATTGTGGACAGCGGAAAAGATCTAAACGCCTATGCGAAGGTTGAGAATCAGTCGGGCTGCTGCTCGGCCGCCATGGATGCTGGTTCGCCGTTCAAGATTGCGGAGAGCTCTTGTTGCGCTCCGGCAGCTCCCAGCATGCATGAGGACTTGAGTAAGCTGCTTTCGGAATACGATGTGAACGCGGCAGCCGCAAGCGTGAAAGTATACGCACTGAAACCCGAAGCGAAGAGTTGTTGCGGACCCAATTGCTGCACGTAAGATCCCCGCGCGATCCGATACGTCCCTGGTCGAAGCTGAAGATTCGATGTTCTGGCCGCAGTTCTACTTGGTAGGCTAAAGCATCCAGTGTTTGGAATTCATCGTCGGTTTCGATCAGGGAGCATAGCAAGCGATGTCGAAGAGCCGTCTTGAAGCGTTCAGCGACGGTGTGCTGGCCATCATCATCACCATCATGGTGCTTGAACTGCACGTACCCGAGGGTAGAGACTTCAGCGTCCTGCGCCCGATGCTGCCTGTCTTGCTCACTTACGTGCTGAGCTTCGTCTATGTTGGAATCTACTGGAACAATCACCATCATCTTCTGCATGCCGTAAAGCGAGTGAAAGGCAGCGTGTTGTGGGCTAATCTGCATTTGCTCTTCTGGCTATCGCTGTTTCCATTTGTCACCGGTTGGATGGGCGAAAACGGTCTTGCACCGCACCCTGCGGCTCTCTATGGCATTGTCCTGATGATGGCCGGATTTGCATACTGGATACTCGAGCGCACGCTCATTTCCTCTGAAGGCGCAAACTCGGTGCTGGCGACAGCAATTGGCAGCGATCGAAAAGGAATACTTTCGGTTGTGATTTACGCCATTGCCGTTCCAATGGCGTTTCTGGGCCATTGGGTGGCGCAATGTCTTTACGTGCTGGTTGCGTTGATATGGCTGATTCCTGATCGGCGCATCGAGAAAGCACTTTCCGCCGAGTGAGCCATCGGTATTCATGGGGCCGCTGCTGCTTCGACTTCTGCCCACTCTTCAGGTGTCAACTTCAGCCTGGCGGCGGCAACGTTCTCTTCAAGGTGCGCGATTTTCGAAGTTCCAGGAATGGGCAACAGAACTGGAGAACGATGCAGCAGCCACGCAAGCGAAAGTTGTGACACGGTTGCACCGTGCAGCTTGGCTAGATGTGCGAGTTTCGCGGCGGCGGGATGGTCGGGCTTCATCAGTTTTCCAGCTGCATTTGGATACCACGGCAAGAAGGCGATATTTTGTTGCTGGCACCAGTTGAGCGTTTCCTCGTGCTTCCTGTCCCCAAGACTGTATCGATTCTGAATTGAAACTATGTCGATATATTTGCGGGCCTCTTCCAGTTGCACAGGTGTAACTTCACTTAATCCAACGTGCCTGATTTTGCCCTGCTCCTGCATGCGCTTGAGCGCGCCCAGTTGTTCGTCGAGCGGCGTACGAGGATCGATCCGGTGTAGCTGATAGAGATCAATCCTTTCGAGCTTGAGGCGGCGCAGACTCATCTCAACGCACTGAATGAGGTACCCTGCACGGCCAACGTACTCAGTTTTAGCGGGGCCCTGGCGCGTAATGCCACCCTTGGTGGCGATGATGAGACCGGTTGGATAAGGAGCGAGTGTTTCACCGATCAGGCGCTCGGCGATTTCAGGGCCGTAGGCATCGGCCGTATCGATGAGGTTTACGCCGAGATCAACCGCGCGGCGCAGCACGCGCCGAGCTTCAGCCTCGTCTGCCGGCTCACCCCAGGCTCCGTCGCCAACAAGCCGCATGGTTCCGTAGCCCATCCGGTGAACTGGTAAATCGCCACCAAGAAGAAAAGTTCCGCTGGCCGCTGCCAAAGAATGCGTCTCACTCATGATGGATTCGATTCTACTGGTGAAATTCCGTTGCACCCTACCATCTGGAGTGTGCCAGAATTCAAATGTCTGGGGAGACAAACACTCAGGTTGGGCAGATCTCCTGCCAGCAGGGCCTGATCCGCCGGGAACCGCCGGCTCACTGGCTGCGTATTCTCATACGCAGCAGCACGGAGATTAGCTTATGAGCAGCTACGCCTATCCAAATCCGCAAGCGATCTTTTACCAGCAATACGAAGTGGTGCGCCGCGACGAGGTTGTTGGCATTCTTCTGGCCTTGTTTCTGGGCACTTTTGGCGCTCACCACTTTTATTTGCGGCGCACAGGGCTTGGGATTCTTTATCTGTGTTTCTTCTGGACGGGCATTCCTGCGATTGCCGGCTTGATCGAGTGCTTCTTTATGCCGATACGAGTGCGGGAGTTTAACGCGATTCAGGCGGCCGGAATCGCCGCGGCGCTTGGAATTCCAATGCCGATCTATGGGCAGCCTGTGCCCGCACCAGCTGGAAACACGGTAGCTGACCAAATCGCAACTGAGAAGAAGTGCCCGCAGTGCAACCAGGCGAATCCGAGTACCGCGCACTTCTGCTCCGGATGCGGCGGCAAGCTTTAGAGCAGAAGCAGCACATCGGAAAAACGCTACATATTCGCCTGACCAGACCGCATCGACTCGTTGAATTTGGGTTTTGTGAAGTCGAGTGCTGCATCAAGAGCAGCGCGATACTCAGGAGCACGTTCCAGCAGCGCTGGAGTGGGCGCGGCATATTCTCCTTCGACGGCCATCAATCCCGCGCCAGCTTCATTTTTGGCTGCTTGCAGCAGGTCCTGCTCTGTGGTGTTGAGATACTGCGCGTCGCGGGGATCGGCGATCCACACTGGAGCGTTGCCGCCGAGTACACCTGAAAGCCAGTAAACCTTACTGAGCAAATATTTCAGCCGCTCGTTTTCATCAGTGTCAGTAAAGACAAAGCGCTTTTGCCAGCGGCTGTAGAAGCGCGTGGTCACAGGAACCGGCTGACGGTTGCCGCTCTTGAGGAATTCCAATTGGCCGAGGTCCACCGTCTTGCGCACCGCGTTGTAGACGAAGGTCTCGGCGTAGGGCTGCTCCATCGCTGGAACGATTTCGGCAAAGGTGAGCGTCACTGCGGCTGCGATTTTTGCGTGCAGGTTATGTTCGCCGCCATCGGCGAGGTTCATTTCGCCGTGCACGATATAGGTGTCGGCGCCGGAGGTGGACTGGTGAAACGGCCACTCGAATTTGCCGAAAGCTATTGGCAGACCAGCGAGCGTTACATAGCACTCTGGGCGCGGATTGCGCAGTCGCTTGGCCTGCGCGGCAAGGTGTGCCGTCATTTGCGGCAGAAGTTCAGGCTTATCGAAGTTGAAACTCTCGCTCAACTCCAGCTTGAGGGTTCTCGCGGTGGCCGCAACGGTCGGCAACGTCAGCTCGAAGATTGCGGTGGGCCGTCCTTTGAAGTCAGCGCCCTCAGTGACGGAACTCAACGTTAAGCCAGCCTTTGCGGCTGCTGCCTCGACCTGTGTAACCAATTGCGATTTCAAAACTGCTGCCATGCTCGGGGAATCCTCGATCCA
>Ga0157374_10004299_pt1 | contig 11973 bp, 10 predicted proteins | sample M25metaG_FD_115308 | JGI IMG/M metagenome (GOLD analysis project Ga0157374, IMG submission 115308) | Miscanthus rhizosphere microbial communities from Kellogg Biological Station, Michigan, USA - M2-5 metaG | ecosystem: Host-associated > Plants > Roots > Rhizosphere > Soil | place: USA: Michigan...
AGAACTTCATGCCAACTTTTGCAGCTATCGACATCGGATCGAACTCGTGCAGGTTGAAGATCGCCAAGGTCGTGGCGCACCACTTGAAGACGGTCGCCGAAGATCGCGAGGTCACGCGCATCGGGGCAAGCGTGTTCGATTCCGGACTTGTCTCTCCTGAGGCGATGGCGCAAACGCTGCGCGCTCTCAAGCGTTTTCAACGTGCCGTGCAGGCTCATGGAGTGGATCAGATTCGCGTAGTTGCCACCTCGGCCATGCGCGATGCGCGTAATGGCAGTGCGTTCCAGGCATGGGTGAAAGCGGAAACCGGCTGGAACATGGAAATCATCTCCGGTTTGGAAGAAGGCAGGTTGATTCATCTCGGCGTGACAGGCGCCGAGCTCGGCGCAGGTGGCAAGGTTCTGCTGCTCGATCTCGGTGGAGGCAGCTGCGAGATCACGCTTTCAGAACATAAGCGCATCAAAGAGACCGTCAGCATGCCGCTCGGCGCAGTGCGCCTTACTGAAGCTTTCATCACCGCCGACCCCGCGCCGAAAGATGGGCTTATGCGCATGCGGCAGTGGATCGCCCGCGAGATTCGCCGTGCGCATCGCAAGATTCAGCCGGGCAAAGTGCCCCTGGTGATCGCCACATCGGGAACGGCTGCGGCCTTGAGTGATGCCTATGCAGCCGGTGTGAGATTGAACAACGCGCAGAGTGCACGGCCGAGCAAGCGTAATCGCGGCGAAACGCCAGCGCTGGTGCCCACGCGCTCTGTGCGTAAGCTGGCCGCCTCGCTTGCAAAAATGTCGCTACCAGAGCGCGAAGCAGTGCCGGGAATCGGCCCGCGCCGGGCAGAAATCATCGTCGCCGGTGCCGAAGTCTACGCAGAACTGCTGGACAGTTTCGGCCTGCAGGGATTCCGCTATTCGCCGCTGGGGCTACGAGACGGCATTCTGGTGCAGATGCTGGCCGAGCAGGACGCGCGCGCCACATCGCACGCGGAGTTTGAACATGAGCGCTGGGAGAGCGTGCTGGCCACTGCACGACGGTACGGCGTCGATGCCAAGCAAGCCGAGCCGGTTCGCGCGCATGTTTTGCAATTATTCCGCGAACTGCAGACGCTTCATCAATTGCCGCATGAATATGAGAGTTGGCTTTCCGCCGCGGCCATGCTGCGCGACACCGGAAAATTCATCAACCATCAGGGGCACCACCGGCACACGCAGTACATCATCTCCAGCACAGAAATTTACGGATTCACCCAGCTGCAGCGCACCATGATTTCTGCAGTGGGACGCTACCTGGGCAAGAGCCGTCCCCAACCCGGCGATCGCGCACTCCGCAACATTCCTGCGGAAGAGCATAAGAACATTCATCGTGCAGTTGTGCTCTTGCGTTTAGCTGTGGCGCTTAACCAGGACCGTGCCAGCGACGTGCTGCGGGTAGCAGTAAAGCTCTATCCGAAACGAGTCTATCTGGAAATTAAACCAGGCCGCACCGGCGCTGAACTGGAGCTTTGGTCGCTGCGCAAAGAAGCGGGCTACTTCCGCGAAGTCTTCGGTCGTGAGCTCTTGGCAACGCTGGCGTAGATGGCCCTCGCCGAACGCGGATCAATCAGGAACTGCAACCGCGGCGGGTGGTGCTCAAGATCAACTCGCGCAATGGAAGCCTTCCGCATCCGTATAGCCGCCCCCCCGTTGCCAGTGATCAGTCGGCCAAGGAATTGGTACAAGATGGGATTGTGGCCCACGGCGAGCAAGCCCTCATGCGTTGAATATTTCACCAGCATGTCCTGGAACGCCGAGAAATCGGCATTCGGCATTAGCGCTTTGCTCGTCTCCACTTTACCGTCGTAACCAAGCTCGGTGCCAACGTACTGGGCTGTTTGCATGGCTCGTTTCAACGGACTCGAAACAACAGCATCGATCGACACCTTGAGTGCACCGAGCATGCGAGCCATCAGCACGCATTGCTCTTTCCCTTCTTTAACGAGACCGCGCTTAGCGTCGAGAGTGGGGTTCTCCCGGAAGAGTCCGGCATTGGCGTGGCGCATTAAGTAGAGGATCATAAAGAAGGGCTAGCGTGCTCTTGCGAGGGAGGAGCGGCTACCAGGAATTCGATTTTAACACGATTGTAACAATCGGTCGCGAACTGCGGCAGCGAACTGGCGCGCTGGAACAGTCATTTTCAGGCATGACAACCAGCGTCGAGGGTAGGCGTGTCCTGATGTTTGTACATCAGGAAATACTCACGATGCCCGAGCGCTTCCGGCTTTGACTGCTGTCCGCTGGCAACCGCCTGCACCAGCGAGGCGAGCTCTTCGGCGGCGGCATTTAGTGAAATTTCACCTGTCAATATGCGGCCTGCATTGAAATCCATATCATCGCGCATGCGGTTGAACGTGATGCTGTTGCCGGTGACTTTGATGAGCGGCGAAACTGCACTGCCAATGACGCTGCCGCGGCCCGTGACAAACAGGACGATCTGCGATCCCGCACAGATCAGATCCATGATGCCTTCAGTGTCGTTCGGATTGGTGTAGCCAAACTGCATGAAGTGCGGATCGGGCACGGAGTCGAGCAGCCACAGGCCATTGTGCGGAGGCCGCTCGGCGACGCGGATCACGCCTTCAATGAGGCGGCTGCCGCTTTTGGCAAATGCGCCCATGCTTTTCTCTTCAATTGTGGTGAGGCCGCCGGCAAAGTTTCCGGGTGCAACTGAATATTGGCGCACCTCGCGACAGTAGCGTTCAGCCTTGTCGTAAGCGGAGAGCAATTGTGCACGAGCCTGCGGCGACGCAGCGCGCTCGTTGAGGATATGCCGAAGGCCGATCATTTCAACAATCTCTTCGAAGACAGCCGAGCCGCCACGATCAACAAGCAGATCGAAAAATGCGCCAACTACGGGATTGCCTGCAAGGCCTGAGGTTCCATCGGAGCCGCCGCACTCAGAGCCGACTACGAGATCTGCCCAACTCATCGGCACAAGCTGAACTTGGCCATTCATCTGCGCGCGCAGACGGGTGATAATTTCTTTGCCATGTGCGATGCCCGATTTCGTTCCGCCATTTTCCTGGATGAAGAATGAGTCGGCCGGGCGACCGGACTCGCGCACACTCTGCGCGATTTTGGCGGGCTGCGTGTACTCGCAACCAAGGCCGACCGCGAGGACTGCGCCAACGTTCGGGTGCCGTCCAAGAGCGAGGATCATGCGGATGGCGTATTGGTTGTCGTAGCAGCCGGGAAACCCGATAACCTGCACGTCGTCTTCATCGCGGCCGATGGCGTGCGCAACATGACTGGCGCACTCAACCGTGTAAACGACGAGGATCGTGTTCCGAATACCTTTCCTGCCGTCGCCGCGGAGATAACCCTGCCAAGTCTCATTCATAACGGACATCCTCCGGCACTCCGGTGTGTACATCAAAAGCGTTCGACCGCTCATCAAGCCGGCTTCCGCAGTTATGAAGGTGCACCCATTCGCCTTGTTCGATTGCGCAAGTGGCTGATCCGATGACCACGCCGAACTTGATGATGTCCTCACCTTTCGCAATCGCAACGACGGCGATTTTGTGGCCGTGCTCGATCGCTTCACGCCCGATGATTTGCGATTCACCTGCCGCACCGCGGACAGTGACTGGTCCCGGTTGCGCTGGTACAAGAAGAGTCGCGACGTTATCGCTGGTGTTGATCTGGAACGCGACGGGCTGCGCGGCAGGGGTTTGCGATGCCATAGGTGCAAGCATATCGCTTTGCCGGCGTTTCGTGCTCGTCTCATTGCGCATTGAAGGACCAAAGTTCACTGACCAACAGGCCGCCGAGCCAGTTGCGTCGCGCAACTAAGCCATAGCCGCGATTGCGCAGTGCGGCGCGGTAGTCGGGAAGTTTGCGGACCATAAGTCCAGTGAGTCGGCCGAAAGCCCAATAAAGGCTGCTGATCAGCGGACGCGCAAAGAGCCGCCCGTAAGCGCTGGGAGGGATTGCAAACTCCGAGATCAGCCATTTTGCTGATGGCGTAATCGCGCAACCAACTGTCATCGCCAGCGTTTCAACTTCGGCCGCAGTTAGACAGTCGAGAAAAAAGTGGGTCACCACCAAGTCATAGGGTGGGCCTTCCGGATGCCAAAAGCGCGCATCAGTGTTCCAGGCTCTGACGCGATTTGCGTTTGTACCGGCGCGTCGGCGCAATTCGTTCAGCATGGCCGGGCTCGCATCCACAGCATCAATTTGAGTATGGGGATTTGCGTGAAGCAGGCGCGCAGTGAAGCGGCCATCTCCGTCCCCCAGGACCAGCACGCGCGGGCAATCAGCAACCCGGCCTAAGAATGCGCATCGACACCAATGGAGCCAGGGACCAAATGTCGCCAATTCCATCCAGCGGTAGATGTGCGCAAGCCGGTTGAAGTCGGGCGGAGATTCTAATTCTTTATTTGACGTTGCACTCATCTGCTAAACAATGGAGCCAGAAGCAGCAAAGCGGGTGTAAGCAGCGCCAAATCCGCTGCGGCCCGCTGCGTGATGGGAGTGACGCTGTTGCGGATGCGATCGAGAGCGGCCAATAGTAGCGCTGAAATAGCTCCGCAAAATATCAGGCTTGCACATCTTGGATGCGATTCAAGCAGGACCGAAGAACAAATGAGAGCCACTGCGCCGAATGCAGAAGCGGGGAATGCGATCTGACAGAGAGACGGATTCAGGCCGCGCGATTCCCAGCGGTCGATCGCATAGCAGTTGAGCCAAGCCAGTAGCGCGAAGAAGGCGATTGCGATGAGAGGCGGCCACTCTGCGAGCGAGAGATGAGCGCGCGAAATTGCCGGGAGTGCGCATCCGAAAGTGAACAGCACTCCTACAAGGAATTCTTTCGAAAGCATCGGAAGTAACTTGCGACCTGAGTGTACGCGTGTGAAGTAGAGCATGGATGCCGCTGCAAGCAGCGAATCGTGTGCCTTCGTGGTGCTCGGCATTCGCTGAAAAACAATCCATGCAGCGATGAATGCGCAAGCAATTGCGGCAGGAGCCAGAATGCGGCGATGATGCCAATGAAAGAAGTGTCTCTCGCGCAATTTCTCAACTGCAGATGATTGCATGCCGGTGCGCACATCGAGCAGGCGGTCTGCAACATAAACTGCCCAAACTCCCAGCGACAACAGGACGAGTACCCACCAGGGAAGCCGCACATCTATAACCCATGCAAACGCCGCGCACCAAACAAGCGCGACAGTCGACGCGTCAAGGCTGGCCAGGTGCCACATGCGTATGGGTAAAGGCGCGTTGTATTGAGATTGACTCCTGATTGCCGCCCCGGGTACTAAATCCGCAGAGATTAACAACGCTTGTTTTTGCGGGACGTCGAGACAATCATGATTGTGCCTCGCCATAGAGCACATGTTTGAACGTTGCTTCAGATCATCGTACAAACGGCGGTGTGCGAGGGGACGCGTCACTACTTTGATTTTATCCGCAATTGGTGCTTACTTGCCGAAAAGGCCCTTCAATTTGTTGACTGTGTCATTAATATGTTGTTGCTGATTGTTTGGTTGCTGCTGTCCGTTTTGTTGTCCAAGCAATCCGCCGGCTTGCTGTTTGACTAGAGTTTTCAGGTCGGCACGGATGATTGGGTTCGAAGTGGTTCCAGTGATCGTAAGAGGAACGCCTTTATCCGCTGCATTGTTCGTCTTGTTCCCGAGCAATCCGCCGAGCGCATTGATTCCCTGGTTGGCCAGCGAGCCCACGGGCGAAGCATTGGTGAACTTTGCCACAAGTTGGAAATCAAGCGCGCCTGAAGGAGCAACGGTGCCGCTACCAGTTGCCGTTCCAATGGCGGGCACTGATCCGAAAAGATTACTCAGCTTTGTCATCTGCGGCGAAGAATCAAGATCGGTGCTCAGCTTCTCAATCTGCGTACCGCCTTTGGTTCCATTCAGGCCGCTCATGCCTTGAATCTTTGAGCCAAGGTCGAAACCTTCCAACTCGGTTTTGTCGATCACCAGCGGTCCCGTAATAGTGGTGGCAGTCGCGGGTCCCGCGATGGCGAGATTAGCAGTAAGAGTGCCGCCCCGCAGCCGCGATCCGCTTGGCAGATTCACACCGACCGCCGGTAACATGTTTTCCAACTGATCGATCGGTAGACCGGGCGCCGAGAGGTGGAGATCGAGAACGGGCGTTTGCGCCGTCAGCCGGTAAGTGCCTGTGATGCGTGCCGCGACTGACCCGGAATGAATCGCGATATCGGAGATCTGGCCGGTGCGAGCGTCAAGATGACTGGTGACGTTGTAGTCGATGGTCACTGGCTGCGGCGCGGGCGATCCGGTGCGTGAAAGTTGAAGTTTCGAAGCTTGAATTTTTCCAGTGCTGGTCAGGTCGGTTCCGTTCGATGCGACCTGCCCATCGAAATCCGCAACCATGGCGATCCCTTGGCCGGGCGCGATTACGTTCGCTGCCACTGGGTCAAAGTGGGTCAGCTTCAGCTTGGCATTGAACGGAGTGTCAGATGCGTCCTTCTGCGAGATTGGGCCTGCGTTTCCTGTAAGCTCGGCGGCACCGTCACCCGGGAATTTTGCTGAGAGCTCGAATGGAAATGCTTTGAGAAACGAGAACTGCTTCACTGAGACGTCGATGCCCGTGCAGGTAAATGGCTTTCCTGTGGCGGGAAGCGATGAGACGGTTGCGCTGCCGTCCTTGACCTTAAACGCGCCAATCGTGAGCGCTGGGATCATGCTTTCTTGCGACGTGGAACTTTGCGTGGGCTTTCCACCGGAGCTGCCGATGTTCGAAAAGTTCCAGGTGCCATTCGCATTGTGGATCAGATTGATTGACGGGGAGTCGACGGTGATGTCGGTGATCTGCACAGAGTGATGGAACAGAAACGGCCCGAGCTCAATGCCAATGTGCAGTTTCTTCGCTTCGACGAATGGGGTCTTGGACATGGCTGGATCGTCGGCGATTGAGATGTTCTCGGCCACAAGGCTGCCGCTAAAGATGGAAAAGCTCAGATGTCCCAGCGCAACTTTGCGTCCCAGCGAACTCGTGAGGTCGTTCTCGATCCTCGGCCTGAACGTATCCGCATTCACGAAGAGCGGAATGAGTGCGATAACAAAGACGAAAACGGCAACAACGGCTATTGCGATCTTTACCCACCGGCTGCGCATGGAGATCTCCTTCATTCCAATGGTGCGTCTGAATTGTACCGCTCGAACATTCGAGGTGATAACCGAGCATCTGGTAAGTTCCGCCAGATTGCTGGCGCTCTAAACTACGATGGCATTTCTTCTCGGGGCGGCGGGGATTTCAGTCCGCGGCCGTTGCTTTTTTCGCGGCGTGCCTGGTGCGCGCTACGGCTATTTTGGCTTGCGGCGTGATCTTCTGCAGAGCCGGAATCGACTGTATATCGACTTTGCCTTCGGCCAGCTTCATTAAGAAATCCTGGCTGGAAAATGCCGGAGCGTCCTTCATCACTTTGCCTGCTCGGACGTAAGTGCCATCGGGCTGCTGGATCCTTGCTTTCACGGTGTCGGCCAGGTATGCAGGCAGGATCTCGTTGTGAATGCGAGAAAGCACCGCTGGATCGCGAACCGGGAAAACGACTTCGCATCGCTCGAATAGATTGCGTGGCATCAAATCCGCCGAGCCAACGTAGATTTCGTCGTCGCCGCCGCTGGCGAAGTGGAAGATGCGCGAGTGTTCGAGGAAGCGGCCCACAATTGAGCGAACGCGAATTCTTTCCGACAGGCCAGGCACGCCGGGCCGAAGGATCGAAAGCCCGCGAATGATCAGGTCAACCTCGACTCCATCTTGCGAAGCCTGATAGAGCGCTTCAATCACTGACGGCTCAAGCAGCGCGTTCATCTTGGCGATAATGTGCGCCGGCCTGCCGGCCTGCGCGTGTTCCTGCTCGCGACGGATGAGGCGGAGGAAGCTTTCTGCCATAGTGAGCGGCGCCACCATGAGCGGGCTGTAATCATCGACTTCGGCGTGTGCCGTCAGGTAGTTGAACACCATGTGCACACGTTCAGTAATTTGCGGATCGCAAGTGAGAACGCTCAGGTCGGTGTAGAAACGGGCCGTCACCGGGTTGTAGTTGCCGGTTCCAAGATGACAGTAGCGACGCGTAACGCCGTCTTCATCGCGGCGCACGAGCAGCGCCAGTTTGCAATGCGTCTTCAGTCCCACAACACCATGGAAAACCTGCACTCCTGCATCTTCCATGCTGCGTGCCCAGCGAATGTTTGAAGCCTCGTCGAAGCGCGCCATCAGTTCCACTACGAGAGTCGTCTCTTTGGTCGCGGCTGCTTCCGTCAGAGCTTTGAAAACAGGCGAATCCTCGCTGGTGCGGTAGAGGGTCTGCTTCATGCTCATTACAGCGGGATCTTCAGCACCCTGTTGAATGAACTCCACGACTGGATCGTAGGAATCGTAAGGGTGATGCAGCAGAACATCGTGCTGGCGCAGTTCGTCGAAGATGTTGGTTGACTTGCGGCTGAGCACGAGCGACCGAGGCGTGAACGGCGGGAATTTCAGATCGGGTCGGCGTACGTCCTCGTACAAAAACATGAGGCGCGAAAGATTGACGGGTCCTTCGCCGGGAAAGACCTGATCTTCATCGAGCTCAAAATTTACGCGCAGCCGCTCCAAGATTTCTGGATCGGCACCGGTCTCGATTTCCAGGCGCACTGCATCGCCTTTGCGCCGGTTGTGCAACTCCACGCGGATGGTTTCAAGCAAGGAGCGTGCTTCTTCTTCTTCAAAATAGAGATTGGAATTGCGCGTGACGCGGAATGATGCATGGGCCAGCACCTCATAGCCGCGATACATGCCGCCCAGGTGCTGCGCAATCAAATCCTGCAGAAGCAGGTATTGGTATTTACCTTCGGGGGCAGGGAGTCGGACAAAGCGGGGCAGTGCTCGCGGCACAGTAACGACTCCTAGAACCTGCGGGCCTGAACTACGGCGCTTCGCTCGCAGCAATAATGCAAGGCACAGAGCTTTATTTAGCACCCGCGGAAATGGGTGCGCGGGATCGATGGAAATCGGCGTGAGAAGCGGATCCACTTCGCGCTGAAAGTAGTCTTTTGCGAATGCGCGCGTTTCGACGTCGAGCTCTTCCCAATCGAGTAGAAGGACGCCCTGCTTGCGGAGCTCAGGCAGCAACATCTCATTCCAGCAGGCATACTGCGCGGTGACGAATGAGTGAATCTCTGCGGTGAGAGTCTCCAGCGATTCAGCGGGGCGCAAGCCGTCATAACCTTGTTCGCGGTAGCCGTCTTCAATGCGCTGCATCAAGCCGGCTTGGCGAATTTCTACGTACTCATCAAGATTGGAACCGGTGATGGCGAGGAATTTGACTCGCTCGAGCAGGGGGTTGGTCGGGTCCTCTGCCTCTTCAAGCACACGCCGATTGAACTGTATCCAGGAGTGATCGCGTCCGTTAAAGAGCTTTGGTTTCTGCGGAATTCTCGCCATGGCCGTTTTAGCCGTAGTTGAGAGTCTACAGCGTCGGGGTTTGATTTGACACGTTTGAGCCTTACGTCCGACATGCGCACCAGGCTTGCGGTGGTTCCATAAACCCCAGAAAACGCGCGTATTGCACCTTGGTGAATATTCTGCGATCGACGACGGGCGTGCAGACCGGCAAAAAGAGGCAGGCCGAAAGCAGGCGATTTGCATGCCCCCGGTCCGTGGGGTGTATCGTGTTTGCTCATGACGCACTTCAGGAAATTGCAGCTACTCTCTTTCGTGTCGATGTTTGCCTTTGCCGGGCTCGCCTGCGGTCAACAGAACGCAGGGATGAAGCCAGAAGAAACCGAAATATGGACGCCGGTGCCGGCAGTTGTGACGCCAGGTGCAACAGATGCCGCGCCACCTTCAGACGCGATCGTGCTGTTTGATGGAAAGAACCTGGATCAATGGGTGAATGCCCAGACTGGCGCTGCGGCTGAATGGGTCGTAGACGATGGTATTTTGACGGTAAAAAAAGCTAAGGGCATTGGAAATATTCAGACCAAGAAAACATTCAAGAATTTTCAATTGCACGTAGAGTGGAAAGTCCCCGAAAACATTACCGGCAGCGGTCAAGCGCGAGGAAACAGCGGGATCTTTCTTGCATCAACCGGACCCAACGATGACGGTTACGAACTGCAAGTTCTGGATTCGTATAACAATTCGACCTACGTGAACGGCCAGGCCGGCGCAATTTACAAAGAGAATCCGCCGCTGGTAAACCCCAACCGTAAGCCTGGCGAGTGGCAGACCTACAACATCGTCTGGACAGCACCGACCTTCAATGAAGATGGTTCGCTGAAGACTCCCGCGTATGTAACGGCTTTCTTAAACGGTGTTCTGGTGCAGAACCATTTCCAGCTAATCGGTCAAACGCTGTTCATTGGCAAGCCGTACTACAGAAAGTACGATCGTGCGCCGATCAAGTTGCAAGCACATGGCGATAAGAGCGAACCAATCAGTTACAGAAACATTTGGGTGCGCGAACTCCCGTAGTCGTGGATCTTGTTTTTCTAGATTTCTGCGATCCACCTCGCCGCCCATTGCCACTGGGCGGCGATTCTTTTTCCACCCTTCCTGCAATAAAGAAGAGTACGCCGCGTCTTACATAGCAGATTTCTGATGGCAAGATGCTGCTAGAGGGCAGATTTGGACCTCTGATCTGCGTTTAGCGTAATTCTGGATTGACTGGCACACGCGGCGGGGCGAGGATAGAAGGGAACCAGTCTGAAGCAAGCAACACGGCCTGCCTGATCCAAGGAAATGATAACGTTCCTGTGCGCCGGCCTCTCCCGTTGCAATCCTTTCCATCTGAATTTTTTCAAGGAGACCTAAATGCCGAATCAATTCATATCTAATTTGCACGTCAGCATTCCTCCACAGCCGATACCGGAAGGGGCAAAGGACTTTTCAGTACGGGTGCTCAGTCTCCTCGATGGAAAGGCAAAAGACGAAGCCACAGTTTCTCGCGCGCTGGAAGGTATGGACGCGATGCTGGACACGATTGCTGCCGGACTTTACAGCCTGGCTTCGATGATGGTGGGTGAGGGCGAGGACAGCGTGCGGCTTGTAGAAACCGCCGTGGCAACCACCGATGTTTCAGCTTGCGAAGACCCGATTGAGGGCCGCAAGAGCAGCCGGCGTGCATTGGCTAAGGCAGCATTGCAGATGATGGCGCAGCGTGATCCGAACAGCCTGGCGGCTCCGGAAGGCATTGAGCCGGCAGGTGGCTGTATCGACGATGACGACCTTGAAGCGGCCGGAGTTTCCAGTGTCGAGCTTCAGCGAATGATGTCGGGGCCAGACCGCGATCGAGTGCGCAACTGGCTTGAGAGTCTTCCCGTGGATCTGCGTACAGTCTTTGCGCTGCGTGCCGTGGGCGGTTTGTCTGCGCCGGAGACAGCGGCATTGCTAGCCGAATATGGTGGCCCAAAGGCTGCCGGTTGGAATACTGATGGCGTGCGCGCAGTATTTCGTCAGGGGCTTTGTTCGATTGCATCGCAGCTGATTCAGGCGTCCACGAAGAGCTAAGGTAATTAATGAGTCGGCCGCCGCAGCGGTTGTTAGCTGCGGCGGCGGCTTTTTGCACAATCACGCGGGGTCCCTTCACGCCCAGACTGTTTCGATGATTTCGAAAAAGCTGCGCCCTGGTTTCCACAGCCAGGAAAGTTGACCAATTGCGGTAATTCATTCAAAAACAGGGTCTTCGCAATCACACTGCGTACGGGCGTCAGTTCGATACAATCCAATTTGAGAACCTTGGGGCCGAATCTGCGCATCTATATGGGCGGCATCTTTTTCTGACAAAAGCACTTTTGCAGCGAGTTGAACTATCTTGATCCAGTCAAAATCTTTGGTTAGGAGTACGATCATTTCCTGTGCCTGCGCGGGGCTGCTTTGCCTTGCCTCAGCAGCGCAGACCGTCTCGGTCCCAAATCAAACCGCGCCAACTGCAGGGAGTTTTCAAGGCAGCGTCCCCACGGGCGAAGCCACCGGG
>Ga0157374_10004300_pt1 | contig 11972 bp, 9 predicted proteins | sample M25metaG_FD_115308 | JGI IMG/M metagenome (GOLD analysis project Ga0157374, IMG submission 115308) | Miscanthus rhizosphere microbial communities from Kellogg Biological Station, Michigan, USA - M2-5 metaG | ecosystem: Host-associated > Plants > Roots > Rhizosphere > Soil | place: USA: Michigan...
CAAAGGACGCCACGGGTAGCTACAACCTTGGACTGCGTGGGTTGATCGTTCCAAGTCTGATAGCTGCGCTTGTGATGTTTCTGCTGACCCGCAGTCTCGCGCAGCGCAGTGTTCCGGCCGGCGCAGTAGATCTAGCCGATGAGCCGGTTTGAACTAAGCACTTTGCAATAGCAATCCGCTATCCTTTCATCGAGTTAAATTTCTCCATCTATGCTGCGCAAGAACTTAGTCGCTGCTCTCAATCTGATCATCCTTCTGTTTGCCGGCAGCCGCACTACGCTCGGCCAGGCTTCCGCAAAGCCGCGCGCAGATGAGCAGTCTTATACGTTGAAAATGCCCGTGGATGAAGTGAAGGTAACGTTCCATGTTTCCGACGGGTCGGGTAACCCTCTCCAACACCTCAACAAGAGTGAAATCGACCTCTTCGACAATGGAAAGTTGCAAAATCGCAAGCTGGCCTTTCACGAGTACAGCGATCTGCCCATTCGGGTAGGCTTCCTCCTCGACAACAGTCCTTCAATGCAGACCCAGCTCGATCGAAGCCAGTTGATTGCATCGCAGCTGATCAAAGAATTCTTCAGGCCGCAGTCAGACAGCGCATTCACCATGGGCTTCGGCGTCGACTCGCGCGTGACTCAGGATTGGACCAGAGACTCCAATTCTGTTTCGAAGGGAATCACCGCCGGCCTCGTGAAGGAACCGACCCAAAGCGATGGCACGGCGCTATTTGATGCCGTCTACAAGGCATGCAAAGATAAATTCTCGACGGAGACAGCCGAGCTGACCGGAAACTTCATTCTCCTTTTCACCGACGGCGAAGATACCTCAAGCCGCGTGTGGGAAGGCGCTGCTGTGGATATGTGTCAACGTGCTCGCACCGCGATTTATGTCTTCATTCCAGAGTCGAAAACGCGAGTAACGCCTGGACAGCAAATCGTCGAAGATCTCGTTTCAAAGACTGGCGGCCGGGTGTTTTACCAGAGCAGGCAGGCTATGCATGACGCACTGGCCTCGGCTGTATCAGATATGCGATATCAGTATGAACTGATCTACTCTCCGTCAGGGCTCAAGCGGGACGGAACATTTCACCACATCAAGATGAAATGCTCCGCGTCGCATGCGCAGATCCAGGTGCGCTCAGGATATTATGCCTACGCGAAGCCGCGTGAATCGAAATAGCTGCTAGATGCTCGCCGTGGCTGGCAGAATCTCGTCCACGTCCACCCATGCGGTCGGGTAGTTGCCGGTGTAGCAGGCGACGCAGAATCCGTTGCCCTCGCCCCCGTCGCAGGATTTCAGCAAACCATCCAGCGAAAGGTAGGCAAGCGTATCAGCCTCGATAAAGCGTCGAATCTCCTCGATGGTCTGATTCGCGGCGATCAACTCCTGCTTGCGCGGCGTGTCCACACCGTAGAAACACGGGGAAATTGTCGGCGGACAGCTGATGCGCAAGTGCACTTCTTTTGCGCCTGCGCCCCGCACCATGCGCACGATCTTGCGGCTCGTCGTCCCCCGGATGATGGAGTCGTCGATGAGAATCACGCGTTTGCCTTCCAGCAGATTGCGCACCGGATTTAGCTTCAGGCGAACGCCGAAATCGCGCACTCGCTGCTCCGGCTCAATGAAGGTTCGGCCCACATAGTGATTGCGAATCAAGCCGAAACGGAAAGGAATCCCGCTTTCGTCGGCATAGCCAAGTGCAGCTGTGACACCGGAGTCCGGCACAGGCACAACCACATCTGCGGGAACGCTGGACTCGCGCGCCAGCTGACGGCCCATCTGGTCACGGCTTTCCTGCACCCATCGGCCGTAGATCTTGCTGTCGGGCCGGGCGAAATACACGTGCTCGAAGACGCAGCTCGATTGCTGGACGCCGCTCGCATATTGGCGGCTGGTCAGTCCGTCTTCTGTAATCATGACCAGTTCACCGGGCAGCACATCGCGTTCATACTCGGCACGCAGCAGGTCGAACGCGCAGCTCTCGGAAGCAATGATGATGGTGTCTGGCCCGTCCTGATTGCGGATGCGCCCGATCGAGAGCGGACGAAACCCGCGTGGATCGCGCGCCGCAAAAATACGATCGCGCGTCATCATCACGATGGAGAAAGCGCCTTCAACCTGTCTCAGCGAATCGGCAATTGCATCCACCAGCGTGCTGGTACCCGAGTGCGCAATCAGCTGCACGATGATTTCGGAATCCGATGTGGTCTGGAAGTAAGCGCCATCCCGCTCGAGCTTTGCGCGTACGGTCCCAAGGTTTACCAGGTTCCCGTTGTGCGCAATCGCAATCAGGCCCTTCGTCGATTCCACTCGAATCGGCTGCGCGTTCAGCAGGGCTGAGTCGCCCGTTGTCGAATAACGTGTGTGGCCGATGGCCATATGTCCGGGGAGTTTGTGCAACACCTCATCGGTGAAGATCTCGGAAACCAACCCCATGCCCTTGATGTTTGCAAGGTGTTGTCCGTCCGCCGTCGCAATGCCTGCCGACTCCTGCCCGCGATGCTGCAAAGCATAGAGGCCGAGGTAGGCCATCCTCGCGGCATCTGGATGCCCGTGGATTGCAACGACCCCGCATTCTTCGCGCAGTTTCGGATCTGGATCACGGATATCCGAACCGGGAACTGGGACATCCGTCAATTGCATTGTGTCGGAAATGCCAGGGACCCCCTGGAACATCAGCCGGCTCGTCATTATGCCGTGACCTCATTATGGAGTGCAGCTTCCAAAGATTTTGCCCAGGGGTTGCGTAACTCAGAGATCGACGCTGAGATCTGAACATCGCCGTACACCGAAATCTCAACGCGATCATCACCAGTGGTTCCCACGCGCGAACAGAAATAGCTGAACTGGTTCGCCAACTCTTCAATGTCCGAAATATTCTCGTGCACCGTGCTGACGAGCACCATCGACGCCGGCTCCGCGAACAATCCAAAGAGCGGATGCGTCATGAGGGAAGGTTCCTGGTCGACCTTCGCGCCAATCCCCTTGTCGAATGTAGCTTGGGCGATGGCAGTAGCAATACCGCCGTCGGAGATGTCGCGCGCAGAGCGAATCAGTCTACGAGTTGCCAGTGCGACTAACAGCTTTTGCAGATCAGCTTCCGCATCAAGATCGAGCGTAGGAGGAGTGCCCCACAGTTCGCCGAGCACCGCTTTTGCATATTCAGAACTGCCAAATGCCGACATGTTCGTCGCCGCTGTCGTTTCCGGCGCCTCGGGATCGGCATCGGGCACCGGCTCCGTTTGCGCCTCTACCGGGTAGTAGCGCATCGGCTCCGGCTGAAACGGTACCTTGAGATTCGGCTTGGGTTCTTCCCCGCGCGGCACAGGCCACAAAAGCAGAATTGCATCGCCTGCACGCTGGAATCCTGCCGGAACTGCCTTCGTAACGTCATCGAATATGCCGACAATGCCCAGCACTGGTGTCGGATAGATTCCCTCGCCCTTGGTCTCGTTGTAGAGCGAGACGTTCCCGCCTGTAATCGGTGTGCTCAATGCAATGCACGCCTCGGCAATGCCGTCGATTGCCGCGGAAAGCTGCGCCATGATCTCCGGTTTCTCTGGATTGCCGAAGTTCAGGCAGTTCGTCGCAGCCACCGGAGTGGCTCCCGCGCACGCAACCTTGCGCGCCGCTTCCGTAACCGCGTGCATCGCTCCAAGTTTGGGATCGAGATAGCACCAACGGCCATTGCCATCCAGCGCCATTCCCAAACCACGCTCGTGATCGGGCTCGGCTCGGGTCCCCGCGGATGGGTCCGTGTCCGTGCGGTGATCGCCTGTGCCCTTGATGCGCATGACGCCGGCCTCTCCGCCGGGCCCCAGTACGGTATTGGTCTGCACCATTGAGTCGTACTGCTCATGTACCCAGCGCTTCGAGGAGACGTTCGCGCTCGCCAGCAGAGTCTTGAGATCAGCGGTAAGATCGCGATCCTTGTTCAACTCTGCCGCCGCCTGCTCCGACGGATCAGCTGATACTGGAGCCTTCCAGTTTCCAACAGGGCGGTGGTACAGGGGCGCGTCATCGGTGAGCGACTGGTTCGGAATATCGGCGACCAGCTCGCCATGATGCCGGATCCGCAGGCGAGGTTCGGGTTGCACAGTGCCAACAATCACCGCGTCCAATCCCCACTTCGCGAAGACCTCAAGCACCTCGTTCTCGCGACCCTTTTCAGCAACCAGCAGCATCCGTTCCTGGCTCTCTGAAAGCATGATCTCGTAGGCGCTCATTCCGGTTTCGCGCTGCGGAACCAGATCCAGTTCCACATCCAAGCCTACACCGCCGCGTGCCCCCATCTCGCACGTCGAGCATGTCAGTCCCGCCGCACCCATGTCCTGGATCCCGACAATTGCGCCGGTCTTCATTGCCTCGAGGCAGGCCTCCAACAGCAGCTTCTCCATGAAGGGATCGCCCACCTGGACATTGGGCCTCTTCTGCTCTGAGCCTTCCTTGAACTCTTCGCTGGCCATGGTTGCACCGTGAATGCCGTCCCGGCCCGTTTTGGCGCCCACATATAGGACAGGGTTTCCAGTGCCTGTCGCCTTGGCGTAGAAGATCTCGTCCTTGCGAACCATGCCGAGCGCAAATGCATTTACCAACGGATTCCCGCTGTAACACGGCTCAAACTTCGTTTCGCCTCCAAGGTTGGGAACACCGAAGCAGTTGCCATAGCTGGCGATACCATCCACCACACCTTCGACAATGGAGTGGTTCTTCTGAATGAGTTCCGGCTCCGTGCCCGCCTCAGGCAAGATCGGCCCAAATCGCAGCGAATCCATCACCGCAAGCGGCCGCGCCCCCATGGTAAAAATATCGCGCAAAATCCCACCTACGCCCGTCGCCGCTCCTTGGTGCGGCTCAATGTAGCTGGGGTGATTGTGGCTCTCAATCTTGAAGGCGCAGGCCCATCCATCGCCAACGTCGATGATGCCCGCGTTTTCTCCCGGTCCCTGAACGACGCGGTCGCTCTTGGTCGGAAGGCGTTTTAAATGCACACGGCTCGACTTGTACGAGCAGTGCTCGCTCCACATCACGCTGTAAATACCCAGCTCTGTGAGGGAAGGGACGCGTCCCAATGCCGCCAGAATCCGTTCGTACTCCTCCCGCGTGATGCTGTGCTGCGCCAGCAACTCCGGGGTGATCACGACTGGATCGGGAACGACTGCAGAAGAGGCAGTAGTCATCACGATATGCCTCCATTGTCGCATGGGATCTTCCTCAAGCTTGAACGTATGCGTGAGGAAAGGAGTTATCTTCGTCGAACGAGAGTTTGGCGACCTGCATTACCGGATTGCCCCAGGGCCGACGGCCGCAGCTCGTTCATGGCTGCAATGTTATCCGGTTTGGACGAGGCAGACTCTGCTTCCGGAAATGTGGCCCGCCAATCTGAAATATGTCAAATCCTCGCGTTTCGGGTGATTTCCGGTTTGCGGTCCATCCTCTCAAAACCCACGATCAAGTAGTTCTTCGCATCTTCTAAACCACGAAACTGGTTTAGTTGACCGCCTCCGGCAGGGGGAATAGCATTCCATCACCTCAAGAGGGTTGTTGATTCGACCGTATTTGTGGCTGCCAGAGGGAATTCCTCGGACGAGACCATACCGCGAGTCGCATGAATTTGCACTCATGCTGTTCGGCACTTCATATGAAAAGAATCCATAATCTCTCCAAAGTCGTCTTTCTCACGGCATGTGCAATTTGCGCGCATGCCCAGAGGGCTTCCGTTGAAGTACAAGACAGCTCCGGCAAAACGATCGCGGCTGCGACTTCTTCCTCGAAAAAGGGAAGTGCGACTCTCACACTCGATCACCAGTACCAGGCAGGCGACCGCTTCATTGCACACGGTCCGCAATGGATGACGGTTCACATCAGCGAGGAAGTTCCGGATTGTGATGTTTACCTCTCGTCCGCAGCGCACCGCTCCTTGACCTTTGAAGTTCCTTACGGCAGCGGTGAGCAGCATACCGGCAGCGCGTACTCGTCAGGTAGCTTTGCCGGTCCATTGCATAAATTAATGGTCTCGCCGCTCGCCGGGCGGAATCGCCTCATCCGGCGAAACCTAGCGCTGAATCCCTGCGACGCACGGACCTCTTCGCCTACAATCTTTCCTCACGCCTCCACCAACAGCGTTTCCCGCGATGCTTACAATTTCGAAGCGCGCAATGCCATTGACGGAGCGACATTGAATGGCCATCACGGCGAATGGCCTTACCAGTCCTGGGGACCCCTCATTCGGACGGACCTGTGGTGGAAGCTGGAGTTTGGCCGAGAGGTTCAGATCGATACGCTCCGGATCATGCTTCGAACAGACTTCCCTCATGACAGCTACTGGAAAACCGCAGTAGTCGAGTTCTCTGACGGGAGTTCAATTCCGCTGGAAATGACCTCGACCTCTGATTTTCAGGATTTCACCTTCAAAGCCAAAAAGGTGAACTGGCTCCGTCTTACGCATCTAGTTTCAGCTGAAAACCGCTGGAGCGCCCTCATCGAATTAGAGGCATGGGGTAACGACCTGCACTGACCAGAAATGCGAGAAGACGGATAGGAAATGCTGGGATACTCGACGACCCACCCGTAGCTCCCTCGGTTCATTTGGCGCTCATCCCGGATACCAGACGTGCCGCAAGTCTGTTTCAGCACGCTGATAGGACCAGGCATCCTCTATCAACCTCGCGAGGTCGAAACGAGGTCTCCATCCGAGCAGAAGTTTCGCCTTGTTGTTGTCCAGCCACGTGGAGTGATAGGCAGTCTTGATCTCCATCGCCGGCATCCTTCGTGTACTCCATAAATATTCGGCAACCTGTCCGTAGTCGACCGGTTCATCCATACAGATGTTGAAAGCATGTTGGCGTGCATTGGGGTGATCCATGGCGAGGATCATGCTCTCGATCAAGTCATCGACGTGGACGAAACTTCGTTTTACGGGCTTGTCGTCTGGATCAAGCATCAGGGGCACGGCATTTGTCTCGATGCACTCGTCGGCGCGTTTTGCGCCTACAAGGTCTCGCCACCGCGGTCCACCGAATACATCTTCTCCGAAAGAGAGGGAATACTTGAAATCATCCTTTTCCATGATCCATGGGGCCCGTAGACAGCACCCCGAGAGGTTGTATTGAATGTAGTATTGTTCCAGCATTACCTCTTCCAGAACCTTGGAAAGGGCATAGCATCCAGGGTAGGCAGTATGCCTCTGCTGTTCCGTAATCGGTAATGGGTGTGGGTAGAAGAAATGGCCCACCGCTGCATCCCCTCCCACGAGCACAATGTGCCGAAAAGTTTCGCTGAGGCGGCATTCTTCCAGCAGCCAGAAGAGGCCTTTTACAGCTACATCCATAACGCTTTCTGGAGTTTCCTTGCAGGTTGCGCAGTGGATGACGTTGGTGACTCCCTCCATGGCAAGGCGCACAGTCTCGCGATCGGAGATACTGCCCCGTACCACTTCCAGCCTTTCGTGGGCGTCAGGCAGGCGATTGTGACACAGGGCGCGAATCGTCACGTCATGATGCGCCTCCGACTGCAAGACGCGACGGACAAAATTGGAGCCCACTTTGCCGGTAGCGCCGGTTACCAGAATGCGCTTCATCGAGTTCTCCATTCAGTCGGAATCCTTTCTGGATGGGTGATCCCTAATCTCACTTCAGAGCAGCGCGCTATATTCAATATCTATGAGCACCCGCCTCAGTAAAGAAGAGCTTAATCAGCCCGCCAAAAAGGTCTTTTCATCCTCTTCAGGACAAATGTTTCGGGACTACTTCGATTCTGAGCGCAAAGACACCTATAAGAAGGGAGATCTGATTGACGCACGGGCTCGAAGACTGTTTGAGAATACCGCGCTCGCCTGCTCGTTGGACGCATACCCTTTTCAGGCTCCGTTGAGTACCCGATCCGGACCGACCGTAGAGGTAGACGGCCATCGGATGCTGATGTTGTCTTCGTATGACTACCTCGGACTCATTGGAGATCCACGGGTGGATGAGGCGGCAATTGCTGCCATTCGGAAGTACGGCACTGGGACGGGAGGAGTTCGCCTGCTGACGGGGACGCTTGACCTGCACCAGGAAATGGAACAGGCCCTGGCGGAGTTCAAAGGGACTGAATCGGCAATTACGTTTACTTCTGGGTATGCGGCAAATCTGGCGGTGATCAGCGCCTTGCTTGGGCCGGCAGATCGCGTGATTGCCGATGCATTGTCGCATCGCAGCCTGATGGACGCATGTCGACTGGCGGGAGTCCAGGTTCAGAGGTTTGAGCACAACGACATGGTTTCTCTGCGGCATGAGTTGGAGAACGGTCCGGAAGCAAATCGCACCCTCATCATCTCCGACGGTGTGTTCTCAATGGACGGCGATATCTGCCCACTCCCGGAATTGATTGCAATTCGGAAGGAATTCGGCTGCTTTCTGTTGATGGACGAGTCGCATTCGAGCGGCGTGCTGGGCGAATATGGGCGCGGAACTGACGAGCACTTTGGCGCATCTACCGACGATGTCGACATCTGGACTGGATCGCTGGCGAAGGCTATTCCATCGAACGGAGGATTTGTAGCAGTTTCACGCCGGCTGGCGATTTTTCTCCAACATGCTTCAGCTCCGTTCATTTTTTCGGGCGCATTGGCTGCCCCCGCAGCGGCAGCCGTCTGCGAAACGCTGAAGATTCTGAAACAAGAGCCGGAGCGGGTTGCGCGGCTGCGGGCGAACTCTATATTCCTGCGTGAGGGGCTGCGGAGCCTTGGCTATGACACGGGCCTTTCTCAGACTGCAGTCATCCCAGTCATGCTTCTCGACGATGCGAAGACTGCGCTTTTTGCACGGAAGCTGCGCGACTACGGAATTCTGGTTTCTCCAGTTTTGTTTCCGGCAGTTGCGCAGGGGGCAGCCCGGCTGCGACTCTGCGTGACGGCGGCCCATACGTCAGCGAACCTTGAGTTCGCCCTTGACATCTTCGAGAAGATGCGGAGCCTGTAGTCGATGCCGGTGCTGGTGACCGGAGCGAGCGGCTTTCTTGGCGGCCGGCTGTCAGAGTTTCTGGTTGAAAGAGGCGAGCAGGTGACCGTCCTCGTGCGAGCAGAATCCAACCTGAGCCATCTCTCCGCATTTATTGGACAACGCATCCAGGTAGTGCGAGGAGGGCTGACGGAGGGCGATTCGGTAAAGGAAGCAGTTCGCGAGGCCACTCACATCTTCCATTGCGCCGCTGCTTCAACTGACTGGGCTCCCACAGAGGTCTACCTGGAAAGCAACGTCAAGGGCACGGAGATGTTGCTCCTCGCTGCACGGGCGGCGCCTCGGCTCAAGCGGTTCGTACATGTCAGCACAACCGATGTTTATGGTTATCCAAAGATCCCATGCTCGGAATCGGGAGCAATGCGTGACGTGGGATTGCCATACAACCGCACAAAGATCATGGCGGAAGATGCAGTGTGGCGCGCGTCGCGCGAGGATGGCTTGCCGGTGACGGTGTTTCGCCCCGCGACAATATATGGGCCCAGAGGTAAAGCATTCGTAACTGATATTGCGGACCTGCTGAAGAAGGGGCAAATGGCATACATCAATGGGGGACGAGCGTCAGGAGGGTTTCTGTATGTCGATAACGCCGTGAACGCAATGATTTCGGCTGCCTGGAATTCCAGGTCGGAGGGAAGCGCCTACAACCTGACGGATGGAACGAACCTTTGTTGGAAAGAATATGTGGAGGGCCTGGCCGACGGCCTGGAGCTCAAGAGGCCCTGGATCAATCTGCCGTATTCCGCGGCAATCGCATTGGCTGGGGCAATGGAAGCTCCCTATCGCTGGATAAAGTCAATACCAGGTCGGCCAATGTTGACCCGACACGCGGTGGCCCTGCTGGGGAGAAATCAAGAGTTTCCAAGCGGCAAGGCCCGCTCAGATCTCGGCAACTTTTCGCGAATTTCCATGGCGGAAGGGATGGCTCGATCAGTAGCCTGGCTGATCGAACTCAACAAATCTAAGGGAAGGCTTTAAAAGCCAGAACAGCATTCAGGCCGCCGAATGCAAACGAGTTCGAGATGCAGGCCTCAATGGCAGCCGCACGGGCATGGTTTGGTACAACGTCAAGGTTGCAGGCGGGATCCGGCGAAAGGAAGTTGGCGGTTGGCGGCAGCATGGCATTTCTCAAGCTCAGGACACTGGCTACAGCTTCAAGAGCACCGGCTGCGCCGAGTGCATGGCCATGCATGGATTTTGTGGAGCTCACCGCGAGCTTGTCTGCGTGCGATGCGAAGGTGCACCGAATGGCTGCTGTCTCGATGCGATCATTTGCCTCCGTTGCGGTTCCGTGAGCATTGATATAGCCGATCTGCTCAGGCGCCAGGCCGGAGTCGCGAATAGCAAGGCGCATCGCTCGAGCTGGTCCCGCTGCCAGCGGTTGGGTAATATGGCCCGCATCTGCCGACATTCCGAAGCCGACAATTTCCGCTATAGGACGAGCTCCGCGAGCAAGCGCGGCATCGAGCCTTTCGAGTATCAGCATGCCCGCGCCCTCGCCCAGAATCATCCCATTGCGCTCCGCTGAAAAGGGGCGGCAGGTATCTTTGCTGATGACGCGCATAGCCTCCCACGCTTTGAGACCGCCCACAAAGAAGGGAGCTTCGCTGCCACCCGCGATGGCCATCGGAGCGGCACCGGAGCGAACCATCCAAAAGGCCTGTCCTATAGCGTGGCTGGAAGAAGCACAGGCAGTCGACACTGTATAGGAGGGCCCTTCAATGCCGAACTGCATGCAAATATGGCTGGCGCCGGCGTTGCTCATGCTTAGCGGAATGGTCAAAGGCTGGACGCGATTTCTGCCGTTATGAAAGAGCTCCCAATAGCCCCTCTCCTCAGCAGCGCGGCCGCCGAGGCAAGACCCGGTTATTACGGCAGTCGTCTCGCGCAGATCAGGGGTCCACTCGATCCCGGCCTCACCGACCGCCTCGCGCGCAGCTAGCACCGCGAACTGCGCGAAACGGTCCATGAATGGAATATCCTTTGGCTCGAAGTAGTTTTCGGGGACAAAGTCGCGGATTTCTGCACCGTTCTTGAACCGGATCTGGGCTTCCTCGAATCCGACCATCTCGCGAATGGCGGAGGTGCCGGAGAGCAATGCCTGCCAGAAACTGGCCGAATTGTTGCCCAACGCACAAAAAATGCCCGTTCCGGTGACGACTACGCGATGCATGCTATTCAACAGACGAAGGGGCATTCTTCGCCTGGACGAGAAGGGTAACGCCTTCGATCATCTCGTGAATGTTCTGGACCTGTTTTGCCTTTTCGTCATCGATCTCGATCTCGAACTCGCTCTCGAGATCAAAAAGAATGTTGAGGCGATCCAGGGAGTCGATGTTGAGTGCCTCGAAGGTGCTATCTGGCTGCACGCTCTCTAGAGGAATGCGTTTGGAGGTCGCGATGACTTTTAAGACCCGCTCTTCAATGGACTGGTTCAATGGATGAATTGTTCCTTGGCACACTAGCCTAAATGGGTGCTCGATTTACAGTCTACCTATTTTCTAGCCACAGTCCTGAAATCTGAGAAAAGTAACGCGTCCTGCAGAATTGGCTATTCAGAGGCCAGTTGTCCTCAAATCGAGCGTACTCCAAAGGGTCTTACTTCCCGTTAGACGGTCTCCACCGGCCTCGGCGAGGGAAACGTAGAAATGTGATTGGGAATGGTCTGATCTGTCGCTTTCGGCGCAGTCCACTCTGTTCTGTCATCGAATCTCTGAAAATCTTCATATAGATTGCTTCTTCTTAGTCCACGTGTGAGCCTCTTCTTCCCCAAAGTTAAGTGAACAATAAACTTCGTATGCGCCGCCCTTTTCAACTTGCCGGTATTGCAGGCGGAATTGATTTGCGTTGTTGGGGGTCAGGGTTTCGTATCTCAAAAAGTGGCCATTTTGGACACATCGAGCCCCATCGTAATTTTGCTGCGCACCATGGCGCGGCTGTGACAGTAGGGTCAGCTTCTGACGGTTCACGTTC
>Ga0157374_10004301_pt1 | contig 11971 bp, 15 predicted proteins | sample M25metaG_FD_115308 | JGI IMG/M metagenome (GOLD analysis project Ga0157374, IMG submission 115308) | Miscanthus rhizosphere microbial communities from Kellogg Biological Station, Michigan, USA - M2-5 metaG | ecosystem: Host-associated > Plants > Roots > Rhizosphere > Soil | place: USA: Michigan...
CACGCCTGCCACCGCCAGCCGACGGTGATGAACGGCGCGGTGATGAAGAATTTCGTGACGCCAACCGCCCCTTTCGCCAGCGCGATCGTCGGCGACCCGGAAATGTTCGTCAGCGAAGTGGACGAAAGCGATGGCTCGATCGCCCTCTACCGCCCGGAGGTGGCGGTGCTGACCAACATCAGCCTCGACCACAAGGAACTGGACGAGCTCCGCGGGCTGTTCGCCGGATTCCTGAATGCGTCGCGCAAGGCGGTGCTGAACATGGACGATGCGGAAACGCGCGAACTTTCCACGGCGGCGCCGAGTGACAAGACGATCGGCTACGGCTTCGATAGCTCCGACGCGGAGTTTCGCGGTGACGATGTCGAGCTTCTGCGGGACGGAGTGCGGTTCACTGTGGCGAATGGAGATGAGTCGCACGAGGTCCGCCTCAAGCTTCCCGGCCGCCACAACGCCTCGAACGCACTGGCTGCAATCGCCGCGGTGCGGCAACTCGGCGTTTCGGTCGCGGAGGCCGCCGCCGCCCTCGCCCGTTTCGAAGGTCTGAGGCGGCGGCTGGAGCTGGTCGGCGAAGCGAACGGCGTCACCGTGATCGACGACTTCGCGCACAATCCCGACAAGATCGACGCCAGCCTTTCGACTCTGCGCGCACATCCCGGGCGGCTGCTCGTGATGTTTCAGCCGCACGGTTACGGCCCGATCGCCAAGATGGGTGAGCAATTGGCGCAGAGCTTCGCGCGCGGGCTGACAGCGGGGGATCGTCTCTACCTGCCCGATCCCGTGTACCAGGGCGGCACCGTCAACCGCACCCGCGGCTCCGAGTGGCTTGCTGCAGAAATCGAAAAGAAGGGCGGCCGCGCCGAGCACATCGCCAGCCGTTCGGACATCGGTGAACGCATCGTCGCCGATGCTCGCCCCGGCGACCGCATCGTCATCATGGGCGCCCGCGACGACACGCTAGCGGAGTTCGCGCGGGAGCTGGTTGCGCGGCTGGAAACTACTCCGGCCTGAAGTCGCTTAAGCCTTATGGCCAAACCCGGAACAGTCACAGGCTGGAAGCTCATGAGCGATGAACGCTCGGCGCTGCTCGATCGCTTCCCGCCGAAATATGAGAATGTCGTCGCCGATCACGTGACTCTGCGCGTCGGCGCCACGCCCGAAACCCCGCTGCCGCGCGAAGTGGAGGCGGAGATCGTCGGCCGTACCGATGACGGAGACAGCCTTGAATGCCTGGTCGTGAGCATCGACGGCACCCCCGATCGGCCGGATGGCTCGACCTATCACATCACCTGGTCTCTGGGCCCGGGTCGCAGCGCCCGCGAAAGCAATGACGTACTCCGTGAGCGGGGGTGGCAGCCGATCGAGAAGCCGATTCCGGTCCAGCTCCAACCGGCGCGATTTTGATGGCCAGACAGCCGCACCTGTTCCTCGATTGCGACGGCGTGCTCGCCGATTTCGACGCCGGAGCGAAAGCAATCCTGGGTATGAGTCCCGCGACCTTCCAGCATCGGCACGGCAGTAACGAATTCTGGAAACGGCTGGCGCGAGCCCCAAACTTCTACGGGGATTTGGCCGAAATGCCCGACGCGCAGCGGCTGTTCCAGGCTGTGAAGCGCCTCAAGCCGACGATCCTGACCGGCCTTCCGCTCGGCAAATGGGCTGCTCCGCAGAAGGAGCGCTGGGCAGCCGAGCATTTCCCCGGCGTTCCGATCATCACGACAATGGCACGCCAGAAGCATGAGCATATGGAGCACGGCGATGTGCTGGTCGACGACCGGGGGAATCACCGGCACCTTTGGGAAAATGCCGGCGGCGTGTTCATCCATCACAAGAATGCGGAAGATACGCTTCGGCGGCTGGCCGCGATCTATCCTTCGCTGAAAGCGGAAGCTTAGGCCGCTGCGCGAAGGTCTACCTTCTCGACCCACTCGGGCCAGAAGGCGGGTTCACGGCTCGACCAGCCCGGCGCAGTCGCCGCGCTTTCGCTGATCGACTGGAGCAGCGTCCGCCTGCGGTCCGGATGCAAGTGGGGAAGCGCCGCGGCAGCGCAGAAGGCTGAAGCCAGCCACGGCCGCGATGAAGCCCCGATCAGCCGCTCGTACAGGAAGCGGAAGGCGGAGAAGTTCGGCAGACGATCCTGGCCGAGATCGAACGCGGACAGAGTGATCAGCATGCCCATGAACGGCTCGATCATGTCCAAGCCACTGTCGTCCGGGACCTGCATGCGCAGATGGTCGAGCTGCTTGTAGAGTCGGGCCTGAGCGCGGATCGAGGCGGCTTCGCCCTCGTCGCGGGCCCAGCATTCGATCGGATCGCGCCGACCGTAGGCGACATCAAGGGAGCGGCGGACGTAACGCTGCGTCGCCTTGGAGAAGCCGGCGAACTCCTTCATTTCCGAGATCAGCAACGCGCCGTTCGCCGGCTGGCTGGTTCTCGTAATCATGACCCGCTCCTTACCTCGACTCCAATTGCCCAGGCAGGATCATATGGCCGATATGGTTGCGTATTGCTTAACCATTTGACCCACCCCGGTCTTTTTCAATTGAATCAGAGGCCGGTCGGGCCCGCAAGGCTATAAATTCACGAGCGGGCGCAAAACTGTGGATCGATGATAAAAATGCAACGCAATTGACGCCTAGTCGTCATCTTCCGGGAAACCGGATGACGGCACCGGCTCTTCTCCCCGTGGCTGAACGACTGAGAGAGGATCGGATGCATCCATCGATTCGTTGCTTCCAAGATCGACCTTTGCCTCCTTGCTATCCGGATTGCGCCTGACCTTTTCCTCCAGTTCGTGCTCGGGATTGTCCTGCTCAACGACTGGGGGCGGTCGGTCGTTCTTTTGGACAGTGTCGTTCACAGTCGTAGCTCCAATAGTTGTGCTGATGGAACGACCGGCAAGAATGGCTGTTCCTTCGACCGAATGTACCCGCCCTTCTGCAAACACGGTGTTCGGTGATGGCGGCCGCCCTCCACCCGGTATAAGCTAAGCCCGTGAAACCGCTTCAACATCCACTTCGGGAACGAATGTTCGCCGACTGGCCGACGGCTGCAAAGTCGATTCTAGGCTTCTGGTTTTTTTATGCGTTGACCGTCGTTGCGCGGGCCTTCCTCGGCCACGACCCGGGAAGGGTTATCGAAAACAAATCTGTGACGATCGCGGCGGGGGTGGTTCTCACCTTCGGAATTTATGCGGCGATCCGTTTCTTTGCCGCAGGTGCCAATCTTCGCCGGCAGGCCGTAGTTGCCGCCATTTCAACCTTCGTCGCCGCAGGAGCTCTGTCCGGCTTTCTGATGGCAGCCGACCGCTACCAGGACAGGCCGCACGACGCATTCCACTATCTTTCGAAGGAGGGTTACCAGGTCACGGAGATCGGAGACGAGATGCGGGTCGAAAGACCGGGAAGCTCACTCGTCGTCGTAACCTATCCGAAGATGAGTTCGCTGCCTCCCTATGAGGAATTCCGGATTGCGACTGACGCGATGGTGGTGTGGCTATTCTTCTTCGCCGCCTGGAGTGCCTATTATCTGGCCACCGAAGCGCAGTCGCAGGTTCTGACCGCCAAGCGCCAGGCAGCCGAAGCTGAAACCGCAGCGCAATCGGCTCAACTCCAGGCCCTCCGCTACCAAATCAACCCGCACTTCCTGTTCAATACGCTCAACTCGCTTTCGTCGCTGGTCATGACCGGGCGAAGCGACCGCGCGGAGGCAATGCTTCTCGCTCTGTCCACTTTCTTCCGGTCCAGCCTGTCGCTGGATCCGAGTGCCGACGTCACGCTCGCCGAAGAGATCGACCTGCAGCGGCTCTACCTCGACATCGAAACCACACGATTCCCCGACCGCCTCCAGGTCGAAATCGACGTTCCACAGGAGCTGAACCAGGCACGTCTTCCCGCCCTTCTCCTCCAGCCGATCGTGGAGAATGCAATCAAATACGGCGTCTCGAAGAGCCGAAAGGCGGTCGTAATCCGCATTGACGCCAAGAAGACGGCCGACGGACGGATGCAGCTGGAGATCAGCAATCGGCTCAAGAACGGCGGCAAGAACGAGCTTCCGGCAGCGACTCACGAAGGGACGGGTGTTGGCCTCGCCAATGTCTGCCAGCGGCTGGAAACTCGTTTCGGCGGCCGCTCCAGTTGCCGCTTCGGACCGATGACGGACGGTGGGTACAAGGTCTCGCTCATAATGCCGGTCGAAACCCGTGACTGAGCATAATCCTCTTCGAGTCCTGATTGCTGACGATGAACCGCTGGCGACCGAGCGGCTTCAGCTGCTGCTGGCGCGGGCGAACGGAGCCAGGCTCGTCGGCATTGCAAGCGACGGCGAGTCTGCGGTTGCGATGGCGAGCGAGCTCTCTCCCGATCTGCTCCTGCTCGACATAGCGATGCCGGGCCTGGACGGGATCGAGGTGGCTCGAGCTCTTGCGCGACAAAATCCCTCGCCCGCAGTGGTGTTCGTCACAGCCTTTGATCAGTTCGCGGTGGCTGCCTTCGAAGTCGCTGCGGTCGATTACCTGATGAAGCCGGTCGATCCCGCGCGGCTGCAGCGGGGGCTCGACCGGGCCGCCGAGTATATCGACTATCGCCGCGAGCACACTCCGGAACACAAGGAGCCGCGCCAATGGCTTGAGGAGTTCTGGGCCTCGGATCTCACCGGACTGGTTCGGATCGCCGCGAGTGACGTCGACCGGGTTTCAGCCGAGCGCGACTATATGCGGCTTCATGTCGGACGGCGCAGCTGGCTCATTCATCATTCGATGGCCGCGCTGGAGGAAGGGCTAGACCCGCACCTTTTCGTTCGGCTTCACCGGTCCGCGATCGTGCGGAAGGACTTCATCACCGGCTTCACCCGCAACCCATCCGGCCGCTGGATCGCTCGGCTCGCGGACGGGACCGAGCAGCCGGTCGGGCGCCTCTACTCTGACCGGGTCCGGGCCATAGCTGGGCGCTGATCGCGATCCACTACCGTAGCGAGCGCCACGTCGGCGGCAACATTTCCCAGTGTCCGGATGATGTCGGGGATCATCTCCACCGCGACCAGAAGGGCTAGTGGCGCGATTGGTGCACCCAGCGCGATCGCGATGGGAGCGATCGAGCTGATGTAGCTGATCTCGCCGGGAAGGCTGATTGCCGGATAGCTCATTACCGCTCCGACAGCCGTCGCGGCGAGGATCGCACCCGGCCCCGGATGAAGTCCGAGCGCGTAGGCGACGTACACAGCGACGGCGGTGTTCATTGCCGGTCCGGTCGCCCGAAACAACGCGACTGCGATCGGCAGGCTGACGTCCCCGACCTCGCGCCGGACGCCAAGCTGGCGGGCGCTGGTCAGCATCGCCGGGAGGCATGCAAGGGAGGAGCGGGTCGAGATCGCAATCCCCTCTGGCGGAAGAAGCGCTCGAATGAAGGACATCATCGGCACCCGGCCGGCAATTGCCGCCAGCGGATAGGCTGCAACGGTGATGACAATACCAATCGCTGATACCAGCAGGATATAATGCAGAAGCGCCGTAAACGCCGCGCCTCCCGCCGCCGCGCCCAGTCCAAACGCCAATGCGAAAACCCCGGCTGGCGCTACCCAAAGTACCCAGCCGATGATCACCAGGAAGGCGTCGGTGACTCCAGCGAAGAAATCGACAACGGAGGCCCGGCGATGCGATGCAATCCGTGAGACCGCCAGCGCGAAAAGGATCGTAAAGACGACCAGCGGCAGGATATCCGAATTGGCGGCGGCCGACACCACGTTTTCCGGCACCAGTCCCTCAAAAAATGCGCTGACGCTTCCGCTTGCCGCTTGGGCGTGGATCGGCTGAGCGCTTCCGACCGCCTCCCGAAGCGCAGCGACTGCGGAAGCGGACAGCGGCACAAGACGAACGAACAGCAGCATCAGCGCCGCTCCAACGATCGCCGATGCCGTCGACAGGATAACGATCCAGAGAACCGCTCGCCCGGCGATCCTCCCGCCGCGAGCAGCTTCCGCGCTTTGCGCGATTCCCGTCACAAGCAGTCCAACGATCAACGGAATCACCGTCATTTCCAGCGACTTCAACCACAGCCCGCCGATGATCGATGCTGCGCTGCTGACCGCGTTTCTAACCTGCTCCGTCAATTGCGGGCTCAGGATCCCGAGCAGCAGGCCGGCGACAAGCGCACCGAGCACCAGCAGCGGCCTCGGCCCGCGAATTTCGGGCGATGCCGGAGCGTCTTTGGTGTCGTTCAAGCAGGCTTCCGGAACTTGAAGATGAAGCGGTCGGTCTTGCCTCTGATCCACGGATCGTGGACCTCGATCGTGTGGTCATCGGCCGGATTGCGCAGAAGGTCGCTACTACCAACGAAGACGAATCCTGCACGTTTGAAATCGGCCTTCACGACATTGGGATCGATCCGGTGATATTTCTCGACCGTGGCTCGAGTGTCGTTGTTGGGGCTGGCAACATGGTCGATAACGCCGATGACCGCGCCCGGCTTCATCGCCGCATAGACGTCCTTCAGGAACGCAGCGGGATCCATTTTCACAACCCCGAACTTCTCGTTCTGCCAGTAATTGTCGTGGTAGTTCTCGTTCAGGATCACGAAGTCGGCGAAGTTCTTCGGAAGCGTGTGCGTTTCGAATGGGCTGGCTACGATCGACACGTTCGGATTCTTCGCTTCGAATGCCTCGAACGCAGCCTTGGTTTTGTCACCGTAGAACTGCGTCGGCTCCCAAACCGTGTAGGAGCCTTTGGGTCCGATTACGGGGACCATTATTTCGGCCCAGTACCGATTGGCGCCGAACAGATCGAGCACATGCATTCCGCGGTGTAGCCCCAGGAACGTCAGCACCTCGGCCGGTTTTCTGCTCTCGTCCAGCTTCACGTTGGCGGGATCGCGCTCCGGGTTCGCGACTGCCGCGGTGATCGAGATGGCAGATTGCGGCGAAGCTTTGCCTGGCGGTGCCTCGGCGGTCCAAGCCGCTGACGATCCGCCGAGAAGCAATAGGCCCACACACAATGAGATCTTCAGCGCATGCATTTTGTCCTCCCTCAGCTCGAGGCCTGATTATCGCGACAGTGGAGGCTGCGCCAGTGAACTCTCGATCCGCCTTCCGGATATCTCCAGTCGCACGGCAAAACGACAGTAAATCGCGGTGTCCGTTCAAATAATTCAGCTGATCACCGCATCGGCGCGGGCGGTCGCGCGTTCTGAAAGATATTCCATCCCGGGAGAGTAAAATGGATCAGAAAGACCAGATCGACACGCTCAACACGCTGACGACCACGTTGATCGACAGCATCAACGGTTATGAGGATGCAGCTTCCAACGCCGAGAATTCGCGCTTCCAGCAGATTTTCCGTGAACGCGCCAATGAGCGTCGCCAGGTCGTCGAGAACCTGCGCTCCGAAATACGCCGCCTGGGCGGCGATCCAGCCGACGACGGCTCCTTCATGGGCAAGACCCACCAGCGTTGGCTCGATCTCAAAAGCGCCGTCACTGGCAACGACGATGAACGCGTGATCAATTCGGTTGAGGCGGGCGAGGATTATCTCAAGGAGAAATTCGAAACCGCACTCGATTCCGACGAACTGACGGGCGAAGCGCGGGCGGCCGCCGAGCGCGCCTATCAATCGGTGCGTAGCGGCCATGACCAGATGAGCCAGCTGAAGCACGGACTGGAAGCGCATAGCTGATTTGAACCAATTGGCTTTTTTTGGACTCTAACTCCCGGCCCTCTGGATGTGGTATCCAATCGGCCGGGAGTTTGTTGATGAAAGCCTTGATTGCCGCCGCCTCGCTTTTCCTGCTGGCGTCTTCCGTTCCTGTATCAGCAGCGGAGCATGCGCCTACCTACACCATCCGCCTGTACAGCTTTGGCTTCCAGCCGGAACCAATCGTCCTTCGTGCCGGAGTTCCGGTGACCCTGGTTTTCACGAACAGCGCGGGTCTGGGCCATGAGTTCAGCGCGCGCGCCTTCTTCAACTCTTCGCGAGTCCTGTCCGGGGCGGTCGGATCCGATGGAAGCGTGGAGCTGAAGCCGCACCAGAGCGCCAGCGTTACGCTTATCCCGGTCCGCGGCGCCTACGAGGCCCATTGCGGCCACTTCATGCACAAGCAACTCGGGATGTCGACCTGGGTTTACGTCCAATAGACCGGTTCAGCCATCCTACTCTGCGGCGACGGCTGTCGCGCGGCCTCTTCCCTCACAGATCGGCTTGGCCATTTCGGCAAGTAGCCATTCGCGGAAACGCTTGATTTTGGGGACCATCCGCCGCTCTGGCGGGAACACCATCCAATAGGACCAGCCGCGCCGCGACAGATTCTCCGGGAAAGGCATCACCAGCCGTCCCTGGGCGGAATCATTGGCCCACAACAGCGGGGTCAGCAACGCGAACCCCTGCCCCGCCATCGCGGCATTGCCTTCGTTGGCCTGAGTGTCCAGCCGTAAACCACCTCGCGGCGGCGGCAACTCACCGGTCACGCCCCAATCCCCGAACCATTGCTTCCACCAGCTGTCCTGCGGGCTGATCAGCGGAACATCGAGCAGGTCAGCCGGCTCCATCCGGCGGCCAAGCCTGCGCTCTGTCGCCGCCAGACATTCCGGACTGCACATTGGGGTGAAGTCCACTTCGAACAGCTCGATCTGCTCCATCCCCTCCCAGGTCGCCCGCCCGGCACGAATAGCCATATCGGCATCGCCGGAGCGCAGATCGACCAACTGATCGTTCGCCGCCATTCGTACTGCGAGCTCCGGATGGGCGATCTGGAAACTGCCAAGTCGCCATGCGAGCCAGGTGTTGGCGAACGTGTGCGTCGTGGTGATCGTCAATAAGGATTCATCATCTTCTCGTTCGCTTGCGAACACCGCCTCTATCGCATCGAAGGCCTGGCTCAGCGAGGGAAGCAAGCGGCCTCCGAGAGGGGTCAGCCGCACCCTCCCCTTTTCTCTTACAAAGAGGGGCGCGCCGAGCCGTTCTTCCAGGGCTTTAACCTGGTAGGAGACGGCGGCCTGGGTCATCCCAAGTTCGCTTGCCGCAGCCGTAAAATTCTCATTTCGAGCAGCAGCTTCGAAGGCTCGGATGGCGGTTAGGGGCGGAAGCTTACGCATCCCGGAGATCATAAGTCCAGGTTATCGGCTTTGTCGAGCATTCGATTGGCGAACGTCGGCAGGAAAACATAAATCGCTCTTGCCGCCGGCGAGACCACTTCCCCTCGCTTTTGCCCCGTCCCGCCGGCGGCCCAAGACCATGAAAGGAGGTGCGCCATGACGCATGGCAACGGGACAGCTGTGCCCGCAAAAAGAAATGAGATCGTGGAACGAGCGGTGGCGAGAGCTTCGCGCAGCTGGGGCGGCTTTCGCGCCTGGCATCAGCTCGAAGCTGAGGATCGGCTCGCGCTCGTCGAATCCGCTCTCAAGATCCCGGCGAACGACTTCGCTGATCACCTGCCGCTTGCCCTGTGATCGGCAACAACGGAGAAAAGACATGGTGGATGAAACTTTGGACCGCCTCTACCTCGAAAGCAGGGGCGAATTGAACCGCGCCATCGATTCCGGTTTTCGAACCCTTGGGACAACGATGCTCGCCGGATTCAAAACGCTTCACCGGATCCAATGGACCGCGCCATGGGCATCTGTGGAACGCGAAAAATGCAATTGATCGTCCGGTGAGGAGCGCGGCTTTGCACGCACCGCGCTCCTCGCCTATAGGCTCCGCTCCCTGTTTCGCCGGAGCACGCAACCAGACATGGCTCGCCGCCGCCAAATCTATGAAGGCAAGGCCAAAATCCTCTACGAGGGACCCGAGCCAGGCACGTTGATCCAATATTTCAAGGACGACGCCACCGCCTTCAACGCGCAGAAGCGCGGCACCATCAATGGCAAGGGCGTGCTCAACAACCGTATTTCCGAACACATTTTCACGGCGCTCGCCGCAATCGGAGTTCCGACGCATTTCATCCGTCGCGTCAGCATGCGCGAACAGCTGATCCGGCAAGTCGAAATCATCCCGATCGAAGTGGTGGTGAGGAACGTCGCCGCCGGCTCCCTCTCGAAACGGCTCGGGATCGAGGAAGGCACGCAGCTGCCGCGAACGATCATCGAATATTATTACAAGGACGACGCGCTCGGCGATCCGATGATCTCCGACGAGCATATCGCCTGCTTCGGCTGGGCCAGCCAGGAAGAGATGAACGATATCGCCGACATGGCGATCCGGGTGAACGACTTCATGAGCGGCATGTTCGCGGCGATCGGAATCCGGCTGATCGACTTCAAGCTGGAATTCGGCCGCGTTTGGGACGGCGACTGGTCGCGGGTGATCTTGGCCGACGAGATCAGCCCCGACGGCTGCCGTCTGTGGGACATCAAGTCCAACGAGAAGCTGGACAAGGACCGCTTCCGGCAGGATCTCGGCGGGGTCGAAGAGGCGTATCAGGAAGTCGCCCGGCGGCTCGGCCTGATGCCCGAGGGCGAGGAAGCGAGCGCGGTCGTCGATTTCGACAGCCACCGCAAGAAGCGGGGGCGGTAACTCACCTAGGATTCGTGTACGATCCGACGCGATTCAGCCGGATTGCTTCGCCGCCTTGTTCCTCGCAATGACGGCAAATTGTTCCTAGGGTTAGTGTTCGTTTTCCATCCTCTCCGCCAGCGGTGAGAGCCGACCAATCGTCGCCGATCTTTATTGGTCCGCTGCCTCTTGGCGTCCTTTGACCCAACGCCGAACCACCCGCCCCGCGCGGCTTCGCCAAATGACAATCGCAAGCGCGATAAGAACCGCGACGGGTGCGAGAACCGCAAGCGCCTGAAGAAGGACTCCAATGAGGACGACGACTGTGGTGACAAGAGTTTGCCACGCCTCGCGCAATGGATTTCCCCTGAATCCAGGAATCCCGCCTCGCCCATAATAATGAATGGCCATGGGCGTGCTGGCGAGTGCCGCTTGGCTCGATGCAATGGTCCGGGATTGCTCAGATGACTGCTGTTGCAGCGACTGGATCTGGCTCAGCAGATTGGCGCGCGCGTTGGCGTCTTTCGTCTTGTCGAGTTCCTGCTGAAGCTGCGCCAGTTGAGTTGTTGTGTTACTCTTCTGCTGCGTAGCCTGCGCAATCGCCTGCCCCTCATCGGAGCTGCCGATCTCGAGCCGGATCAGTTTCCCGTCCTGGCTCACCACCGTCTGTTGAGCCGATTTGCCGAACTGGCGCGCGATCTGGGGATCCAGCTTCAGATCGAGCTCGGCCACGACTTGTTCGTTCTGATCAACACTGAATGACATGCCGGTGATTCGGCACCGCGCGAGCCCCAAATTCTCGCACGCGGCGGCGTGGGCTTCCTGAGCCGCGGCGATCCTGTCGTCGGGGAGGCTGAACTCGTACGCATAATTGAACGCAACGCCCGGCGCCGCGGTAGGCGAAATATCAGGAGGTGAAGTCGTATTGTCACTTTCGGTGGATTGCGATTGTCCCCCTTGATGATCGTTCGAAGAACAGGAACAAAGCACAAGAGCAAGAGCGCCAAGCGACGCGGCGGTCAACGATCGGGACTGCATGCAAATTCCCCCCTGCTGCAATCGATTCGGCAGCGCCTTATATCTAGTTCTCTAGTGGTATACTAGAGTACGCGCAGGGTGAGGGCGAGCGTCCGCTTCCAACCATAGCAGACATTTCGCGGCGGGCGTTGATCTCAGTTCCCGCTCGACCCCTGTCCTACACCCGCACGGCTGTGCTTAAGGGCGGCTGATGACTTCGAAGGCTGCGCACACCAACCGAGATTCTAACCCTGCCTTCGCGCGCGTAACCCGCGCGCGTGTGCGTGGCGCTGCCAACTTTGCCAACTTTCGCGCCCAATGAGCCTACCCCGAGCCCGAGTTGTTACCCTCAACGCCGCGCTGGGGCCGCTCGATTACCGCGTGCCCGACGGGATGCACGTTGAGTCGGGCTCGGTCGTCCTGGCGCCGCTTGGGCCGCGTCAGCTTATCGGCGTGGTGTGGGAGCCGGAGCGGCTC
>Ga0157374_10004304_pt1 | contig 11969 bp, 5 predicted proteins | sample M25metaG_FD_115308 | JGI IMG/M metagenome (GOLD analysis project Ga0157374, IMG submission 115308) | Miscanthus rhizosphere microbial communities from Kellogg Biological Station, Michigan, USA - M2-5 metaG | ecosystem: Host-associated > Plants > Roots > Rhizosphere > Soil | place: USA: Michigan...
TCGGCGCTCGCCGACTATATGTACAACAATGACATGCGCCCCGACATTGGCAAGGTGCAGAACGTCACCAGTTACTTCATCGGCTTCGGCGCGGACTTCTCAAGCGGCGGTGCGCCGACCACGGCCTTCAACTACCTCGCGACGGCGGCAGCCGCGGGCGGCGGACAGGCCTACACCGCCACCAACCTGAACGAGCTGAGCGATGCGTTCAACCCGATCCTGGCCACGGTCATCAAGACCAACCTGACCTTTGCGGCTCCCGCGGTCACGGTCAACGCCTTCAACCGCACGCAGACGCTCGAAAACCTGTACGTCTCGGTGTTCGCGCCCGCTGACAGCTTCCACTGGCCGGGCAACGTCAAGAAGTACAAGTTCCAGAACGGCAAGGTGGTCGACTCGCTCGGCGCCCCGGCGGTCAGCCCCGCGACCGGCTTCTTTACCGACACCGCGCGCAGCTACTGGAGCGCCACGGTCGACGGGTCGGATGTGACCCAGGGCGGCGCCGCCAGCAACCTGCCGCTGGCCGCGAACCGCAAGATCCTTACGTACATGGGTACGACCTATCCTGCGGCGCTGGTGCCGCTGACCGACACGCTCGTCACCGATTCGGACATGAACATTGGTGCCGGCGACCCCGCCCGAACGGACCTCATTGACTGGGCCTTCGGCCTGGCTGTCGGCGCTGAGGTACCCCCGGCCGGCACCACGGACACCCGCCACCAGATGGGTGACCCGATCCATACGCAGCCCGTGACGGTGGTCTACGGCAAGAAGGCCGACGGCACCGACGATACGGTCGTGTTCGCGCCCGACAACGACGGCTACTTCCATGCCTTCGACGCGAGCACCACCACGACCGGCACGGACACGGCCACCAGTGGCGATGAGCTGTGGGCCTTCATCCCGAAGGAGATGCTCCCGCACATCAAGGACCTGTACGCGAACCTGCCCATAGCCAACAAGCACTATGGACTGGACGGCGCGATCACCGTGCTCAAGTACGACATCAACGGCGATGGCGCCATCAACGGGTCGGATCGCGTGATCATGTACTTCGGCACCGGCCGCAATGCCGACACTTCGGCCTACTACGCGCTCGATGTCACGGACCGCAACAATCCGAAGCTGTTGTGGAGGGACGACGCCACGAACCTCCCCGGCATCGGCCAGGCCTGGTCGACTCCGGTCATCACGCGCGTGAACATCCAGGGCGCCACGCAGAACTCGCAGCGCCTGGTGCTGGTCATCGGTGGCGGCTATGACGCCATGGAGGACAACACCACGTTCTACGCTAATGACACGGTGGGCCGACGCCTCTACATGGTCGATGCCATCAGCGGCAACCTGCTGTGGAGCGCCGGCGGCACCGGTTCGGGCGCCAACTTCATCAACGCCAGCATGACCCACTCCATACCGAGCCCGGTCTCGGTGCTGGACATCGACGGCAACGGCTATGCCGAGCGCATGTACGTGGGCGACATGGCCGCGCAGTTGTGGCGCTTCGATATCACCAACGGCAACCCGGTCGCGAGCCTGGTGAGCGGTGGTGTCATCGCCTCGCTCGGCACCAAGCTGGATGCGACCCACCCGGTCGCCGACCAGCGCCGCTTCTACAGTGCGCCGGACGTGGCGGCTGAGCAGAAGCCCAAGCTCACCCCGTTCCTCAGCGTGGCGATCGGCTCTGGGTACCGCGGACATCCGCTGAACCAGACCATCCATGACCGCTTTTATGACATACGCGACTACAACGGCTTCGCGAGCCTGACGCAGGCGCAGTTCAACGCGCTGCCGGTGATCCGTGACGCGCTCAGCACCGGCACCCCGGCGCTGATCGACATCACCACGGTCGCCGCGCCGACAATGCCTGCGGGCGCGTCGGGCTGGCAGCTGAACCTCAACCAGCACAAGGACTGGACGGCCGGTGAGAAATCGCTGGTGTCCTCGCGTACCTTCGGCGATCAGGTGATCTTCACCACCTACGCGCCGAATACCAACGTGCCGAACGACCCGTGCTCGGGCGTGGGCACCGGCACCAACCGCGCCTACGCGGTGGATGTGTTCGATGGTTCGCCCGTCATGGACCGCAACAACGACAACGTGCTCACGACCGATGAGCGCAGTCAGGACTTGCGCCAGAGCGGTATCGCCCCTGAGACCGCCTTCCTGTTCCCGCCGCCGCCTCCGGGCAGCGCGCCGGGCTCAGCCGGTGGCGGCAACGGCCAGGTCACCTGCTTGTCCGGTGTTGAAGTACTGAGTGTTTGCGCGAAGTTTGACCAGCGCGTCAAGACCTACTGGCGCGAGGGAATGGCCCAATAGGGCTGATGGCGGCGCGGCCGGATTCCGGTCGCGCCGCGTTAGTCCAGCGAGAGTATTACCATGTTGAAGATGACACGCTTTGACCGCCACGCCCGCCGCACCGCCGGTGGTTTCACCATCATCGAGCTGATGATGGTCGTGACCCTGGTGGCGATCCTGGGCTCGCTTGCCGTCAGCACCTACCGCAGCTACGTGCTGCGCGCGAACCGGACCGAGGGCCGCTTGGTGCTGCTGGCCACCCAGGTGGCGCAGGAGAAGTTCTTCCTGCAGAACAACGCCTACGCGCAGGACATCGCGACCGTGATCGCCGCGCCCCCCGCGGGGCTGGGCATTCCCCTGACCGCAGGCGGCGGGACTAACGGCGGCAATTACACGGTCAGCTTTACCGCCGCCACCGCGACCACCTATACCCTGCAGGCGGTGGCCACCGGCACGCAGGTCAAGGATACGGCGGCCTGCCTCACCTTCACGATCAACGAGCAGGGCCAGCGTACGCCGGCCGATTCCACCGGCTGCTGGAAATAGTCTTTTAGCTGGCGATCCGGCTAGCCCAAGAAGGCGCGGATCTCGGCATCGAACCTGGGGATGTCCACCAGGAACGCGTCGTGCCCCTCGATCGAGGGCAGGCGTGCAAAGCGCGTCGCCACATTCGCCTGCTCGAAGGCCTCGGCGATCGCCGCCTGTTCATGGATCGGGTAGAGGAAGTCGCTCTCCACGCCGATCACCAGCACCTGCTCGACACCGCCCGTGGCCCCGCACGCGGCGAGCGCTGCACGGTACGAGCCGCCGTGCTCGGCCAGATCGAACCGATCAATGGCCCGTGACAGGTACAGGTAACAGTTCGGGTCATACACCTTCGTGAAGCGTTCCGCCTGGGCCTCCAGATAGCCCTCGACCGCAAAGCGCGGCGCGAACGGATCCGGATTGAGCGCGAGGCCGGCGATCGGATCGCGCCCGAAGCGCTGGCGCCATTCGGTCGCCGAGCGATAGGTGATGGTGCCAAGTTTCCGTGCCACGCGCATGCCGTTGAGCGGGCGGCGCTCGGCGGAATAGTTGCCGTGTTGCCAGTCGGGGTCGCGCAATATGGCCTCGCGCTGCACCGAGCGCAGCGCGATCGCGAACGCGGAGGCGGCAGGTGAGCCCGAGATGCTGATCACGCGTCGCGCGCCCTGCGGAAACAGCGCCGCGAAGGCGAGTGCCACTGAACCGCCGAGCGATGAACCCATGACGGCCGACAGTCTCTCGATCCCGAGCGCACGGGCCACCTCGAAGCCGGAGCGGGCGATGTCCTCGACCGCGACCTCCGGAAAGTCCAGGCGGTAAGTCTCGCCCGTGGCCGGATTGACACTCGCAGGACCCGTGGACCCGAAGCAGCTGCCGATCGAGTTGATGCACAGCACGAAGTAGCGGCTGGTGTCGATCGCGAGGGCGGCGCCGATCATGCGCTGCCACCAGCCAGGCGTCGGATCGGCGGCGGTAGCGGCGGCGTGCGCAGAGGGTGAGAGGCCCGTGAACAGCAGGATCGCGTTATCGCGCGCGGCGTTCAGCTGTCCCCAGCTCTCGTAGGCAATGCGCGCCCCGTGCAGCCGCCCGCCGCGATACAGCACGAAGGGATCGGGCAGCGAGACGCTTTGCACGTGATCCTCGTTTGCGACTCGCGCGCCCGGTGCGGGCGGGGGCCCTGAGGGCCGCGTGCCCTCAGCTTTCAGGATCCGAGCCATCCGCGATGCCCTCGAACAATGGCGTCGACAGGTAGCGTTCGCCGGTGTCCGGGAGCATAGCCAGGATGGTGGCACCCGATTCTGCCTCGCGTGCCACCTGGAGCGCGGCGGCCACCGTTGCGCCGCTCGAGATGCCGACAAAGATGCCCTCGCGGGCGGCGAGCTGGCGAGCGGTGTCGATCGCCTCGGCATCTGCGACCGTGACGATGCGGTGGGCCACCTCGCGATTGAGGACACCCGGAACGAAGTCCGGCGTCCAGCCCTGGATCTTGTGCGGGCTGAAAGTCTTGCCTGACAGGAGCGCCGCACCGGCGGGCTCCGCCACGATCACCTTCACGTCGGGCCGCGCGAGCCGGATGACTTCGCCCGCGCCAGTCAGCGTGCCCCCCGTGCCCCAGCCGGTCACGAAGAAATCGAGACGCTTGCCGACGAAGTCGGAGACGATCTCGGGACCTGTGGTGTTGCGGTGGTAGGCGGGATTGGCGGGGTTCTCGAACTGCCGCGCCAGGAACCAGCCGTTCTTGGCCGCGAGTTCCGCGGCCTTGCGCACCATGCCGGTGCCGCGCTCGGCCGCTGGGGTCAGGATCACCTTGGCGCCGAGCATGCGCATGATCTTGCGCCGCTCGATCGAGAAGGATTCGGCCATGACCGCGACAAAGGGATAGCCCTTGGCGGCGCACACCATCGCCAGGGCGATTCCGGTGTTGCCGGAGGTGGCCTCGACGACGGTCTGACCGGGCTTGAGGTCACCACGGCGCTCGGCATCCTCGATGATGGCGATTGCGAGACGATCCTTGACCGAGCCGGCCGGGTTGAAGAACTCGCACTTCACGTACATCGTGATGCCCTGAGGTGCGAGGCGCTGCAGACGGACGATGGGCGTTCGGCCGATCGTCGCTAAGATGTTGTTGTAAATCATGAAGGCACTCTAATCGTCCCCTCTGACCTAAGCGATAAAGAAATGGGTATCCACTGATAACAGGTTGTTATAATAATTCGGCGTTCGTCTGATTTCAGGTGGCCGCCCGATGAACTTTCACCAGCTGCAGTATGCCGTGGCGATCGCCCATCATGGGCTGTCGGTGACACAGGCTGCCTCGGCGCTCGGAACCTCGCAGCCGGCCATCAGCCGGGCCCTCAAGGCCCTTGAGCGGGAGCTCGGTTTCGACCTGTTCGTGCGCGAGGGCCGGGCGTTTTCGCGCATTACCCCGCAGGGCGCCCAGGTGCTGGAGTATGCCACCCGGGCGCTGGCCGAAATCGCGAGCCTCAAGGCGGTGGCGGCCGACCTCAACCACGACAATCGCGGCACGCTGTCGATCGCCACCACCCATACGCAGGCGCGCTACGTGCTGCCGCCGGTGGTGCAGGCTTTCCGGGAGCGCTACCCGGAGGTGGAACTGCACCTGCAGCAGGGCACGTCGGAGCAGATCGCCGAGATGGTCGCCACCGACCGGGTGCAGCTGGCCATTGCCACCGGCTCCGATGCGCTGTTCCCGGGCCTGGTGCTGCTGCCGGTCTACCGCTGGCACCGCCAGGTCATCGTCCCGAAGCGCCATCCGCTTGCCGCCGTCCGCAAGCTCACGCTGCAGGAACTGGCGAAGTACCCGCTGATCACCTACGTGTTCAGTTTCTCCGGTGGCTCATCGCTCCAGAACGTGTTCTCGCGCGAGGGCCTGTCACCGAAGGTCGCGCTCACCGCGCGCGATTCGGACGTGATCAAGACCTACGTGCGATTGGGCTTAGGGGTGGGGATTGTGGCGAGCGTCGCGATCGAACCGGCGCACGATGCCGATCTCGTGGTCCTCGATGCCTCGCACTTATTTCCCATCCACACGACCTGGGTGGGTTTCCGCCGCGGCACGCTGCTGCGCAATTTTGCCTACGACTTCATGCAGCTGTTCGGGCCGCACCTGACCCGCGCCCTGATCGACAAGGCCATCGAGGCCAAGGACGGCGAGGGGCAAAGCGAGCTGTTCCGCAAAATCTCACTGGCCACCCGGTAAGCAAAAAAGTCTTGGTTCAGCCTCGCGGCGAGCGCCTGGCCTCGAGCCAGCGCTGTAGCACCACAAAGTAGGCCGGCACGAACAGCACCGCGAGGCAGGTCGAGGCCAGCATTCCGGTGGCCACCGCAAGGCCCAGCGACTTGCGCGCGCTGGCGCCCGCTCCGTGTGCCAGCACCAGCGGCAGCACGCCCAGGATGAAGGTGAGCGAGGTCATCACGATCGGGCGGAAGCGCACGCGCGCCGCGGCAAGTGTCGCCGCCTCGATGTCAGCGCCCGCCGCGCGACCCTCGCGCGCCATCTCGACGATCAGGATCGCGTTCTTCGCCGAGAGCGCGATCAGCAGCACCAGTCCGATCTGCACGTAGATGTTGTTCGCGACGCCCAGCCCTAAGAGCGCACCCACGGTGCCCAGCAGCGCCAGCGGCACGGCCAGCATGACGGCGGCCGGCGTGACCCAGGATTCGTACTGCGCAGCGAGCACGCAATAGGTAAGGAGCAGGGCGAGCGCGAAGATCAGGTAGATGGCATTGCCGGCGAGTTTTTCCTGATACGACATCGCGGTCCACTCGTAGCCCATCCCGGCCTGCAACGCGCCGTGGGCGATGCGCGCCATCGTGTCCAGTCCCTGGCCGGAGCTGAAGGCATCGTTCGCGGCGCCGTTGATGGTCGCGGTCGGAAACAGGTTGTAGAGCGTGATCACTGCCGGTCCCTGCGTCTCGGTGATGCCGGCGAGCGTGCCGAGCGGCACCATCGCATTGGACTGGCTGCGCACGTAGTAATTGTTGAGGTTCTCGGGCGAGAGCCGGTATTCGCCGTCAGCCTGGGCGTAGACCATGTAGTTGTGGCCAAAGCGGGTGAACAGGTTGACGAAGCTCGATCCGAGGTAGGTCTGCATCGTGCCGTAGACATCGCCGATATCAACGCCGAGGAACTGTGCCCGGGTGCGATCGACGTTGACCTCGAGCTGCGGAACGGCGGCGCGAAGCGGGGTGAGGGCCATGCGTATCACCGGGCTCCCCCTGGCCTCAGCGACAATGCGATCGGCGGTGTGCTGGAGGCGTCCGAAATCAAAACCCCCGTCGGTCAGCTCCACCTGCATCTGGAAGCCGCCCGAGAGCCCCAGGCCCTGGATCGGTGGCGGCACCAGCACCATCACCCGGGCGTCCTGAAAATTCTTTAGCTGCGATGACAGATCGTTGTAGACGGAACGCAGGTCCTGACCGCGGCCGCGCTGGCTCCAGTCCTTGAACATGAGGTAGATGATGCCGGCATTGGCGAGCGAGGCATTGCCGTCGAGCGGTGAGAGTCCGCCGATGCTGATGGTGCGTTCGATGGCCGGATGGCGCGCGCACGCGCGCGCGAGCTTCTCCATCACCTCTTCGGTGCGCGCGAGCGAGGCACCGTCAGGCAGCTGCACGGTAACCATCGCGTAGCCCTGATCCTCGGTCGGAATGAACCCGGTGGGCACGCGCGTCAGGCCGAACGCCGCCAGCGCGATCAGCGCGAGTCCCAGCAGGCAAAACAGTCCGGCACGTTGCACGACGCGGCTCACCTGCCGAAGGTAGAAGGCCTCCAGTCGCGCGTACACCCTGTTGAAGGCGCGAAACAACGCATTCTTGGGCCGCTTGGGATCCTGCGCTCGCAGCCACAGCGCGCACTGCGTGGGTTTGAGTGTGGCGGCATTGATCGCGCTGATCATCGCCGTGGCCGCGATTACCAGCGCAAACTGGCGGTACATCTGCCCGGTGATCCCGGGCATGAAGGCAGGCGGCAGGAACACCGACATCAGCACCAAGGTCACGCCCAGTATGGGCCCGAACAGTTCCTTCATGGCGAGGATGCTGGCTTGGTGCGGGCTCTCGCCACGCTCGATGTGCTGCACCGTGCCTTCCACGACCACGATGGCATCATCGACCACGATGCCGATTGCCAGCACCACCGCAAACAGTGTCAGCAGGTTGACGGAAAAGCCCAGCGCCGACATCGCGGCGAAAGCACCGATGATCGTCACCGGCACGGTGGTGGCCGGCACCAGCGTGGCGCGCCAGTCTTGCAGGAACATCACGATCACGATCAGGACCAGGAGTCCGGCCTCGATGAGCGTGCGATACACCTCATCGACCGAGGCATTTACGAAAATCGTGGTATCGAACGGAATCGAATACTCCAGTCCCTGCGGGAAATCGCGCGACAGCTCCTGCATGGCACCGCGCACCCGCTCGGCGGTGTCGAGCGCATTGGCGTCGGGCAGCTGGTAGATGGCCACCCCGCCGGCGTCCCGGCCGTTGACCTTGAAGAACTGGCCGTAGGACTGGGATCCCAGTTCCACGCGCGCCACGTCCTTGAGACGCGTGATCCGGCCGCCGCTGTCGGTGTCGGATTTAACAACGATCTGCTCGAAGTCCTCGGCCCGTGACAGATCGGAACCCAGATCGAGCGTGAGCTGGAAGTCCTGCCCGGTGGCGGCCGGCGGCATGTTGAGCGCTCCTGCGGCCACGAACGCGCTCTGCCCCTGGATGGCGCTGATCACATCGCTCGGCATCAGCGAGCGCTGCAGGAGCGCGCTGGGATCGAGCCAGATGCGCATGCTGTACTGGCCGACACCAAAGACGTTGACGTCCGACACCCCCGGCACGCGCACCAGCTTGTCTCGCAGCTGCAGCGTGGCGAAATTGCTTAAATACAAAGCATCGAAGCGCTGATCGGGCGATGTCAGCGTGATGATCTGCAGGATGGCCGTCGATTTCTGCTTGGTCACTACGCCCTGCTGCTGCACCGCCTGCGGTAGCTGCGCCAGGGCAGCCGACACGCGGTTCTGCACCAGCACCTGGGCGACATTCAGATCGGTCCCGACCGCGAAGGTCACGATGAGCGTGTAGCGCCCGTCGGAGGTACAGGTGGACTGCATGTACAGCATCTTCTCGACGCCGTTGACCTGCTGCTCGATGGGCAGCGCCACGGTCTCGACCAGCGTGCGGGCGCTCGCGCCCGGATAGCTCGCCGTCACTTGGATGGTGGGGGGTGTGATCGGCGGATACTGGGTGACCGGGAGCTTGAGCAGGGCCACCGCGCCCAGCAGCATGGTGACCAGGGCGATGACGTTCGCCAGCACCGGCCTCTCGATGAAGAATTTGGCGAGCACGGGCGTGGCGCTTATGCGCGGCGGCGCCGCTAGTTTCCGCGGCCTGAGGGCTTGCGGCGTTCCGCCCAGCTTTGCAGCACGACGTAGAGGGCCGGCACGAACAGCACCGCCAGGCAGGTCGAGGCGAGCATCCCTGAGGCCACCGCGATACCGAGCGACCGGCGCGCGCTGGCGCCCGCGCCGCTTGCCAGTACCAGCGGCAGCACGCCAAGGATAAAGGTGAACGAGGTCATGAGGATCGGCCGGAAGCGCACCCGCGAGGCGTTAACCACCGCTTCGACGATGCTGGCCCCGCTCGCGCGCCCTTCGCGCGCCATCTCGACGATCAGGATCGCATTCTTGGCTGACAAGGCGATCAGCAGCACCAGGCCGATCTGCACGTAGATGTTATTGGCGAGGCCTGCGGCGTACATCGCCGCCACCGTGCCCAGCAGCGCCAGCGGCACCGCCAGGATTACGGCGATAGGCGTGATCCAGCTTTCATACTGGCCGGCCAGCGCGCAGTACACCAGCAGCATGGCGAGCGCGAAGATCAGGTACGCCGAACTGCCGACCAGCTTCTCCTGGTAGGCGAGCGCGGTCCACTCGTAACCCATGCCCGCAGGGAGTGCGCGCTGCGCGATCTTCTCCATGGCCTGCAGCGCCTCGCCCGAACTGTAGCCTTGCGCCGCCGCGCCGTTGATGGTGGCCGAGGGCAACAGGTTATAGAGCGAGACCACGGAGGGCCCGAGCGCGGGCCGGATATCGGCAAGTGCACCAATCGGCACCATGTCGCCGCTCTTGCTGCGCACCACCAGTTCGCGGATGTCATCCGCCGTGAGCCGATGCTGCGGGTCGGCCTGCACATACACCATGTAGTTGTGGCCGAAGCGCGTGAACAGGTTCACGAAGGTCGAGCCGAGGTAGGACTGCAGCAGGTTGTAGACATCTCCCACATCGACCCCGAGCGTCGAGGCGCGCGTGCGATCCACCTTGAGCGACAGCTGCGGCACGTTGGCGCGGTACGCCGAAAAGGCGCCCTGCACGGCAGGGCTCGCGTTGGCCTCGCGCACCACCTCGTCGGTGTAGCGTTGCAGCCGGCCAAAGTCGAAGCTGCCATCCGTAAGCTGCAGTTGCATCTGGAAGCCGTTCGATGCGCCCAGACCCTGGATGGGCGGCGGGATCAGGATGCGAGTGCCGGCGTCCTGAACGTACGCCAGGCCCTCACTCAGGTGGCGGTAGACGTGCTCGAGATTCTGCGAGCGGCCGCGCTCGTCCCAGTCCTTGAGCATCAGGTAAACGATGCCGGCGTTCGCCAGCGACACGTCGCCATCGAGTGGCGACGGGCCGCCGGTGCCAATCGTGATGGCCCGCTGCACCCCGGGAGTCTTAAGACCAATGTGCGCTATCTCATCCATGGCCCGCTCGGTGCGTTCAAGCGAGGCGCCATCGGGCACCTGCACGGCGATCAGCAGATATCCTTGATCCTCGGTCGGCACGAATCCCGAGGGGATCTGCGTGAGTCCTAGGGCGGCGAGCGCCACCAGCGCCAGCACCACAAGCGCCATGCGGGGGCTGCGTTCAACGATGGCGCGGATCACACGCACGTAAGTGCGCTCGAGCGGCTCGTAGCAGGAATTGAAGGCGCGAAACAGCGCGTTTTTTCGCGCGCTGGGCGCGCCGCCGCGCAGCCACAACGCCGACTGCGTCGGACTCAAGGTCACGGCATTGACCGCGCTGATCAGCGCGGTGGCGGCGATCACCAGCGCGAACTGCCGGTACATCTGCCCGGTGATTCCCGGCATGAACGCCGGGGGCAGGAACACGGCCATCAGCACCAGCGTGATGCCCACGATCGGGCCGAACAGCTCGCGCATGGCGGCGATGCTTGCCGTCTTGGCGTCCTCGCCGCGCTCGAGGTGCTGGGTGACGCCTTCCACGACCACGATGGCATCATCGACGACGATGCCGATGGCCAGCACCACGGCAAACAGCGTCAGCAGGTTGACGGAGAACCCCATCATCGCCATGGCCGCGAAGGCGCCAACGATGGTGACCGGGATGGTGGTCGCCGGGATCAGCGTGGCGCGCCAGTTCTGCAGGAACATGATGATGACCAGCAGCACCAGCAGTCCGGCTTCAAGCAGCGTGTGGTAGACCTCGCTGATGGACTTCTGCACGAAGGCCGTGGTGTCGAAGGGAATGTCGTACTTGAGCGCGGCGGGAAACTGCGGCGCGAGCTGATCAAGCAGCCCCCGCACCACGCGTGCGGTGTTGAGCGCATTGGCGCCGGGCAGCTGATAGATCGCGATGCCGCCGGCCGGCCGGCCGTCGACCTTGAACAGCTGGCTGTAGCTGCGCGCGCCGAGCTCGACCCGGCCGACATCCCGGATCCGAGTCAGGCCGCCGCTGCCGTCGCTGTCGGCCTTGAGAATGATGTCCGCGAACTGGGCCGTGTCGGAGAGTGCCCCCGGCACGTTGGCGGTGAGCTGAAAATCCTGGCCTGCTGGCGTCGGCGGCATGCCCAGCTGGCCGGCGGCGACGTTGACGTTCTGCTTCTGCAGCGCGTTGATGACATCCTGGGGTGCGAGCGCGCGCTGGCGCATCAGCGTGGGATCGAGCCACACGCGCATGCTGTACTCGCCGATTCCGAACACCACCACATCGCCGACTCCCGGGAGCCGTGCCAGCTTGTCGCGCAGCTGGAGGCTCGCAAAGTTGCTTAGGAAAAGTGCGTCATAGCGATCGTCAGACGAAGAGAGCGTGATGATCTGGAGCGGTGAGGTTTCCTTCTTCTTGGTGACGACA
>Ga0157374_10004306_pt1 | contig 11968 bp, 10 predicted proteins | sample M25metaG_FD_115308 | JGI IMG/M metagenome (GOLD analysis project Ga0157374, IMG submission 115308) | Miscanthus rhizosphere microbial communities from Kellogg Biological Station, Michigan, USA - M2-5 metaG | ecosystem: Host-associated > Plants > Roots > Rhizosphere > Soil | place: USA: Michigan...
ATTCAATTACCACGCAAAGCGGTTAACAAATTTAGCTGGAATTACTTCAGGCATTTTTATGGTGCTATGTTTATATTCGCAGCTAAATATTTGTTTAAACTGCCTGTGCTAAACATCAAAAACATAGGCGAGCTCTACCCATCGTCGTATGAAGTTGAATGACAAAGTCGTAATTATCACCGGGGCATCATCAGGAATAGGCAAAGCATTGGCAATTGAGTTTGCCAGTCGCGGTGCCAACCTTGTCTTAGGCGCCCGCCAGTATGTTGCCTTATGCGAACTCACCGAAAGCCTCATTAAACAATACAACATTCAGGCTGTCGCTGTGCAATGTGATGTATCAAACGAAGATGACTGCAGTCACCTTATTAAACAAACCATATTGACATTCAATAAGGTAGATGTGCTGGTAAACAATGCTGGTATCAGCATGCGTGCCCTGTTTAAGGATGCTGATCTGAAAGTTTTAAAAACACTAATGGATGTCAATTTCTGGGGAACCGTTTACTGTACCAAGTACGCGTTGCCGCACATACAGAAAACAGGCGGTAGCATTGTGGGGGTATCGTCTATTGCAGGATATAAAGGCTTGCCGGGACGCACCGGGTATTCAGCTTCTAAATTTGCTATGAACGGTTTTTTGGATGCTTTGCGGATAGAGAATCTGAAAACCGGTGTTCACGTGCTGACTGCTTGCCCGGGTTTCACTGCTTCCAACATCCGAAATACTGCCCTGGCTAAAGACGGCACCCAGCAAGGTGAAAGTACATTGAAGGAAGATAAAATGATGACTGCCGAAGAAGTGGCAAAGGTCATTACCGATGGTGTTGAAAATCGTACCCGTACATTGATAATGACCCGTCAGGGCAGACTGACCGTAACATTAAGCAAATTCTTTCCTGCATGGTTGGATAAACTGGTTTATAAGACTTTTGCTAAGGAGAAGGATGCGTTGTTGACGTAATATTAATCTTATCCACATCAAAATCGACCACCTCAGTCTGATACTCCTGTTCTGTAGCTTTGATTTTAGAGCTGTTTTGCAAATCAGCGCCCAAAACAATCCCTGCTGAAATCAATACACAATTTTTGATAATATACTGGCCCAGTAAGGTTGGAATAAAGATGGAGCCCGAAAAAGTTTCGTGAGGGAAAAATAGCAGTGGCAAAAATGTACCTGCCATCTGAAAATAAAGCAATATTAAAGTTAAACGTAACCAGGCACCGGTAATAAGGCCTAAACCAATGGTGCATTCCCACAATGCCAGTAAGGGTAACGATATGGAAGGCTTAAGTAAACCCAATGTAAGGTGACTTATTGTTCTGCCCGCAACTAATTCTGCCGGACTTGCGCCGTGGAAAAACTTTAGTACGCCAAACCAAAGAAAAATAAAACCTAAAGAGAACCTTAAAATATGTATTCCGTTTCTTTTCTTCCAGTTATTGATACGTGTGCGCGCGCTTTCAGCTAAATCCAACATCAAGATATATTATTTTCGACCAACAATTTAATCACTCAAGGGCTCTAAAAATAGCATTATTTTATTCAGTTATTAAATTCCTGTATGAAACTTTTTTGTTTCGGTACCGGGAATTGCCCAACCCGGCTGAAATGATTTAATATTGGTTTGATTAAGGAAAGATACACTGCTGAAGTAAAATAATGCCCTCATAAAACTTAAGCTTATTGCGATTTTATTAACTAATAGATTATTATTGCTAGCATTATACTTATAATGTCTAAATTTATCATAATTAATAATCTATAATTAATAAAAATTAATCAATGGTTGAAACCTTCTTTTGCATAATTTGTCTTTGGGTATACCAGGTTGTTCAAAGATATTGAGTATGGCAAAACATTTATTTTACTCTATTCTGGCAGCAGCTTTATCGTTATCATATAATAGTATTCTTGCTGCTGTTCCAATTATTAGTTATTCCCCATCAACAAATGTCTACACCGTTAATACGGCGATCACTACGTTAACGCCTACCGTAACGAATGGAGTTAGTGCAATCGGTTTTAACACACCCCTTGCCCTTGCTGGTGCTACTTTAAACAACCCGCGAGGTGTGGCCATTGATGGGTTGGGCAATGTTTATGTAACTAATAGCGGCAATAACACCATCAGCAAATACAATTCAAGCGGGACTTACCTCGGCACTTTCGGCTCGGGCGCTACAATGTCAACACCTAAAGGCCTGGTTTTTGATTTATCAGGGAACGCCTACGTCCTGAACCTTGGTGCAACGCCGGGTACGGGCAGCGTATATAAATATAATTCAAGCGGCGTGTATCAGTCCACTATTATCAGCGGGTTAAACTATGCTTTAGGAATTACTATTGACGCATCGAACAATATTTACATAGCTGATCAGGGTGCTGTTACAGTAAAGAAATATAATACCAGCGGCACACTTTTGCTTTCATTGCCTACCGCCAACCTGAATACTCCACTTGGTGTGGCTATAGATGCATCGGGGAATATATATGTTTTAAACAACGGCGGACCGAACGTAACAAAATATAATTCAGCCGGAACTTATTTATCTACATTTCTTAGCGGCTTTACATCGCCGCAATCCATAGCAATTGACGGTGCGGGGAATTTTTATATAGGCGATAATTCAGCCACAAATACAGTTTATGTTTACAAACCCAATGGCACTTTGCTCACCAGTAAAGCCATTAACGACCCGGAAGGGATCGCTGTAGACAGCAAAGGAAATATTTTTTCATCAGCTTATTACGCTAATCAGGTGTATGAAACTAAACCGTCCGGTGGTTATTTTTTGAGCAGCGCATTACCCGCCGGATTGAGTTTCGATAGTACTAACGGGCAAATCAGTGGTACGCCCACCGTTGCGATGGCAGCAACCACTTATACAATAACTGCCTATAACGCCAGTGGCAGTGGTAATACTACAGTTAATATTACTGTTAATCCTACTGCCCCCACAGGTACGGGCGGCTCGGTGTGTGGGTCGGGTACGGTAACGCTTACTGCTTCGGGGAGCTTGCCGGCGGGCGGTGTTTATACCTGGTATGCGGCTCTTTCAGGCGGGGCATCTTTAGGAACCGGAGCAACTTTTGTTACACCAAACATAACCACCACCACAACTTATTATGTGAGCTATACGCAGGGAGGCGCAACAAGTTCACCCCGTACCGCCGTAGTGGCAACTGTAACAGCCGGGCCGGTCTTATCAATTGTACCTGCGACCGGTTTATCTATTTCCTATCCATTTAATGGCAATGCCAATGATGCTTCGGGAAATAACAACAATGGTACGCTTCAAAATGCGCCTACACTTACTACAGACCGTTACGGTGCCGCAAGCAGTGCATACAGCTTTAATGGTTCTACCCAATATATTTCTACTGCTACTGCGATTGCGTCACCCGGTCCACAGAATTTCTCTATCAGTGTGTGGTTTAAAACAAGTTCGGCCGGAGGGAAACTGGTGGGTTTTGGGTCGTCACAAACCGGCTCAAGTGCTAGTTATGATCGTCATATTTATATGGGCAACAGCTGAAAGCTATATTTTGCGCTTTACCCATCGGCCTACAAAGTCTTAAATACTACGGCAAGCTATGCTGATGGTAACTGGCATCATGTAGTTGCCACCGAATCGACCACGAATGGTGCCAACCTGTATGTAGATGGTGCGCTTCAGGCAACCGATGCAACGATGACCGCTTCGCAAGCTTATGCTGGTTACTGGCGGATTGGCTTTGATAATTTGTCGACCTGGCCAAATGCGCCCGCCAGTTATTATTTTAACGGATCATTGGATGATATCGCTATTTACAGTACAGAACTAACAGCCTCGCAAGTGAATACGCTCTATGGCGCCGGCGGTGGTACTTTTTGCGCAGGTAATTCCTTTTCACTCACCGCGAATACGGTAGCAGGTGCAACCTACGCATGGACAGGCCCGGGAAGCTTTTCGTCAAGCGCTCAAAATCCGACAGTCGCAAATGCTGTGGCAGGTACTTATACTCTGGTAATAACCGCATCAGGCGGATGTACATCTACTATAAATGTTTCGGCGCCATCAAATGCGATAACTTATACCTGGACCGGTGGTGCGGGGACCACAAATCCGGCAACAGCCGGCAACTGGGATCAATTGCCACCGTTTAACAGTATTTCAAATATTGTTATACCATCCGGTTTGAGCTTTTATCCTTCACTTACAGCTGATGCAAGTTTATATGGTTTAACCATTGCCAATGGTGCCTCGTTTAATTTAAACGGGCATACCCTCAGTGTTGGGTGTAATATTTATAACAGTTCGGGCGGGCAAATTCTTTATGGCAGCAATAATTCGTCCGGAATCATCTGGAACGGATCCTCCGCGACACAAACCTATACCGGCGGCAGTACAACAAACACCGCGCAATTGGGTAGCATGACTATTAATAACTCTGCAAACGGCACATTAACGATCAGCGGCGGGCCGGTAGATATTTATAATTTACTGACTATTACTAAAGGCAACCTGACAATAGGCTCGTCACCGGCCGCTTTAACTTTAAAAAGTACAGCCACCCAAACAGCAAGTATTGGCGCGTTACCCAGCGGCAGTACAATAACAGGAACAGTAAATGTGGAACGCTCTATCACAGGTGGAAGTGGTTTCAGGGGGTACAGATTGCTTTCATCACCGGTTTATACCAGTACAGTTAGTGGCAACAATGTGTATAGTATCAATTACCTGCTTAGTTCAACATTTCTGACAGGAACCGACGGTACTACCGGTGGGTTTAGCAAAAGCGGCAATCCTTCTTTGTATTTATACCGCGAAAATATGACGCCGGCATACACAACCTTTCTCAATAGTAACTTCAGAGGCATTAAAAATATCAGTGCAGCGCCCAGTTATACAATAGATATTGATGGCGGTCCTTATAATATTCCGGTTGGTAATGGTTATTTATTTTTTTTCAGGGGCGACAAAACAACCGTTAATCCTTATACATCTGCTACCATCCCGATTGCGTCGACTTTAACTGCAAGCGGCACAATAAATCAAGGTACGATTTTAGTAAAAGATTGGTTTACGCCCTCAGTTGCAACACTGAGTTATACCCCCTCAAGTCCCTCAAGCATTATAGGTTACAATTTAATAGGAAACCCATATCCCAGGAATATAGATTGGGATCAGTTTAGTAATACCGCAAGCACAAGTCCGATTTATGGCCCAAATGTTAGTAAAACTATTGCAATGCTTAATCCCAACGGCTCCTATGCTATTTACCAGGCAGGCTCCGGAGGTGTTGGTGCTACAAATGGTGCAACCCACATTATTCCAAGCGGTGCCGGATTTTTTGTTCTGGCTAACAATGCTTCGGCTTCATTAACTTTTACAGAAGCAGCCAAAACGACTACACAGGTTACCGGCAATAATTTATTCATGGGAATACCTGTCGACTACGCCGCTAACATTCAATACCTGCGTTTGCAAATGATATTAGATACGTTTTACAATGAGGATATTGTAATACGTTTTAGCAAGGGAGTTAGTACTACTTTTGACTTTAATGAAGATGCGCCTTATAAAGCCGGGTTTGGTAAAGTTAGCCTTTTTAGTCTTACAAGCGATAGCATACCCCTGGCCATAAATGTACAGCCATTACCTAAATTGAGCGACACCATATGTTTAGGTATTAGCGCTACAACAGATGGGATCTACAAATTGAAAATGAAAGAGCTGGTTGGAGTACCCCAACTTTTTGATATATGGCTAATTGATAAGTATAAAAGCGATTCATTGGATATGCGGCATAATACAACTTATGCTTTTAACATATATAAGGCAGATTCGAATAGCTACGGTAAGAATCGTTTCCGTATAGTTATTCGTCAAAACCCTGCGCTGGCAGTACATTTATTAAATTTTTCTGCATCAAAAGCCACAAATGGAGCACGAGTAGCCTGGAAAACAGAAAATGAAGAAAACTATACTCACTTTACTCTTGAAAGAAGTACCGATAATGGTGAAACGTTTAATATATTAACTGGTTTCCCTTCGGGAGCACAAGGAACATATAGTTTCCTTGATAAGGACCCGCTAATTGGCATGAATCAGTATCGTCTAAAGCTTGAAGATTTGAATGGAGCAATAAGCTATTCAAAAATAGTTAAGCTGATGTATTCAGATTTGAGCAATAACATAGCTGGCAATATTATCCTTTACCCTAATCCCGCAAAGAATACGATTAACCTGTCAGTCATGCAAAGTTCAGATGCTGTGCCGAATACATCTTATAGTATAACTTTTATGAGCAGTAATGGGCAGGTAGTAAAAAAGACTGTTTCGTCAAAAGCACAATGGCAGGAAAATATAAGTGAACTACTACCGGGAACTTATCTCGTATATATTGTAAACAGCAGTGACCAAAACTTAGTTGGGAAAAGCAAATTTGTAAAGTTATAAGTACGGATACAATGTTTACCAGTGTAATTGCGTAGCCATATTAAACCTATAAGGTTTAATATGGCTTATACATGCTTCACAATTTATTTTACGCTGACAAATACATCGGTATACTCCCATCGGAAACCGAAGCCATTACTCATTATGCCATATTCAAGCTTTTCATTCAAGTTGCTTGTTTTCTTAGGTTTAACGGTTACCGCCAATACAGTTTTGGCCGGATCCATGTTAGCATCGCCGCCCTTTTTATCTCCCCATTGTCCTGTTTCTGAATTGAAAAATATCTTCCATTCATTTTCACCGGGAGTAGCAAAAAAACTATATTTGCCTGCCGGCAGTTTTTTCCCTTCAACTACAATATCCTTGTCGGTTTCAAACATGGTTGCTTCATTGGCGCCTGCTCTCCAAAGTTTGTCGTAAGGTAAAATACCGCCGAAAATTTTTCTGCCTTTAACAGACGGGCTGCTGTAGTTGATTGTGATTGTCGCATCGCCGATTTTTCCGGTGGCGGTTGCAGGCGGGCTTGGTCGTTTGGATTTGTCTTCCTGGGCCTTTAACAGAGCTGGTAGCATCAGGCTGATCATAACGAATGCTAACAGTTTAACCACATAGTTCTTTTTCATAGTTGTTGGATTTTGAGTTTTTGACTTTCCATCCCGGGAATTATTTTGCGATTCCGCGGATGACACAAATCTGTAAAAAAATATGAATATATCACTCAATAGATGAATTGGTTCCTCATTTTAAGTGGATATTGAAGATTGTGGCAGATCAAAATAATGACAAAATTGCTGTAGTGATAAAATACAAAGAGCAGTATAAATGCCGAAATTTACATGGTGGAACAATTAAGCTTCTTCGAACCCTCGGGACAAAGTGCAGGGCTGCCTGCTGAGTTGCTGGAATACCATGCAGGATTTTTTAATACTATCGAAAGCAATGCTTTTTTGAATACTTTCATCAATAAGACTCCATGGATCCAGGAAGATATACTAATGTATGGCAAATTGGTGAAAACACCGCGCCTCACTGCCTGGTATGGCGACAGTGGGAAAGAGTATATCTATTCCGGCACCAAACATTACCCCATTCCCTGGACGAAAGATTTGCTGCGGATCAAAGAAAAAATAGAACCTGTGGCCGGTGTAAAATTCAACAGCGTTTTGCTGAATTATTATCGTGATGCCAATGACTCAGTTGCATGGCATAGTGATGACGAGTATGAACTGGGTGTTAATCCAACAATAGCATCAGTAAGTTTCGGGCAGGCCCGGCGCTTTGATGTCAGGCACAAACTGGATCGTAACCGTAAACATTCCATCTACCTGGAAGATGGTTCATTGTTAATTATGAAGGGCGATTTGCAGCATAATTGGGTGCACCAGATTCCCAAATCAACCAAAACGCTGAAGGCAAGGATAAATCTGACCTTCAGGGTGATTCATTGAATTAGTTAAAAGTAAAGCCGAACTGAACATTAAACCCGATAGAAGCAGGTGCTCCGTTGCCAAACCGTGCCGGAAGTGAACCTGAGATAAAGTAATTGACATATTTGGTTCGGGCATAAACCTGGTTAAACACCGGCGTAAAGCCATACCTGCCGGAAGTTTCGAAAGCCAAACGGTGATAACCGTAAATCCATGATCAAAACGAAACATTGTTCCCGGATCAAATAAAAGATTACTCATTTTGCTGCTGGTTTTCGTCGCCGTTATAGTCGGGGTAAACTCGTAACTGAATCCAAAACGATCACTGTATAAAACATTCACACCTACCGGGAAACCAATCTTTGTGGTTCCATTAAATTCCATGTGGCTGCATTTTTATCAAGAGTAACCACCGGGACAATAAAGCTCAAGTACCCCACGGCGCGAATAGGTTTTGGAGGCTGATGCAGATGACACAGCAGCCGGATTTATTTTGGTAGAGTCCGCCTTTGCCTGCTGCGCGAAGATTTTATCCGATAACAGGATAAAAAGAATAACTACAGTAAGGGTTGTCTTTGGAAGATGTTTTAAGCGTAATTTTTTTCATGTAATAGTTTTTGGATTTTTTGATTGTTTTTCATTAGTCATGTAGGGCAGGTGAGCTTTTTGGTATCTATTAATTATATTTTAAGTAGTTGTTAATGAAGTGTTTGTGATTTATTTGAAGTTTAAAATAATTGGAATAATGTGATATAGTGTAACTTTCATTATGTTTTCAAATATATAACGATATGATGAAAATAAACCATGAAAATTTAAATTTTCAAACGTTCAGTTTCGTTTTCCAAAAAAGCTTTGAACCGTTTACGTAAAGCTTTATAGTATTTAATAAGCTCAATGGCTTCGGGAGTAAGGGTTGAGCCTCCTCCTTTTTCGCCGCCGGCTTGTGGTACCACTACCGGAGAATTGGTTTGATTATTCAGGTGGTTAATTAGTTCCCATGCTTTCTTGTAAGACATATTCATAGTTTTTGCGGCATTACTTATCGAGCCCGTTTCTTCAATCTTTTCCAGAAGCTCCAAAGGCCCTGGCCCGAAAAAACGTTCACCCCCCGACTCCAACCATAATTTGCCGCCAGCTTTTATTTCAAGCTCTTTCTTTAGAATATGTTTTATCGATTTATCCATTGGTTCAACAAAACTAAGGAAATACTAAGGGTGCAGCAAATTACTTTCTTTTTGCGCCAGTGTTAATACTTGTAACCAATGGGTAAATCTACCCATCGCTTCTTTCGGGTTTTACATGATGAATTTCAGGAAGAATTACGGCTCTTATTACGTAGATGTCCTGTAATTTCTACGCCGGTGTCTTCTCAACTTTGGATTGTCGGGGGAGATGATACTCCAGGCACAAACATTATTGAGAAACATTAAAATTTAAAACAAATGAAAAAAGCGAACTACTTATTACTATTATCAATAGCTTTTATGCTGCTGGTGATGGCATCATGCGGAAAAGATGGGGCAGTAGGCCCAACAGGAGCAATAGGATCAACCGGCCCCCAGGGCGTTGCGGGAACTAATGGTACCAATGGAGCGACAGGTGCCGCAGGTGCAACCGGAGCAACAGGCACTGCCAATGTTATTTACTCGGATTGGATAACGCCATCCACTTATACAAAGGATACCGTATTTAGCACATATCACTTTTATGCTGATATACCCGCTTCAAAAATCACTCAGTCTATTCTGGATAATGGGACCGTACTGGTATTTGGAAAACTGGATGGATATACCACTTCTATCTGGCCAACTGCACAAGTAAGCGCATTGCCAATCACAATCACTTATCAACTGGGCGGCAGCACTATCTACTCCGATTTCTGGTCGTCACTAGTTACGCTGGGAAATGTTCGTATCGATTTTGTGGATAATCAGAATTATTACAGCAGTATATCCAATTTGCACCAATTTAGGTATGTCATCATACCGGGAGGCGTTCATGCATTAGGCAGCATTAACCCTAAAAATTATAACCAGGTAAAACAGGCCCTGCATCTGCCAGATTGATCTTAGATATTGTATGAGAGTTGCTGAATTCAGCATGTAAACAATCTCTGCTTTTATTTAAAAGTAGAGATTGTTTCATTTTAGGAAAGATTGAGCAATAAATAATAAGTAGTACACACAATGTCACACGTTCATTGTTAACCACTTGATTATTAAAATTCTGACCTATGGAAACACTACTTATAACCAGTATTAAACTTGATCTGAAACAATTGTTTATTCACCAGTTAAACAGGGTGAATTGTACTAAAGGATATCTTGCACGTAACCTTCCCAAACTGCAGGAGATAGCATCGTTTAATACCATGAAACTGGCTATTCGCGAAGACCTGGAAGATGTACAAAAGCAGCAGACGCGAATTGATGAGATATATAATCTGCTCCAAACCAAGCCTTCCGATGAAGGTTGCGATGTAATTAAATCAGTGATCGAAGAAGCTTACAATCTCAATAATAATTCAGGCAAATCGACGATCATTAATGATATGGACGTAATACTATATATGCAGCTGATTGAAAATATTGAGCTGACATCGTTCAGGATGTTAAAGACGATAGCACGCTACATGGGGAACTCTCAGATTAGCCAAATGCTGACGGAATGCTTTGATGAAAATGTAGACAACGATCGTTTATTTACTTTAATATCAGAGGAATATCTGGAAAAGAAGACCGAGAATCAAAAATGATTTTGTGAATATTACCTCCATAAAAGCAAATCAGAATATTGCCGTTATCAAAAAAGAGAAGCCAGACCTTGCGATCTGGCTTCAGAAAAGTTATTTAATACCCCTATTAAAATAACTATGTCAAAGTAAGTGAATTATTGTGTTTTATCCAAATTTTGTAACTACTTATTTACAATGTTTTTAGTTTTCGGCCAACCTCAAATTAGCAAATAGTTGATTTTGGCACATAAGCGCGGCGTAATAAATACTTAATTTGCTTCAAATTTATTGCAATGCTAAAAACCACACTACTATCAATTGTTCTTGCCATTATTTTTTTGCAGGCAAATTCACAGGAGCTTTATATGCCGCGGGATATTAAGCTGGCTTATCAAAAAGGAACACGCTCTCCAAATGGCCATCCGGGGAAAAATTACTGGCAAAATTTTGGAAGATACAATATCAGCATATCGGTTGCGCCGCCAAACTCGAATGTTAAAGGTACTGAACACATCGTGTATGTGAATAATAGCCCTGACACCCTCAGCAGGCTGAACATGAAATTAATCATGAATATTCACCGCCCGGGTGCCGCGCGGTTCTCAACCACTTCGACAGATTATTTGACCGATGGCATACAGGTGGATACTTTTAAAGTAAACGGCCAGGCAAAAAACTGGAACAACGTCACTGCCCGGGCTACTAACCAGGGTGCGGCTTTGTCAAAGCCGTTAATGCCGCATGACTCAGTGAAACTTGATATCGTTTGGCATTATCAATTGGCCAAAGGACCGGGAAGGGAAGGAGTGATCGATTCAACCTCTTTTTACCTGGCTTATTTCTACCCCCGTGTTTCTGTGTATGATGATTATAATGGCTGGGACAGGCTTGATTTCCTGGATGCCCAGGAGTTTTACAACGATTTTAATGATTACACGCTGAATGTGACTGTGCCTAAAAACTTTATTGTTTGGGCAACAGGTACCTTGCAAAATGCCAAACAGGTATTACAGCCTGAATATGCAGCGCGTTTGGAAAAATCTTTTACAAGCGATTCTACGATTCATGTAGCTACTGTAGAAGACTTGGCTAAGAAAAATATTACAGCTCAAAAAGACTGGAATACCTGGACCTGGACAGCCACCGGTATCAGCGACGTTGCAGTTGGTATCAGTGATCATTATGACTGGGATGCCGCCAGTGTATTGGTTGATGATGCTGCTAACCGCCGCGCAAGCATGCAGGCTGCGTTCCCGGATAAATCACAGGATTTTCATCATTCTGTGCAATTTGGGCGTAATGCCTTAGGCTGGTTCTCTCACAACTGGCCAGGCGTTCCTTATCCTTTCCCTAAAAT
>Ga0157374_10004311_pt1 | contig 11964 bp, 13 predicted proteins | sample M25metaG_FD_115308 | JGI IMG/M metagenome (GOLD analysis project Ga0157374, IMG submission 115308) | Miscanthus rhizosphere microbial communities from Kellogg Biological Station, Michigan, USA - M2-5 metaG | ecosystem: Host-associated > Plants > Roots > Rhizosphere > Soil | place: USA: Michigan...
CTAAGGTGAATGCAGTTCACCTTAGCCTTTCGTAATCAGCAAGATCTGAGTAGAGAATGCGCCGTTCTTGAACATGGTACACTTCAGGCCGATCGAGAGGACGCTCGATAAAGACTACCCTTACCGGCCTCGTTCGCATCATTTCACATCTCGCGCAACGAAACCTCAGCGTGAGCTAGAGCCTCCGATATCAGAGTGTCAGAGGAGGATTGACGTCAATCCAGAAGGCAACGCAATGTCAACTCAAGCCAACGAATTGCTCGTACGGCGTTTGTTCGAAGAGGTCTGGAATCGCCACAACCCTGAGGCCGCCAAAGAGATTGTCGCCGACCACTACGCGTCGATTGAAAACCAAACCTTCGACTCCATGCCGGGATCCAGGATCGTCGCTGCGGAGGTCGAACTGTACGACTCCCTCTACGATGACTTGAAGTTTCAAATCGAGCGCATGTTCACGGCGGGCGAAACGATCATGACCATCTGGAAGGCCACCGGCATCTCAAAGGATGTGTTCTTTTCCAATCGAAAAGGTGAGACAGTCCCCAAGACCCTCGAAGCCGAGGGCGTGAGTCTCAGTCAGGTAAAAGACGGCCGAATCACAGCCCACCGCTTCTTGTGGCCGCGCAATCCGCTGTTTCCATGAGGGATTGATAGGAAATGGCATGTCACAGCAAATATTCGTCGACGCCTCGGCATCGACTCGCATGGCGACAGCTGGCAGCTGCAAACCGCTCGCGAGACCCTTCTGCTCGACGTGGCGGACCTTCAAGCTGCTGAACCACGGGGATCTCAACGAGGGAACCGTCGTCTCAGTCAAGGCCGGTTCTGCGTCCCGAGCTCTTCGACCACAACCAAGCTCATAGCCAAACAGCTGGTAAGCCCACGAGCGCGTTCGACATCTCGAGGCGCAACGGCGGGAGTTCGCCGGTCGACCACCGGCTGCGAGCCGAAAGGGAATTGCTCGGCTTTTGAGCGTTGCCCGAATGAGGAGAATCTCATGCCACGAATGTTTGCCGTGACGATGATCACGGAGGTCACGTTCTGCGGTGGCGGAAATCATGCGTCCTGTATGAGGCGCCGGAGAGAGGCATTGATCTCGGGGTAGAGGACTCGCACCTGCCTGCGCTGCGTCCAAGCGCAGACCAAGCCGTACCAGTCAACGTCGATCTGATCGGGCCTTCTTCTTCAGTAGCACATCGTACTGCTCTTCACTTCACAACCAGCCAAGCCCCTCCGGTCCGACCCATCGCCATCTCGCGCTCCCGGAAACGAGCTCATCTACCACGGAATGTTTGTCGCAAGCGCTCAAGAAATGAACGCTTCTTCTGGTGAGCCATTTCTAGCGTTCCGTTTACCGGAAGCCACACCTCTTCGCCATCTGAACTGACGTCAAAGAACCCACCCCCGTGCAATTTCGCTAATCTTTCCGCTTCGCCAGCGGCGGCGACGGCCTTCGACCACGCGAATCCGGCATACACAAACTGCCGACCGATGGTGTAATCCCCAATCACACCCTCGTCATCCTGCAAACGGGTTTCTGCTTCTGGACTGTTTATGTCCGGGAACGTGCGCTGCATCTCTTTCACCCAAGCCCGCAAGCGAGCGGAAGTCCGTGCCGGATCGTCATAAGGTCCATCGTTCCATTTCGTCAGTGCGAAGTACCACTCCATAAAGGCGTCGTGATTCTTTGGCGCAGTTTCTGGCTCGAAAACCATCAGATCTTAACTCATGCGACGTATCCTAGCAGTTGAGCATTCCCGCAAAACGGTTTTTTTGGGAAAGTTCGAAGGTTGAACGTGCCGAATCCCGACCTTGCTGCCATAACGGGATAACTTCCGAATCGCCCTTCACTCGACCAGAACCGTCGATTAGCCACTCTCGGTCTTGAATGTAAACGCCTGTTAGCAGAGGAAGCGTAGAGGCTCTACGCACCTTAGTTGGCCAAAATAACGCCTTCGTCGAAGAGATTGCGACACGACGGTTGTGCACCAATCCAGGATGTGTACCCGACCAGGTCTAAGATAAGCTACAGCGCCATGGAGAATGGGTTCAAACACGATCTGCGAAATTATCCTCTGTATTTTCTGCTATGGACAGTGTTGGGCCTCTTTCATTTCAGCCAGGGTCTCACGATAAGGCTTGTCTCGCATGACCCAACTCCCTGGTGGCATTACTTACTGGCGTGGCTCTCCGGAGTTTACATTTGGGCCCTTCTGACCCCGGCCATACTATGGCTCTGCCGGCAGTTTCCTGTCGAGCGTCGCAACTGGTTCCCACGGATCGCTCTCCATCTTTTGCTGAGTGCAGGGTTCTCAGTTTTCGAGCTGAGCCTGGAAAGCGCACTGTATTCACGCATGCACCTGTTTCCCCTATTGATGAAGGAATTTCGTGGGACTCTTACCTATTTGCTGGTCAGGGGCTTTCACGGCGGCGTTTTGAACTACTGGATTGTGCTTGGGGTGCAGTGGGGAATCCTCTACTATCGCAGGTACCAGGAAGGCTCACGGGAAGTACTGAAGTTCGAACTCCGGGCATCCGAGTTACAGTCGCAGCTGATGAGTGCTCGATTAAATGCGCTGAAGATGCAGCTCCAACCACATTTCCTGTTTAACACCCTGAATGCCATCACGGTGCTGGTGCGCCAGCAGAAGGGCAAGGATGCGGAACAAATGCTTGGTCACCTAAGCGATCTTTTGCGGTGTGTGTTGGAGGATGTTGACGTTCAGGAGGTTTCTTTACGCCGCGAACTGGAGTATTTGCAACTTTACCTGGCCATTGAACAGGTACGCTTCCCGGACCGGTTGCGGGTAGAGGTCTCGGCGGATCCGGCGACGCAAGAAGCGACGGTGCCGCAACTAATCTTGCAGCCAATCGTGGAAAACGCCATTCGCCATGGCATTGGACGAAGCTCCTCCGCCGGCCGGATTCTGATCAGCGCGTCGAAGATCAATGGGACGGTGGAACTTCGAGTCCAGGATGATGGACCTGGGCTTTCGCGCAGAGACTCGTCTGAGGACGAGGGCATCGGCCTGGCGAACACGCGGGCACGGCTGCAACAGCTTTACGGTCAGGACGCGAGATTGGAAATCGAGAATTGCGATCGTGGCGGGGTAGTCGTGACTATGAATATTCCCTTCCATCAGTTCCATGCCGAAATTGCGAGAACCTAATGCCTCTGACAACCCTGATCGTGGATGATGAACCGCTGGCGCGGGACGGCTTAAGGGTGTTGCTCTCCAGGGACCCCGAAGTTTCAGTAATTCGCGAAGCCAGAGACGGACGCGAGGCAGTAGCGGCGATTCGAGAGTCCAACCCTGATCTCGTGTTTCTGGATGTGCAGATGCCGGAGATGGATGGATTCGAAGTGGTTCGCGAAATCGGTGCAGAACATATGCCGCAGGTTGTGTTCGTCACAGCCCACGACCAGTACGCAATTCAGGCGTTTGAAATTAATGCGCTTGATTACCTGCTCAAACCGGTGATCGAAGAACGTTTCGTCAAGGCGTTGGGGCGCGCCAAAAACCGTATCTGTTCGAACGTAGCAGCGGATTCGAACAGGCAAATCATCGGTCTGCTCGAAACCATAGCGTCGCCTCGGAGTTACGTGAAGCGCCTGGCGGTGCGATCAGGAGGCAAGACTGTGTTCGTGGATGTCGAAGACGTGGATTGGATAGAAGGAGCGGAGAATTATGTGGAACTGCACGTTGGGCGAGTGAGTCACCTGCTCCATGTGACAATGAACACTCTCGAGAGATCTCTTGATCAGGAGATTTTCCTTCGCATCCACCGTTCGATCATAGTCAATCTTGGACGAATTAAAGACCTGCAGTCTGACACGCACGGAGTCTACGCAATCACCCTGCGAGACGGAGTACGATTGCAATCCGGGCGAACCTATTCGAGCCGACTGAGAGCTTTGGCCAACAATCCGTTCTGACCGTTCCGTCCGTCCAGTTCGTCAAAGCATTTCACCGGTTAGTCAATATCTGCTTGTCGCAACCGTTGTGTGTGACGCAGACTGCCTCTTGGATCGGAGGTGACAAGTGAAAAAAACCATGGTTTTGCTACTTGCAACTTCCGTTTCCGCTGGTGGTCTTTCTCTATGGGCGCAACTCGACGATACAGCTCCATTTCCAAAGGATTTCCGCAAGTGGGCCCACGTCAAGAGTGTGCTGGTCGGCTCCCAAAGCACCGCCTTTGCTACCGAAGGGGGAATTCACCACATTTACGCAAACGAAAAAGCCCTTGAGGGCTACAAGACGAGCAAGTTTCCCGACGGCTCGGTGATTGTTTATGACTTGCTTGAAACGAGGGAGATTGCGGGCAACACCATAGAAGGGCCAACGCGCCGGATTGATGTCATGGTGAAGCAGAGCGAGCTCTATAGTACAACCGGGGGCTGGGAATTTATGAGGTTCCCAGGTGGCAACCCGACTGATGGGAAGTTAACGGCTGAGCGACAAGCAGTCTGTGCCGCCTGCCACGCCAACGGAAAGGACCATGATTTCGTTTTCAGTGAATTCCGCAAGTGAAACTGACTTGCTGATTTAGCGGCGGAGAAATGAGAAGAAGGTGAGTATGCGAGCTTTCCTCGACAGAGGCACTCAACTCCCGAGTGGTCGGCAGTCCGGAAGTTACGCTCATTCTCACTTGGTGCGAAACGTCGATTGCAGCGAGCCAGCTCTATCCCCGAATGATTGCCGCAATCCGTTACCTTGATGCCTTCACGAAGATAGACAGCAGGCGGTACTTCACAGAGCGCAAACTCCTTGTCGATTGGACAGAGACTCGACAGCTCTCATGACATATCCCCCATACTGGATCAAGGGAGGAAACTCCTTGCAGTACCTTCCGGCGAGTCTGTGCAAGACAAACGGAATTAACGCGATCCTATGCACGCACTACGCAGGCGGATAGAGAAAATCCCGGGAACTCTTCCGCGATTTGTTTGTTTTCAACAGTCGACGACAGGCCAATGCGCTCGTTGGGGTCAAGTTGGGTTTCAATCATGTCAAACAAAAAGACGGTGCTTAGTCCAAATAAAAGCCGTCGTTGCGACCTTCGCTGGCGGTCGGAAATCGGGCATATATTTGGGAGTTATTGCTCCACTGGCGTCCAGCTGTCATCCGGATTGAATTCCGTTATAGCTGAAGCAACTTCACTCGTCTTTGCTCCTAAATCCTTTTGAAGCAAAACACCGCTCTGATTAACGATGAAGGTTATGATGCCGGAATCGCCGTATCGAGCAGGATAGGCGATGACTGCAAATCCTCCAGTCATCTTGCCGTTGCTGATATAGCTTTTTGCGCCACCGTTCCGATCTGATCTCCTCTTATCCAGCATGGCAAAGTAGTAGCCGTAAAATGGTTGATGCCGACCCGGCTCGACCTTTATTCCGTCTGCTGTAGCAAAGGCAACCAGTGGTCCCAGCGGACTCTTCAATTGCCCGCTCGCCTCCGGCCAGTACAAACCGTTCTGCTTTCCTTTATCGCTGATGAACTTCTGCGCGTACTGCTTAGCACCATCATGATGTTGCGAATAGTATTCTTGCTGGGCTTGGAAGATCGCCCCGCAGATATCGATCGCTGCCGTCTCATCTCTCCCTATCTGGCGCGCCGCAAGTTCTTCTTTTCCTGCCTGAACGTCGAAATACCACCGACCGGCATCATTCGTTTTTAGCGGCAAGGGAAAAGTCTTGTTATCTGTACCCGTGATCAGCAACACGCTTCCGTTCTGGAGTTTGCGCAAGCGATGCATGCTGTCGTAGTCGGAGACAAATCCCGCAAGATCCGCTCGATCCTTCGCCGCATCTCCTGAGCTAAGAATATCTTTTGCTCCAGGCTCGAAGATTTCCAAAACAGCGTCACCGTTGCCTGACTTCGCCGCCGCGACAAGCGCTTTTGCGGCCTCATCGGGAGCTGCAAACGTATTCTGCGTCTTTTCGTGAGGCACTTCCTGCTTACGGCAGGAAGCTAACAGAATTAGGGGCGACAAGAACGTAGCGATGATCTTTGATCTGGATGTTCGAGTCTGAATCAGCGACATTGCATTCCTCCTGCTGCCTTGATCCTCGATCCAACGTTGCATTTAAGACAGTCGATGCCCATGAAACTACCTTCGGAAACCACCACCACCGAAGCGATCGCCGCCCCAACCACCGCCTCCGCCGCGACTGGCCCAACCCCGCGCGCTCGATGTTCGATCTCCCCATCCGCCGCTTCCGAAGCTTGAACTGGGGTGATCGCCATAGCTGCTGAATGCTGACGATTTGCCGGGGCTGTCTTGTGATCCCCAACCGTGAGCGGCGTCAGCGGTTGACCATCCTGATTTGTTCAACGAGTTAGAGCCACCTGCTCCATTGCGGTTTACATTTACAGTGTTACCGCTGATGTTCGTGTCGTGTTGGTAGTTGTTGTTTCCATAGTGCTGATTTCCATTGTTGTAGTTGGAATGGTAGCCGTAGTTGTTGTAGCCCCCGTAATAACCGCCATGCCATGCGGCATTCCCATAGTAGGAACCACCGTGGTAGTACACTCCGCCACCATACCAATGGCAGCTCCAGCTGCTGTATCCCCATCCGCAGCAGCCGCCACTCATCATGGCGCCAACGGCAATTCCTGCTCCGAAAGAAAGCATGCTTGTCACCGCTAGATCAGCAGTACTATAGCCAGGAGCGGTGTAGGGCGTTCCGTAAACGATGGTCGGGTTGTAGCTTGGAACGTAAATCACTTGAGGGTTTGCTGGCTGGATGACGATAACCTGCTGTCCGCTCTGGGCTTCAGTCTTCACCGTTTGCTGTGACGAAGTCTTAAGGTTCCCAGCTGCCTGAGCCTGCTTGCGCAACGTTTGAACTGCGGCCATTACCTCAGATTGTTGATTGTGGTACGCGTCTCCCAATTGCGATGTCCATGAGAGATTTTTCGCCAGATTGTTCAACACAGTTGGAAACTGTGTGAGGGCTTTTACACTCGGATCCCACGACTGTTTATCCACTTCCTGCATTTGGGCGCTGCCGGTCAATTTTGGGTTTTGTTCTAGCCAGTAGTTCGCGACTGCGATTTGATCGGGATACGTCGCGGCGCCGAGAATCTGGGCCACGAGCGCATCTGGATAGAGCGCGATGGGTGAGACCAATGAATTTATTTCTTCTGTTGTCAGCGGAGCGCCTTGTCCAGTGTGAGAAGAAATCGTCTTGTCAGAAGGTGTCGCGCTCGACGGAATCTTCTCTTGTGGAACCTGTGACCAAGCCTTCCTTTCAGGCAAGGTCGTCACTACTAGAACCAAACTCAACGCAAGAGCTAGTAATCTCCTCAGTTTAACGAGTCTTGGCTCCATATTGCCCTCCACGCAACAAACGGAATGATTCGGACAAACGCGTTCGCTGGTTGCTCGATCTGCTGGACAGCTTCCCGACTTCGACGTAAATGCTCGGCTCGGAAGACATTTCCGGAAGTAGGCACTCTTCGGCCGCTGCTTATTACTGCACACCAAACGAACGTTGACGTGAACTGTCACTTGCGACAGGTAACATGCAAAGCAAGGTGGTCACGGCACAATTCGGGTGGATGTCGATCCGAACAATAGGCAATTGGCGCGCCAATAACTACGTGGCGCAGTGCACTGGCGCGGTCACTTCCCGGATTCCACTGGGTCAGTCCCCGTTTCGCTGGACCGGAGCATTAGCAATAAATAGAGAATCCCTGAGACGAACAGTCCAACAAACCAGGCGTAGTCGTGTAGCGGACGGAGGCTTGGGATAATGAGCCCGATCAGGGCAGCGAGGACACCCGCGACCAAGGCGATGACTGCCTTCAGGTTAACCCCACGAGAGTACTCGTAGATTCCGTTGCGCTGGTACAGCGCGTCCGCATCGAGCCGGGTCTTACGGAGAACGATGTAGTCCGCAACCATGATGCCTGCTATCGGACCAAGGAGGCCGGAGTATCCAACCAGCCAGCCGATGTAATTGGTGTGGCTGGCCATCAGCTTCCACGGCTGTACAGCAAGGCCAAGCAGACCCGTGATCAAGCCGCCTGTTCGGAAGCTGATATAGCGTGGCGCTACGTTGGAAAAGTCGTTCGATGGACCCACCACGTTGGCACCAATATTAACATTGAGTGTGGCAATAAGGATGCTGATGAGGGCAAGGAAGGCCAGCGCTGGCTGATGGAAGCGCCCAAGCAGAACGATCGGGTTCCATATCGGCTCGCCGAAAATTACGGTGGATGCTGACGTACAAGCGATCCCGATGAAGCTGTAGAACGTCATAGCCACGGGCAGACCAAATGCCTGGCCAACAATCTGAGATTCCTGCGACTTTGCATATCGCGTGAAGTCCGGAATGTTGAGCGATAGCGTTGCCCAGTTACCTACCATTCCAGTCAGTGAGAGAAAAAAGAAGCTGAGAAATGCTTTTGTAGATGAAAAGTGGCTGGGCGCACTGAGAATTGGGCCAAGGCCGCCTGCTTTGCTGACCATAAAAACGAAGAGAGCCGAGGACATTACCAGTAGAAACGGTGCAGCCACGCTCTGGAGGAAGCGGACGGATTCGATACCAAACCAGATCACAATCATGTTGAGCAGCCAGAAGCCGCCGAATGCGAACCATATAAGCGAGGGGTTCCCAACGGTAGCAGGCCAGATGACGTTGATAATGGCGGAGACTGCCTGTCCCCCAATCCATGACTGGATGCCAAACCAGCCGCATGCGACGAATGCACGCAACAGAGCTGGGATGTTGGCTCCGCGCGTTCCAAAACTGGCTCTCACGAAGACTGGAAATGGAATTCCATACTTTGCGCCTGCGTGAGCATTCAGGACCATTGGTATCAGCACGATCAGGTTACCGAGCAGGATCGTGAAAATGGCCTGCTTCCAATTCATGCCCCCTGCGATCAGTGAAGACGCGAGCATGAAGGTCGTCACCTCCATGGACATGGAGAACCACAGCGCAATGTAGTTGTAGGTTGTCCACGTGCGACCTGCAGGGGACGTGGGTGCGAGATCGTTGTTATAAAGACTGCGATCAACATTAAGGACTACAGTGGTGCTCTGAGCGGTGACCATGACAAACCTCTTCTGTGAAGCGCGACGAGCAGCTGGGATGGAGAACTGTAGTGTTTGAGGGCCTGACTCTGAAAAGAGTCATCATCGGGTTAGATACTGTTCCTATATCATGACGTTGATCGTTTGATACCTCTGTTCAATCATTCTGAATGAGAAACCGGCAGCAGCTTCAGTGCCGTCCTTTGTCAGGTAGCTCTGGAGGTGGTTTGCACTATCGGCCAATCTACGCTTGCTTGCTGTTGCCCGCGGCAACTCTCTCCGCAACGGCGCAAAGCACCATACCCATTCTGGCCGCTAAGGAGAGTTATGTATCGGAATCCGCATTGGCGATGGTTCCGATGCCCACTCACGCCACATTAGGTAATGGTCGCTTCCTCTTCGACAAAGGCTTCGATATGGTTTTTGTCGGGTACACAGAACCTCGCCTTGAGCGTGCACGTTTGCGCTTCTTGGAGACCTTCAGTCGAAAAACAGGGATGCGACACTGGCCGCATGAAACTGGGCTCCCGCAGATCGTGGTAGCGACCAAAGCGGCGAGTGCACCCGTGCAGCAGGTGGGAGAAGACGAGTCGTATCAGCTCGAAGTGACACCTGCAAAGATTCTGTTGAGTGCTGCAAATCCACTCGGCGCGTTGCGAGGTCTCCAAACGATTCTGCAGCTGATACACACGACAGCAGAAGGCTTTGTTATCCCATCGATGACGATTGAGGACAAGCCACGATTCCCTTGGCGTGGTCTCATGATCGATACAGGACGCCACTTCATGACGCCGGAAGTCATACGTCAAACTCTTGATGGCATGGAGACAGTGAAGCTGAATGTGTTGCACTGGCACCTCACCGATGACCAGGGTTATCGCGTTGAGAGCAAAGTCTTCCCACGCCTTCAAGGAAAGGGATCCGATGATCTCTTCTACACGCAGGAAGAGATTCGCCGAATAATTGATTATGCGCGTGATCGTGGGATACGGGTGATGCCTGAGTTTGAGATGCCGAGCCATGCCAGTTCTTGGTTTGTTGGCTATCCCGAACTTGGGGACAGTACCGGACCATACCGGATGAAACGCGAGCTGGGACAGCCCTGGGACAGACCGCGCATTGCTGCCGAAGACTCTTCGATGGATCCGACCAGGGAAAGCACGTACGCCTTTCTGGACCGCTTTGTCGGAGAGATGAGCACGCTCTTTCCGGATTCGTACTTCCACATCGGCGGGGACGCAGAAGACGCGTTGATTGAATGGAAAACGAACCCGCGCATGAAGCAATACATGGCCGCGCATGGCATGAAAGAAACGGGCGACCTGCTAATTTACTTCAATCGCCGTGTGCAGAAACTGATTGCAATGCATGGCAAGAGCATGATGGGGTGGGATGAGGTCCTACAGTCGGATACACCGAAGAGCGTCGCGATTCAATCCTGGCGTGGGCTGGACTCTCTTGCCAAAGCCGCTGGAAGTGGTCACCTTGCGGTGCTTTCATGGGGCTATTATCTCGACTTAAATGAACCGGCCTCGCGTCATTATTTAGTAGATCCACTTGACCAGGCAGCAGGCGCTCTGCTGGAAACAGAGCGTGCGAATATTTTGGGCGGTGAAGCCGCGATGTGGTCTGAGTATGTAACCGCTGAAACGATCGGTGGTCGCTTGTGGCCGCGTGCAGCGGCTGTGGCAGAACGGTTATGGTCCCCCAGGAACGTTAACGATGCCTATTCTATGTATCGACGGCTCGATACGACCGCACAGAATCTCACTTATTCCGGAGTTCCATACCTCGCAGTAAGGCAGAGCGACTATGCGCGTTTGATGGGAGCCTCCCTTCCGGCGGCATTCATGGTGCTGGCCAGTGTGGTGGAACCGCCAAGAGGGTACCCACGCGGTGGCAACCGGGCGTATGACGTGTACACACCGCTAAATCGTTTGTCAGACATTGTTCCGGCCGAGAGCGACCTGGGCCGCGACTTCCGTCAGACAGCTCAACGCATTGCTGCGCGCAAAGGAAGTCGTGAAGATTTACGGCGATCTCGTGCCTGGATGATCGACTGGCGTGACAACGACGCCGTGCTGCAACCAAGCTTGAGGAAGTCCGCACTCACAATGGAGCTGGTGCCTCTCTCGCAAAACCTGAATCGGGTTGCGCTGATTGGACTCGCCGCTCTGGATCTTTTGGAAAATCGTAAGTTGGCGCCTCCGGGTTGGAAGTCAGAGCAACTCGAAACTTTAAAAGCCTTGAGCGCACAACATGCAGAACTTACCCTTGCCATCATCCCGGGGGTTGAGGCGCTGTTATCCGCGATTCAGACCTAGATCTGGGTTTGTGCAAGCCGCATACAGGAAAGTGGGGCAGTTACGGATGGCATTTGCAATGCATGCAGTACCAGGAATTGGCCCTAGAATTCGGCTTGGATAGTCCTATTTCGATATTAGAAATCGGGCGGAGATTCGCGAAGCACTCGGCAAGTAGACAGCTGCATGCCGCGAGCCCCCTAAACTTTCCCATGGAATGTCTGCTTGTGGCAAAGCTTTCCGGACCGGGGGATCGGCAAGCAAGTTCAATTGTCGTGATCCTAATCCTCATACCATCGCTAGTAGTCCGGTTCCAGGTAGGAGCCGGAACACCGTTCGGTGAGGGAGTGATGAGAACAATGCTACTTCGATCGCCTCCGTCACAGTAACTAACCATAGCTTGAGCGTGGCTGCCGGACCTCTCCCTGTAACGCTAAGAGTCATACTTCCCGAGCAACCGCAATTGATCGACCTGAGGCAGCTTTGCGGAACCTTGAGTTGAGCTTTTGTATGTTACGGTCACCCCAAATCGACAATGTACGACATGATCGTTTCATGGCTCTCGCTTAGTTAGAGGTCGATCGAGCCCTCAGATCTGGGGGCGATTTCTAGTTTC
>Ga0157374_10004312_pt1 | contig 11964 bp, 9 predicted proteins | sample M25metaG_FD_115308 | JGI IMG/M metagenome (GOLD analysis project Ga0157374, IMG submission 115308) | Miscanthus rhizosphere microbial communities from Kellogg Biological Station, Michigan, USA - M2-5 metaG | ecosystem: Host-associated > Plants > Roots > Rhizosphere > Soil | place: USA: Michigan...
AACCGAACTCCTCCGCCAGCGCTGGATTGTCGGTCGTGCAACGCTGCGCATGCTGCTGGGAGACATTCTCGGCGTCGCACCTTCCGCGGTCGCTTTGGGACACGGTCGCCGCGGCCGCCCGGTGCTTCGGGAAGCGTCGCTCGACTTCAACGTGTCGCACACCTGCGGCATGGCGCTCATCGGCATCGCCCACCGGCCGCAGCGCGGAATGCGCATTGGCGTCGACGTCGAGCACTCGCTGCGGAAGGTGAACTCCGACGGGCTGTCGCGAAAGTTTCTGTCGGATCGGGAGCGTGAGAGGTTGTCACCGCTGGCCGTGGACGCGCGGCGGCAGGGCTTCCTGCGCCTGTGGACCTGCAAGGAGGCGATGAGCAAGGCAACCGGCGACGCTCTCTCCGCGCCGTTCCGGCTTCTCGATGTATCGCTCGACGGCGGCCTTGCGCTTGTGGATGGCCCGGCGCCGTATCGACCGGCTGACTGGACGCTGCATCCGGCGGTCGTGCCGGCGGGATTTATCGCGACTGTGGCCATATGGCAACCCGTTCCTGGTCAGGATGCACGGATTTCTTGACCCGGCGCGCATTTGAGCGAACGATAGGTCCTTCGTGACTTTCACGCAGGAACACAATTGAAAAACCTGGTCTGCCTCATGCTTGTCTTGTTGCTTGCCGGATGCATCCCGATCGGCCTCAAGAGTTCCAGCCTTCCGTTCGCGTCCATCGTGGCGCCCGCCAAATAGCTGCTTACTGCAATGCCCCGCCGGCGTCGGGCGCTGGTTCGATACAGCGCAGTCTCCGGTTCCCCTCGAATGGATGGCAATGCCGTAGCTCGCCGATATTCAGACGAGTTGGCCATGTCAATCCTCGCGCGCCCGCTGCGCCAGCGTCAATCGGCATGCAAATGACCAGTAATCATCGCTGGAATCCGGTGCCCGTGTGACCTACCATGCAGACTTTGCCCACGCCATCGCTCCGTTCTTGAAGCATTCATGAGAGAAGTGAAGTGCGCATCTGCCTGTTGACCAATCAGGACCTGCTCGCCGTCCCCTTCGCCGCCGATGATTGGCCCTGCGACCCGCGGCCCTACTACCCCGAAGCGCATTGGGAGGTGGAATTCCTGAGGAAGGGGAGTTCGGTCACGCAGGTCGAGCGCCGGATACGGGAAGGCTTCGACCTCTTCTTCAATCTCTGCGATGGCGCCGCGGACCAGGACATACCAGGCATCGAGGTCGTCAAGACGCTTGAGGCGCACGGCGTCGCCTTCACCGGGGCCACGTCCGAATACTATGAGCCGTCGCGCGAAGACATGAAGCGCGCATGCCGGGCCGAGGGCATCGCCACCCCCGCCTACGTGCTGGCAAGGAGCGATGCCGATCTCGAGCATGCCGCCCAGGTCTTGCGCTTTCCCCTTTTCGTCAAGCACTACAGCAGTTATTCGAGCGTCGACCTGTCGCGGCGCTCCCGCGTAATGACGCCCGCAGGGCTTCGCCAGCAAGGGCGCAAGATCATGCGCCGGCACGGAGCGGCCCTCGTGGAAGAGTTCATCGCGGGAACGGAATGCACGGTGCTCGTCGCGGAGAATCCGGACGATCCCGCAACACCGGTAACCTACACGCCGATGCAATACCGGTTTCCCGACGGCGAGTCCTTCAAGCACGCGGAATTGAAGTGGGTGGATTACGACAGGATGTCGGCCTTTCCGGTCGCGGATCCGGTCCTTGACGCCCGATTGCGCGACACCTCCGCCCGATTCTTCGTCGCCCTCAAGGGTGCGAGCTTCGGCCGCTGCGACTTGCGCGTGGATCGCAACGGCACGCTGTACATGCTTGAAATCAACCCGAACTGCGGTGTCTACTATCGTCCCGAGGATGCCGGCAGCGCCGACCTCTGCCTGGCGCGCGACCCGGCGGGTCACGTCGGCTTTACGCGCCAGCTCATTCGCGCGGCATTGCAGCGACGGCTCCGTTCCACCTCCAACACGACACCGAAAGCGTGCTATGCCGACTGACAATTCAGAACAGATTGCTGACTGGAATGGCGCGATGGGCCGGCTATGGGCCGAATACCAGCGGGAAATCGACGCGGTCGTCGTGCCTTTCGGCATCGCCGCGCTCGCGACGGCGGCGCCGCAGCCCGGTGAACGGGTGATCGACGTCGGATGCGGATGCGGCGACACGACCATCGAAATCGCCCGCGTCGTCGGGGAGCGCGGCAGTGTGCTCGGAGTCGATGTGTCGCAACCGATGCTCGACGTTGCACGGCTTCGCGCGTCGCAGGCCGGGGCCACGAATGTTGAGTTCCGTGAAGGCGACGCCTCCGCCGCGCCGCTTCCCGCCGGCATGGACTTGCTGTTCTCCCGCTTCGGCGTAATGTTCTTCGGCGAGCCGACAGACGCGTTTCGCCACCTGCGCGCAGCGTTGCGCGCCGGCGGGCGATGCGTGTTCGTGTGCTGGCGTACCCCGCGCGACAACGCGTGGGCAATGGCACCCCTCGCCGCAGCGCGCGCCGCCATGGCGGTCACGCCTCCGCCGGCCGATCCCAATGCGCCGGGGCCGTTCGCATTCGCGGATGAAGCGCGCGTTCGCACTGTGCTCAGCGAGGCCGGCTTCGCCCGCGTGGAATTCACGCGCTTCGACCAGATGCTTTCTCTGGGCGAAACGCCGCAAGACGCCACCGACTACGCAATGCGCATCGGTCCGACGTCGCGCTTCGCGCGCGAGATGGGCGACGCTCACCTTCCGACCATTCGCAAAGCGGTCGAGCAGGCGTTCGCGCAACTTGCCGCCCCCGACGGGCGCGTGAACCTGGTTGGCTCTACCTGGATCGTGTCGGCGACGAATCCCGCATGAGCCTGGTCACGATCGCTTGACGCCGGGTTTCCGCTGGTGTTCGGCAGGCGCGGCAGCATCGTGCGCGGCGGCAGGATCTTCAGTCTCGTCGACCCACGACTCGAACAGCTTGTAGGAAACGGCGAGGACCACCGGGCCGACGAAGATGCCCAGCAGCCCGAACGAGAGCAAGCCGCCTATGACGCCCGCGAAGATCAGCAGCAACGGCAAGTCGGCACCCTTCTTTATCAGGAAAGGACGCAGAAAGTTGTCGAGCGTGCCGACGATTCCTGACCAGATGAGAAGCAACGTCCCCCACACGGTGTCGCCAGTCCAGTAGGTCCAGATCACCGCCGGTATCAGTACGATCAATGGACCGACCTGCGCGAGGCAGAACATCAGCATCAGCACGGTCAAGAGGCCCGCGAAGGGAACGCCGGCGACGGCGAGTCCCAGGCCCCCCAGCAGCGATTGCACTAGTGCGGTTACGACGACGCCCAGCGCAACGCCACGGATTGCCCCGCCGGCAAGCTTGATGACCTGCTCGCCACGGTCACCGGCAAGCCGGCGACCGAAACGGCGCACGGCCGACGCCGCCGTTTCGCCATGGGCGTACATAACCGCAGTGAGAACGATGGTGAGCATCACCTGAATGATGAGCATGCCGACGGTTCCAGCCTCGCTTGCCAGCCACTGCAGGAACCTGACCAGGTACGGCTGCAGCTTGGCGCCGAGTGCGGCCCAGCCTTCGGCCGCCGCATCGCGCCACGTTTCTGCGATCGTTACGCCGACCACCGGGATCGTGTCGATGAATTCGGGCGGCTGGGGAATCTTGACTTCGTGCAATGAGCTTGTCCAGACGCCAACCTCATCCTTGTATTCCGCAACTGTGCTGATCGCGACCCAGAGCGGCAGAACGAAGACGAGAAGCATTGCGATCGTCATCACGATAATTGCCGGCGTGCGGTGGCCGCCCAGCCGGCGCTGCAGCGACAGCATCGGCGACCACGTCGCGACGACGATCATCGTGGCCCAGATCAATGCGACCACAAAGGGACGAATGATCCAGAACGACGCCGCAATCAAACCGACGATCGACAGCACGGCCAGCGTGGTGCGGGTAATGTCTTTCTGCATGATTGGTTCTCGAGGAAACGGACACAGGAATCAATCGCGAAAGTCGCTCGTTCAGGTCGGTGTGCAGAGCGACGACAAGTACATGCTTGGACCAGGCAGATGGTACCTTGGGCCGGGCCGATAGAGAACCTGGCCGGCGCATAGTATGCGGCGCGTAAGCAGACCAAGAAAAAGGCCTCGCCATCGCGGCGCGCGCGAGTATATCGGCGAAGCGCACCTTCTGACACACGACCTCGCGGGCGCGATCCAACCGGATTAGAATCCACGACCGTCATGTCCACGCAACGGCACAGACTCGAAGCTGCCATCAACGGGCTCGAATCCCAGCGGCCCGCCCTCGGAGATTCGCTCGTGGACGCGGCGCTCGCCCCCTTGCGTGCCGAACTCGCGGCCCTGGCGGGATCGACCGCCGTCGAACCGCCGGCTAAGTCGCTTCGGCAAACCACCATCCTGTTTCTCGATGTCGTAAGTTCCACTGAGCTGAGCCAACGCTTCGATCCCGAGGACATTTACGCGGTGATGGACGGTGCGCTGGCGCGTTTCAAGGCAGTAATCGAAGCTCATCAGGGCCGCGTGCTGCGCTTCATGGGCGACGGGCTGCTTGCCGCATTCGGCGCCGACGGCGCGCGCGAGGATGATCCGGAACGCGCGGTGCGTGCGGGCCTCGCACTGCTGGACGCGAGCAAATTGCACGCCGTCGAGGTGCTGGACCGGCACCAGTTTCGCGGGTTCGACGTGCGCGTGGGCATCCACACCGGCACCACATTGTTTGGCGACGGCGTGGAGGCTGGCAACACGGCCATGGGCATGACCGTCAACATCGCCGCGCGAATGGAGCAGACGGCGCCAGCCGGCTGTCTGCGCATCAGCCATGACACCTGGCGACAGGTGCGGGGCCTGTTCGACGTCCAGGCACAGCCGCCGCTGCTGATCAAGGGCCGTGACGAGCCCATCCTCACGTACCTCGTCAGCGGTGCGAAGCCCCGGGCTTTTCGCGGCACCCGCCGCGGCATCGACGGCGTCGAGACACACTTGGTGGGCCGCGATCGGGAACTGAATCAACTCACGGCCGAATTCGAGAAGGTCATTGCAACCGGCTCGATGGCGTTCGTCACGCTTATAGGCGATGCCGGCATGGGCAAGAGTCGCCTGGTCACCGAGTTCGAGCAATGCATCGAACTGCGTCCCGAAAGGGCGTGGCTGTACCGCGGTCGCGCCCAACCGCAGGGCCTGCATCAGCCCTACGGCGTGCTGCGTGACCTGCTGTGCTGGCGCTTCGAAATTCAGGACAGCGATTCATTGCGACAGGCGCAGGCCAAGCTCGCGGACGGCATCGGCGGGGTGCTCGGGGAAGGTGCCGACGAGCAGACCGCACTGATCGGTCAGTTGATCGGCCTCGACTACAGCAGCAGCCCCGGCATCATTGGCGTCCTTGCCGACGGCAAGCAGCTTCGCCAGCGCGCCTTTCGCGCTGCGGCCCAGTATTTTCGCAAGCTGGCCACCGACCGAGGCGAGCCAGTAATGCTGCTTCTCGAGGACCTGCACTGGGCCGACGAGGGCTCGCTGGAGTTCATCCTGCAACTGGCGGGCGCATGCCGCGATGTGCCCATGCTGATTCTGTGCACGACGCGTCCGACGTTGTTCGAGCGCCGCGCGGCCTGGGACGCGGCAATTGCCGCACACCGGCGCATCGACATCGACCCGCTGCCGCCGGAGCACAGTCGCGAACTCGCCGAAGCGCTTTTACACCGCGTCGGCGACCCGCCTCCCTTGTTGCGCGACCTGCTCACCCGTGGCGCCGAGGGCAATCCCTTCTACATGGAAGAGTTGACGCAGATGCTGATAGACGACGGGGCCATCCGCACCGAAGGCGACCAGTGGACCGTCGTCGGCGAACGGCTGCGTCACGTGCATGTGCCTTCCACGCTCACCGGTGTGCTCCAGGCACGCATCGACGGCCTGCCCGTGCCGGAAAGACGTGCGCTGCAGCAGGCCAGCGTGATCGGGCACGTGTTCTGGGACCAGGCGCTGGCGCAGCTGCAAGCCGACGCTCCCCTATCGCTGCCGGCGCTGGGCCGTCGCGAACTTGCACTCGGCCGCGACACGAGTGCCTTCGACGGCACACGCGAATACATCTTCAAACATCATCTGTTGCACCAAGTGACCTATGACAGCGTTCTCAAGCGCCACAAGAAGGAACAGCATCACCGGACGGCGCTATGGCTGGAGGAGCGCTGCGCGGGGCGCAGCGGCGAATACCTGGGACTGATCGCCGAGCACTTCGAGCGCGCGGGACAGGACGAGCACGCCGCGCAATACTGGGCGCGTGCCGCGGACGACGCGTTGCAGCGCCACGCCGACGATGCCGCGATGGCGCACGCCGAGCGCGTACTGACGCTCGATCCGGCAGGACGTGACTTGCGGCGGCGTTACGCAGTGATGCAGGTGCGGCAGGCAGTCTTCTCGCACCGCTCGGAGCGCCAGGCGCAGGCACAGGCGCTGGACGAAGTGGAGCGGCTCGCGGATGCGCTGGGAGACGATCGGTTGCGCTCGCAGGCGGCAACGAGCCGCGCCCGCTGGCACGCCGGCGCGTGTGACTGGCCCGAGGCGCTGGCTGCAGCGCAGCGCGCTCTGGCCGCGGCAGGGTCGAGCCGTTCCATCGAGGCGGCGAACGCCCACGGTGCCGCTTCAGAGGCTCTCTACCGGCTGGACCGTTGCGACGCCGCGCGCGAGCATGCGCAGACCGGGCTTCTGCTGGCACGCGCGGTAGGCGACAAGACGGCACAGAGCGAACACCTCAACAATCTGGGCAACCTGGCTATGGTCAGCAGGTCCCTTGTGGAGGCGGGTCGGTTTTACCAAGAGGCGGCAGCGCTGAAGCTGCAGATTGGGGACCGCTTCCATGCCGCCACCGTGGTGGGCAATCTGAGTATCCTGGCGGTCCAGCTCGGCGAGCTCGATCAAGCGCGCGAGTGGCAATCGCAAAGCCTGCTGCTGGCGCGCGAAACCGGCAATCGCGCCGTCCAGGCATCGATGCACCATTCGATGGCTGAATTGCTTTCAGCTCAGGGCGAGCCCGCCGCAGCGCTCGTGTCGGCGCAGGAGGGACTGCGCATCATGCGCGAGATTGGTGACCGTCGCCAGGAAGCCGAAACGCTGACCACATGCGGTGACGCCGCGCTGGCGCAACAACAATGGGACGCGGCGACGGAGCACTTCAGGGCCGCGCGAGACTTGTTCAGCGAGATCGACATGCCGTACTGGGCGCAAATGCCGGCGGCCGGGCTCGCGTCCGCGCTGTTGGCGGGCGGCGACATGGCGGGAGCGCTGCACGAGGTCGATCTAATCATCGCACGGCTCGATGCGGGCATCGGGGCTGCGGACAAGTGCGGCGTGCTGCTCGACTGTCATCGCGTGCTGGAGGCGGCTGGCGACCCTCGTGCCGAAGGTATTCTCGCCGCCGCTCATGGCGAGATGCAGCGCACGCTGGCAAGGATCGACGACCCCAGGCAGCGCGAAGCCTTTCTCTCGCGCGCGCTGCACCAGCAGTTGCTCGCGGCGTGGGCGAAAACCGGAGCCGCCCACCCGACGGGGGACCCGCCGCGGAACTCGTGAGGCCGGGCAGCCGATAGTGCTACAGTACCGTATATCCATGCGGTATCTGCCCCGATGCGCTTCTCCGTCCGCCTCCTTCGCCATCGCGGCCGCGTCCTGCCGTGGCGGGAGGTCATGAAGCGGTCCGCGCTGATCGGCGACCTGCGCATCGAGGAGTGCCGGGACGAGGAATTGAAGCGCTCGCTGCGCACCGCGTTGCTTTGGGATGAACGCAGCGTCCTCCCTTCTGCCGAACGCCCCCGGCTGCTGGACGTGCATATCATCGGCATGAGTCCGCAGGCCTTCACGCTGTCGGGCTTCGAGCGCATCGACGGCGCCGAATACATGCAGTCGTGGATCGTCGCGCACTGCGATTGACAACTCAGTGAAACCGGCGAGCGCAAAAGGAAGCGACCGCTCGCTGGCGGCCGCTTGTGTCGTTGATGAGCCGACAATCCCCGCTCACGAAGCCGGCCCCGCTCAACGGGACTCTTTCGACTTCGCTACTAGGACGGTATCAACGACGGCCCATTGTCGCCGACGTGATCCAAGAATTCTGTCGGACGCGTACCTATACCGTTGTCGGCAAATTCCTGCATCTCGGCCAAACCGCTTTCGTACACTGCGACGACACGAATGAGTGTCGGTCCTTGCCGAAATCGATCCCGCGTCCTACGTCAATGCACGAGCGAAGAGCAGAGGATGCGATTTGTCCCGCGCAGAACTTGAAGCCCATGCAAACCCGGGCAACGGGTTACCTGTGCCGAGACCTTTATCCATCCTTCAAGGAATAGACATGGCCAATGTACCTCCGACACTTCAAAAGCGACCGAACGCGAAAGACCCCAATATCGGCGACCTCAATCTTGACCCCATCACCGGCGAGCCTGGTTCACATCCGGTGGGAACGGGTGTCGGCGCCACTGGTGGCGCATTGGCGGGCGCTGCAATCGGCGCCGCTGCCGGTCCCGTCGGTGCCGCTGCCGGCGCCATCGTCGGTGCCATTACCGGCGGATTGGCTGGCCATGCGGCGGGAGAAGCGGTCAATCCCACCGTCGGCGGTGAGCCGGAACAGCATCCCATCGGAAGCGGCGTGGGGGCGACCGGTGGCGCACTTACCGGCGCCGCAATCGGATCGGCAGGCGGCCCCATCGGCATGGCAGCCGGCGCAGCGATTGGAGCTGCGGCTGGAGGTCTCGCGGGAAAAGGTGCTGCGGAGATTGCCAACCCTGACTACGCGGACCGTCGCGAGGAACACAATCTCGCGAAGGGTACTGGCGCGGGCGTCGGCGCGCTCGCCGGTTCCGCCGCCGGCGCAGTCGCGGGGCCCGTTGGCATGGTCGCCGGAGCCGCCATCGGCGCAGTCGCCGGCGGTCTCGCCGGTAAGGGCGCGGGCGAAGTCGCCAATCCTCAAGCCGGTGACGAGCTCGGCCACCATCACCTTGGAACGGGTGTCGGCGCAGGAAGCGGCGCGGCGGCAGGTGCAGCCGTGGGTGCGGTTGGCGGACCGGTCGGCATGATTGCAGGCGCCGCAGTCGGTGCGGTTGCGGGCGGTGCGGCGGGAAAGGGTCTGGCCGGCGCAGTCAATCCGGCAGTCGAAGATAATTATTGGCGCGGATCGTATGCGAGTGCGCCCTATTACGCGACGGGCCGCACGTACGACGATTACCAACCCGCCTATCGGCTGGGGTATGACGGCTTCTCGCGGCTTGGCGGTCGCTTCGAGCAATACGAAGATCGGCTCGCCAATGATTGGGACGCCGTCAAAGGTCAGTCGCGGTTGACCTGGAATGAGGCCAAGATGGCAACTCGTGCCGCCTGGGATCGCGTCGAACGCGCTATGCCTGGAGATTTCGATCGGGACGGAAAGTAACGTCGCGTATGATTTAAATCAACGGCAAAACGAATGGCGCGGTGTCCCTTACAAGACACCGCGCCATTTTTTCCTCAGGACAAAGTCAATGCCGTGCACCGCAAAAAATGGTGCTTAGTTGCGTCCTCAAAGCGAGTTGGTCGAGAAGGTGTCGCAGTCCTTGGGATTTCCCGATTCGATTCCGCGCTTGAACCAGCGCACCCTTTGCTCCGATGATCCGTGCGTGAAGGCCTCTGGTACAACGCGTCCCTGCGTTTGCTTCTGCAGACGGTCATCTCCGATTGCCATCGCGGCGTTCAGCGCTTCGGCGATATCGCCCGAATCCAGCTGGTTCATGGCGCCGGCGTGGAATCCCCAGACCCCTGCGTAGCAGTCAGCCTGCAATTCCATGCGTACCGAAGTCCGGTTGGCTTCGGCCCGCGAAACGGCATTGACCTCCTCGAATTTCCCGGTGAGTTTCTGGACGTGATGACCCACCTCGTGGGCGATCACATAGGCTTGCGCGAAGTCACCTGGCGAACGAAAACGGGATTGAAGCTCGCGGAAGAACGCCAGGTCGATGTAGAGTTTTTCGTCGCCCTCGCAGTAGAACGGGCCCATCGCCGATTGCGCTATGCCGCAGGCCGAGCGCACTTGCCCGTCGTAAAGCACGAGCGTGGGAGGCCGATATCTGGCATTGGACTGCTGGAATATGCCACCCCACACCTTCTCGGTGCTGCCGAGCACCTTGGAAACGAATCGTCCCGCCTCATCGGCAGGTACCCCGGTCGGCGCCGTGCGTGTTTCGGCCTGAGGGCTTACCTGTTCGACGGCGTTGATGACTGTTCCAGGGTCGAATCCAAGGAAATAGGCGATCAAGGCAATGACCACACCCCCGACACCCAATCCGCCCGCTGCCATTCCCATGCCGCGACGGTCCTCGACATTGGCACTACCTTGCTGGTCGCCTAGCTGCATGGTTCTCTCCGATCAATGTGTGCGTGGTGATGCCCACCACAATGCAAACGGTTCGCGGCATCACCACGCGGTCCGCTATCAAGCCAGTCAGGTAGTCGCGCCGCGTCGCGCCATGTGATAGATCGCGAGCAGTACGACTGCGCCAACTATTGAGCCAATGAATCCTGCGGGTTCGCCTGCACGATAGAGTCCGAGCGCTTGTCCGCCGTATGTCGCAATCAGCGATCCGACGATACCGATCGCCGCCGTGATGAAGAACCCGGAAGGATCGCGTCCCGGCGTCAGCATCTTGGCCAGCAGTCCAATGACGAATCCAATGAGAATCATCCAGAGAATATCCATGACTTTCGCTCCTGTTCATTTATCGAGGTATGAGAAGTTTACCCAGCTCCATTCCCGAGAAATCGAAGATCGGGACGTGCAAAGCCTAGCGGCCACCGCTTTGACGCGGAAGACCTGAGCCCCGCTTTCACCTGTAGGAGGAACGCGCCATTGAGCCGGGCCATGGCGCTGCAAGAGTCTTTCGTGGCTGTCAATCACCGAGAGGGTGATCCACCGTCATGTACACGCTTGTCCTACAAGCGTTTCAGTGCGCGAGAATGCTTCGCACACATCAGCAGTGCTATGTTGCGAAAGGTGGCTCCGCAGGTAGTTTTGGTTCGAGTGACCACGCTGACTCGCCAACGCCTCGCTGCGTTGCGCCGACCCGCTTCTTGCATAACGAAGGTTCGAGGAGACATACCATGCAACACCAGCTCAAGGATGTCATGAGTCGCGACGTCAAGGTCATCAGCCCGGAAATGACCATCAGGGAGGCCGCGCAAACGATGAGTGACGGCGACTTCGGGATGATGCCCGTCGGCGAAAATGACCGGATGATCGGCGCGCTCTCCGACCGCGATATCGCCATCCGCGCGGTGGCCGAAGGCAAGGGTCCTGCGACGAAGGTCCGGGAAATCATGTCTACGGGAATTTGCTGGGCTTACGAAGACGACACCGTGCAAGAGGCGGCCAAGCTCATGAGCGAGCATCAGGTTCGACGGCTGCCGATCGTGGACCGCAACAAACGTCTAGTGGGCATTGTCGCGCTCGGAGATTTCGCCGTCGACCACTCGGAGATCAAGCCAGCGGCCGAAGCGCTCGCCAAGATCTCGGAGCCGTCGCAGCCGCGAGAGTAGCCGCACGACGCTTCGTGCTGCGTTGAGTTCTTGCACACTTCACTGCTCAGCGCAGCATGCCGGTTCGCGTCCGAAGCAAGTCGCGCATGTGGACCATCATAATCACCGCGGTGATCACGCTGGCATGCGTGCTCGTTGTCCTCAATCTGATGACGGGCGAGAAAAAGGTCAAGCGGCAGATCGGGCACCTCTATTCGATCCACGATCCGCAGTTTCGCCGCACGTTGGGCGTGATGCTTGGTCCAGTGATCCTGCCAGGCAACAGCTTCGAAGTCTACGTCAATGGCGACGAGATATTTCCACCGATGCTGGCGGCCATTGCCGGCGCCCGGCGAAGCATCTCCTTCGAGACCTACATCTATTGGTCCGGTCAGGTCGGCAAGGACTTTGCCGATGCG
>Ga0157374_10004315_pt1 | contig 11960 bp, 8 predicted proteins | sample M25metaG_FD_115308 | JGI IMG/M metagenome (GOLD analysis project Ga0157374, IMG submission 115308) | Miscanthus rhizosphere microbial communities from Kellogg Biological Station, Michigan, USA - M2-5 metaG | ecosystem: Host-associated > Plants > Roots > Rhizosphere > Soil | place: USA: Michigan...
AAAGGTAGATGTCTCTCAGAGCTTGGATTCCATCTTCCAGCAAAATTCTATTGCACTTAAACATGCCGGGGTTTTCCGGCAGGATCCAGAGTAGGTAATGCGAACCGACTGTATCGTTGCTTTGAGTCCCACGAACTTCCGCAAAGTCCGCCACTCACTTAGAAGGAGACCCGTCCTGAAACCTGAATGTTCCTTGGCGAACTCACGCCTCCGTTCCACTTTCCAAACTCCTGACTCGCTATATCAGTGTCGAAGGCACTTCCACCATTGCCACTGGACTGAATGAATGCTCCAACGCTATTAAAGTGGTGCGCATTGAAGACATTGAAGGCATCTCCACGCAGTTGGAAGGTGAAACGTTCGGTTAAGTGAATGACTTTTTGCAGTCCAATATCAAAGTCGCTATAACCGGGCTGGCGGAAATTCTGAACACGTGGTCCCATCCCGGTATAGAAATTGGTAAAGCTGGATGCCGGCTCGAACGCGTCTTTGTTCAGCACAGGCTGGCTCGGGTCAAAGTGACTGGGTGATTGCAGGAACGGAGACACCCCAGGCAGCAATGCCGGCACGCAGAACTGAACAAACTGCGAAGGGATGTTGCAGTTTGATGAAGTAATCTGGAAGGGAATTCCTGACTGGACGCGATACACGCCGTTGAATGCCCAATTACCAAGAATGGCGTTGACCGGGCCGTTGTGCGACGACCAGCGCTTTCCCCGTCCGAACGGCAATTCGTAGTTATACGCAAAATTGAACGCCTGCGGAACATCTTCCAGCGCCAGCGATCGATTGCGTCGCTACTCATAAGGCGAGAAGTAGGAGGCGAGAAAGCTTTGTGCCACGTCAGCGTTGGTAATCAACTTTGAATTCGTGTAAGACAGCAGGGCCCAAAAGCCCTTGGACGTACGATGCTCTAGCTTTACCTCGAAGGCATGGTAGCTTGAGCTGCCTTTATTCTCGTTGAGCCCCACAATATTGTTGCAATACTGGGGAAACGGCAGGAGCGCTTGTGCTACCGAAGGAGGACATTGCGTCATAACAGTCGCGAAATTCGGAAATGGTTCGGGAACACCATCAACCTGGGTATCGCCGGGCTGAAAGGTATCGTTCAATTGCGCGCCTAGCGACAGGTATTTCGGATCGTCCACGTTGATGGGGTCGATCTGCGACATGAGACGGCTGCCCTTGGTACCGACATACGAGACGGAGACGTAGTCGCGGCCGGTGAATTGATGCTCCACGGTCAGATTCCACTGCTGGCCGTAAGGAAGCCGGTTGGCAGTCTTAGGTCGGTAAACTGGAGCGTTTAATCCATTGTCAAAGGTTGAAACCAGGTTCGGAGGTACAGGATGATTCGACGGCAGACCGGCACTCAGAATAAACGCCGCTTGCGTGCCACCGTTTGAACTGCCGAATCCGGCAGAGGCATTGTAACCGTCCTGCGAGATTCCCCCAGCCCAGCCGGGCATGTTGGCGTTGTCATAAAACAGCCCGTATCCCGAACGGACGACGGTCTTCGGAGTCACTGCATAGGCCAACCCCATCCGAGGCGCGATACCTCCATACCATGTATCCTCAGGGTGGCGCCTACCAGAGCGCCCCGATCCAGTTCCCGCGAAAGCCACGGCGCCCAGCCGATTCCCGGCTCCTGGGTTGGGCAGTGTTGGATCGAAATATGAGAAGTGATCGTTGGCCTCGACCGGCGGCGGATCTATTTCCCAGTGAACTCCTGGGGAAAGCGTTAGCTTGGGCGTTACCCGCCAAGTATCGCCCGCGAAGACACTGAAGCTCTTGTTGCGGGCGTCGATATTGGTAGAGGTGTAAAAGTTCGCCGAACCCGAATCCACTTGTTCCAACAGGAAGCTGGCGATCGGGCTGCCACCGACCAGGTTAAGACTGGTTTCTTCACGTTTGAAGTCAAAATTTCCCGATTGACCTCCTAGAAAGATTGCGGAGTTTTGCGAAAATCGAATCTCGCCGCCGAAGGAAATCGTGTGCTTTCCTCTGGTCATGGATACGGCGTCGTTGATAATGTAGGCGGGCGCTAGCCACGGCTGAATCTTGGGGTCACCAGCTCCGGTGCCAAATTGCGCGAACTCTTCCCCGAAATTGAAGGAAATTACCGGAGGATATTCATGGCTCGCCACCCCGGGAATCTGAGGCAGTTTGTCGGCAAAATCACCATCAATTCCGCCGCCATAGAATTTGTCATCCTGAAAACCAAAGGCCACACGATTGACCAGCGTGGGACTGAAAGTGTGATCCCAATTCACGCGTAGCACCGAGGTGCGTTTGAAGGATGTACCGCTGTTGCTGATGACATTGGGTAGAGTTGTAAATGTCGTTCTGGGCAGGTACTTGTAATAGAACATCTCTGAAAAATGGTCCTTGGAACCAACGTATTCGTCAATTTTTTGAGTGATCGTATAAGCATCAGTCCCCAGGAAATTCGGCTGGGCAGGGGCCAGATAGTTGTTCAAGGGACCCGGAGAAGTTGGGTCCGGCAGATACTGGAACCATTGCTTGGCCAAGGAGTTCTGCAAGCGCGGATCGGTTGAGCAGATTACGTTCGGCGTTGTGCCATTACAGCCCATGAACTGCTGATGAGTGACTGGATCATAGATAGGAGCGATCCAATCACTAAAATCTCCTTGTCGTTCCGCCAGAGAAGGTATGGAAATAACCGGCCGCACCAGGGCACCTCTAATCCGGAACGCCTCGAAGTTCGCAAAGAAGAATGTACGGTGATCCCTGCTTTTCCAAAAAGGCAGTTTCAGCGGTCCCCCGAAGTTACCTCCAAAGTCATTCTCGATGTCCTGCGCTTTCGCGCTGGTCGGTATTCCCCACTGAACGGCGTTGAACGAAGAGTTTCGATTGAATTCGTAGGCAGTACCGTGAAACGTGCTGGTCCCAGACCTCACATTTTCTACCGTTACTCCGCCCGCGCTTCCGTACTGTGGATCGTAATTCGATGTGAGTACCTGAAATTCACTGATGAGGTCCGGGGATTGAGGAAAGTCAAGAACTGCTCCCGTCAAGCCCTGGGTGCCGGAGGAGTTGTACAACGCAATCCCGTCAAGAACGACGATACCCGTCTGCGACTGTCCGCCGTTCACGTGGGCACCGGAGACATCGCCAGTCCCGCGGACGACGCCAGGCAGGAGAGAAGCAAAATTTGCTGCGGAGCGGATCGATCCGGACACGAGAAGAGGAAGATCCCGAATCACTTGCGGGTCGATGCTATCGCGCAGTTCTGCACTCTCATAGTTGAGGGGCGAGGCATCGGAGGTGACTTCAACGTGTTGTGTGGTCGACTCAAGTTTCAACTCCACATTCTGCCGGATGGGGTAGCCTACGCGTACCTGGAGTCCATCTTGCACATATTCGCCAAACCCTGATGCACTGACCCGCAACTGATACATTCCAGGCACGACGTTTCGAAACGAATACAGACCATTGCTGTCGGCGATGAAGGTAGACGATTGCTTCGTATCTTGAGAGGTAAGCACTACCTTCGCACCTGCAACCACGGCCCCTTGGGGATCGTGAATCTCCCCGTCAACGGATGCGTTATTGCTTTGAGCCATCATGTATGGCGCAATTCCCAAAACCATCAACGTCGTAAGGCGGAATGCAATTCTGCGCGCGATGCCTGTCATATTTGGCTCCTGACTACTCTGGGTTCCTTTCCCCCTTCGCCTCATCTCGTGAGACGGCTGAGTCCCCCCGGGTTTCATGTCCTCTTGTGAATTCCCTTCTTGAAGTTTTCGACAACGTGATCGCAGGTTCGCATGGCGAAGGCCACAATCGGCATAGTCGTTGTCTTGTCGGTAATGGTCGGGAAAATACTTGCGTCGCAAATGTAAAGATTTGGGACGTCGTGAGCCTGTGCCCACTTGTTCGTAACCGAAGTCTTGGGATCGCTTCCCATCCTGCAAACTCCGACTTCGTGCAAACTAGTTCCTGGGCGGTTCGGTTCAGCGTCAGCACCCCACATCTCTCCACCCATTGCCTTGAAAAGGTCGATCATCACTTGCTTTGAGTGCTCCCACATGAGAAGCTCGTTCGCGCCCCACTGATAGTGGAATCGCAGTTGGGGAATTCCGAAGATGTCTTTCTGCTCCGGGTCAATGTCCACGTAGTTGTTGGGACTGGACAGGGCGGGGGCCTGAATCAGAGCGCCAACCGAGGTGGGATAGTAACGCTTGATCTCGCGCTTATATTTGGCTCCAAATCCTTCGATCTGTCCGTAGTGGCCTGGAAATTCCCCACACCCGCCACCCATGTAAATCGCATAGCCGCGGATGAATTTCTCTTCGTGCGGATTTTTCAGGTTTTGCCAGCGCGGCATCCAAGTAACGGTCGAATCGGCAATATTGTCGGGAGTGGCAGGCTGACCCAAGAGCTGAGGCAGGTAACCATAGCCCGGGTTCCCGTACAGGTGATCGCACAGGTTGCGGCCGAGTTGCCCACTGGAGTTGGCGATCCCAGTCGGCCAGTGCCGTGAGTTCGAGTTCAGCATGATGTGCGCTGTCTCAACACACGAAGCCGCCAGCACCACCACCTTGGCGTAGATTTCCACTTCTTTCCTTGTGGTCCGATCCACGTACGCGACGCCCTTCGCCATGCCGCTTTCGTCGACCAGCACGCTGCGCACCACGGCATTGGTGAGAAGCGTCAGGTTGTTGGTGGCTTCAGCCTCCGGAATAGCAAACCATGTGGGAGAGAAGAAAGATCCAACATCGCAACCCCGGCTGCAGTTCCCACAATAGTGGCAGGCGAGATGACCGTTATGAGCGACCGTCAATTGGGCGCAACGGTCAGGAAGGTACGGCACCCCGATTTTTTCCGCACCCTTCTGAATGATGTAGTCCAGGCAACGCCATGGTATGGGGGGCAAATATTCGCCATCGGGATTGCTCGGTCGGTTCTGGATGGTGCTGGCGACTCCCATGTATCGCTCGGCCTTGGAAAACCACGGTGCGATCTCCGCGTAGTCGACCGGCCAGTTTTCGCCGAAGCCGTCGAGGTCTGCGGCTTTGAAATCAATATCCCCGAAACGAGCTGAGGAACGTCCCCAAAAATTCGCCTTTCCCCCTGTTCCTTTGCAGCGCTTCCAGTACCAATCGGTTCCTGGAGCATTGGAGTAGGCAACATCATGCTCGAACAGGTCTCGCCCTTCGCTGTATTCTGATTCTTCAACCGAATAAGGCTCCTGATGCGGTTTCCCTTTCAGCCGCATGGGATCGCCATAGCCGCGGTATTTCAAGTCATAGACTTGACGATGCCGGCGATAGTCCGTCGCTGGGTTTGTACGCGGTCCGGAGTTAATCGCGCAGACTTGCAGGCCGGCTTCACAGAGGATCTTCATGGCCGTGCCGCCACCGGCTCCGGTCCCCACCACAATCGCGTCGTAGATTTTCGCCGTCATTTAAGGTTGTTTAGCCAGCGCTTCGCAGTGCCGGTAGATTCGAAATCTTGGGCTCCCGAAGATGAGCATGTTCGGGATCATCGGGATGAGTACACCCGGGCATCTTCGGCCACGACGTCCGCAGACCGGGGTAGCCCAAACTTTCCAATCCAATCTTGGTCGTGTAGTAGCCAACCACCGTGTAATCCCGCATCATGCGGAAAAATTCACGCCCAGTTTCGGTGGTCGGCTTGAACTTCTCTTTGTAAGCAAGTTCCTCCAGCAAGCTGTTCTGCTGGTCGGGAGCGCAGTCCATGAAATTGGACCCGAACTCTGCGTGGCACCGCGCGTTCATCCAGCCCAATCCCAGAATGAAGCTGGCCTGCGCTTGATTCCCTGATTGAATAGCATCTTCAGTCGAACGAATGTCGCGCGATGCGCTCACCGGGACCCGATTCGCCACCATGAAATCAATGAACTCGGCAACACCTGCGGTTTTGGCACCTGGCGTTCCGTCTTCGGGAATGATCATCTCCGCCATATGCTCGACCATGCGATACTGCTCCGGAGAGAAGAAGAGGGGTTTGTAAGGAAGCGAATCGCGCTTGGCGCTTGCCGGTTGGGGATGGTCCTCGGGGCAGGCGAACACCCACTTGCTGAATCCGGGAAACGTCCCCGCCACCGCCGCCATTCCGATATAGCGGAGAATGTCCCGTCGTTCTGTTCCCTGTCCGCCCAAAGCTAATCGCCCCTACAAAGCGTGTTTTCTGAAAGCGGTTTCATAGGGCTGGTTTGTAGCACCTCTTCGAATGCGGTGTCAAGACCCGTCCAGTGAATTCTCGCCCCCTATTTGACCTCTATCGCTACTCATGGTGTGATCTTTGAACGGACTTCAATTGAATTTCGTTTTTTTAGATCTTTATGAACCATCCCCCGCATAAAAAATCGAACTTCAAACCTCTTGCGGGGGTCCTTTGTTTGCTCTTCCTAGGAATCGCCAATGACCTTGGCGCTCAATCGTCAAGCCGCCCCTTGTTCAATGGAAAAAATCTCGATGGCTGGCAGCAGGTCGGTCCGGGCTCGTTCGTGGTGACCGAAGGCATGATGAAAACCCAGGGCGGAATGGGCATGCTTTGGTACGAGCGCGAAAAGATCGGAAATGCCACCATTCGCGTTGTTTTCAAGCTAATGGGTAAGGAGGCGGACTCGGGAGTCTTTATCCGCATCCCGGAGAAACCCACCGAACCATGGATGCCAATCAACCGCGGTTATGAGGTTGAAATCGGAGATTGGCCTGACGACTACTCCTGCACTGGCGTCCTTTACACTTTCTCCAAGGCTCTGGCACGGCCGATCAAAGCAATCGGCGAGTGGAACACAATGGAGATCACCATGGATGGACCGCACACCGTGGTGTACCTCAATGGCGTGAAAGTGACAGACTTCTGGGAAGGTCAGCCCGTCCCAGCAAAGCCCAAAGGTTCCCACGATCCCGACCGCGGCCCCCGGCCCGAATCAGGCTTTATTGGCCTGCAGAATCATCCTGGATCAGAGGTTTATTTCAAGGAAGTTTCGCTAATACCACTGCCGAAATGATCTGTGGGATATCTACTTCGCCGCTTGCTCGGTGATCCGGTGGTAACGGTTGATTTCCAAAGAAGTTGCCATTTGCGTCGTCCCATTGGGCCAAACGATTTCGATCTCCACGCGATGGCTTGACGGCAAATTTCCCAACCCAAAGAGCACGCGTTTGTCATGCGACGAAAGATAGCTCCCACCGCCCGTCACCCAGCGCACTAGTTTCCGGTCCGCAGTGCGAAGCGTCAACTTCGCTCCAATCGCGTCCCGATTGCTCCGTGCTCCGACCAGACCGATTCCGATCCAGGAATTTTGTCGCCCTACGTTGTTGCGCAATAGCACGGGGCGATCGCCGATGCAGGTGAATATCGCGTCGGGTGAGCCGTCATTGTCCCAATCTCCAATTGACAGGCCACGTGCGAGGTATCCTCGCGAGAAGGCAGAGCCTGCCTTGGAACTTACGTCTTCAAATTCGGAGTTGCCCGAGTTGTGCAAGAGCAAGGGCTGTTCCTTGAACTTCACTTGAGGGTGCAACTGTTCAATGACTTCAACGATATGGCCGTTCACGATCATGAGGTCGAGCAGTCCGTCATTGTCATAGTCGAGAAAGTGTGTTCCCCATCCCACGTTAGGTCGCGTAGCTCCAGCCAGGTGCGAAGGTCGTGTCCAATCGTCAAAGGGAAAGGCTCGACGGTTAAGAAAGAGCGAATGGAATTCAAAATTAAAATTGGTGACCACAACATCCGGGCGCCCGTCGCCATTTACGTCCCCTGCATCCACTCCCATGCCCGCTCTTGCATTGCCGTTCCTGTCGAATGCAATTTCGGCGTCGAGTCCAGCATCAGCAAATGTACCGTCATGTCTGTTGAGCAACAGAAGGTTTGGGGAGGCGTCACGTGCTACGAACAAATCCGGCCAGCCATCATCGTCGAAGTCAATTGCCACCACCCCCAGCGCTCTGCCCACCAGCAGATCGAGCCCCGAGGAGCGACTGACGTCGGTAAAGGTGCCGTTGCGATTGTTGTGATAGATGGTCAGCGGCATGCCTTTATAGAGGCGTTGCTCGCAGTAGGTTCGAACGTTGAGGGTTTCACATTTGGGAGCGGCGCCTTCGAACGAAAGCTCCGCATAATTGCAGACCACAAGATCTAAGAACCCATCACGATCGTAATCGAACCAGGCGGCGCCCGAGGCCCATCGTCCGTGGTTCTGGAGTCCCGCATCCGCGGTTACGTCTGTGAATGTGCCGTTGCCATTGTTGTGGTAGAGGGTGCAATTTGGAAATCCGGTAACGAAAATGTCCTCATGGCCATCGTTATCAAAATCAGCGACCGCTACGCCCATGCCGTAGTTCTTGACCGGATGCAGCCCCGCTTCGGTGGCAACATCAACGAATTTGCCATTTCCCAGATTGCGGTAGAGCGCATTTTGTAGTGGTCTTTCGCTTCTGCCACGAGGGGTTTCACCGCCATTCAACAAGAAAATATCCAACCAACCGTCATTATCGAAATCAAACAGTGCGACTCCGCCCCCCATGGTTTCGATTAAGTAACGATCAGGCGATGCCCCATTGAACTGGCGCCAGGTGATGCCGGCTTCCTGGGTTACGTCCGAGAATAGCGGCTTCGCCGTCGCTTCGATGGAAGCCATTCGGGGATAAAGGAACTGCGCGATTCCGGCAGCTGACATGGCTCCCAGGAACTCGCGCCGTGACCAATCGGAAGAAGATGGCAAAGAGAAGCCAACACCGGAATCGCCACGCAAGATGCAATAGGGCTTCACGGTTTTTCTTCCCCTTTAGTCGGAGTTGCCATCCCACCTTCCTCTGCTTGCTTGAGTCTCTGGTAAATTTCAAACTCATGTCGGGCATCGTCAGCGCGCCCCGTCCTCCGGTAGAGGACCGACATCGCAAAATGCGCTTTGCTCTGATTCGGGTCTGACTGCAAGGACTGGGCAAATTCTGCCGCCGCCTCCTTGAATAGCCCACGTTGTAGCGCCAATTGACCAAGCTGATAGTGGGCTTCTGCGGATTGTGGGTTCAGCTTTGCCGCTTTTCGGAGCAGATCTTCGGCTTCACGCTGTAGCTTGAGTGAATCGGGAGATGCCAACAAGGTTTCAGCGCAGGCAATGTAGAACCGGGCATCGTTAGGAAATCTGACCATTCCCGCTCTGTACTGATTAATCGCAGCGGCGTTTTGACCGGCAACGAAATGAACCGTGGCAATTCCCAAGATAGCGTCGGCGTTCGACCTATCTAACTCGCTGGCATGTGTGTAACTCGCAATCGCATCTTTATATTCGTTCTTGCGAAGACTTAAGTTCCCTTTCCATACCCAGGGTCTGGCGTCATCTGGAGCAATCCTGATCGCGTGGTTCACTAGTTCCAACGCGTCGCTGCTCTTACCCACATTCACGAGGAGCGCAATCGGATCCTGATAAGAGTCAACACGCGTCGGCTCGGCCTCGATCGCACGTCGATACGCCTGTAGGGCGAGGCTCGGCTGACGCTCCGTTTCATAGCAGTTCCCCAGCAGGAGTTGTAAATCGGCGCTTACCACGCCTTGCTCCACAAGTTGCAACAAAAGTTCTTTTGCGTCGGAAACCTGGCCAACGTTGTATTGGAGAGTCGCTAATTGAATACCTGCGGTCGGTCGGGTCGGCTCATTCAGGGGAATTAAAGCAAAAAGAGACTTGGCGGTTTCGAGGTCGCTTCCGCCGGCGGCAATTTGCGTGCATCGGCTTATGGCTGATGGCCAGCCAGGATCGTTCCTCCGAAGCCGCAGAACATCGACGATCTTTGCAAGCTTCGAGAGCTGCCCGCTTCGCACAAGAGAATGAAATAACGCGAAGGTTCGGTCGGGCTGAGAGATAACCAGATCAAACTGTGAATCCAATAATCCGGCAGCTGTTTCGTAGCGCCCCAGTTTCTCATTTACCATTCCCAGCAGCAGCACCGAACCAGGATCACCAGGACTCTTTGCCAAAACGTAGCGAAGGTTCTTCTCGGCGGAGGACATCAACCCAAGCTGCCACTGTACCGCGGCCGTCTCTCGCCGAAAACTGATATTTGTCGGAGCGAGTTCTACGGCTTTCTGAAAACTTGCCAGCGCCTCATTCCATTTTCCCTCTAGCCCCAATATTGATCCCAATTGAGCGCGGTAGAGTGCTACCCCCGGCGCACCGTGGGTAGCTTGCTGCAACTCGCTTTCTGCTTCGGCTAGCTTGCCGGCTTTCGCAAGGGAAATGCCGAGCGCCGAATGGTCCTGCGCCTTCTGGGCCCTGACACTTTGGTTTGAGAGAAGTGTAAGCAGAACCGCAATCAGCCACTGCCCACCAATTCTGCGAATGCGCTGGAGACTGCCGGTGTGCGCCATCGCCCGACTCTTCTCGGCGTAACCTGAAATCAAGAGCATGGTTCAAAGCTGAAAATTCGTTATGCTTTACGCTGCACCGGCGCCGTAGACTTGCGAACCACAAGATCGGTCTCTAGCGCGTAAGTCATACCCTTGCGACGCTTAAGCTTGAGCATGCGGTCCAAGGCCTCGAAGGCCTTGATCCCAAGCTGTTCGCGAGGAACGCTTATGGTGGTAAGCGGAGGGCGCGCCAGAAAAGAAAAGAAGATATCGTCAAATCCGATGACAGAGATGTCTTCCGGCACTCCCACTCCTGCTTCTTCGAGCGCGCTCATGACCCCCATAGCTATGAGATCGTTCCCACAGAACACCACGGTGGGTATTTCGGGGCGCGACAGGACCTCTCGAATGGCCAACGCGCCCGCGTCAACCCGATAATTGCTCTCCAAAACACACACCGGCTTCAACCCACGTGCCGTGAGCCCAGATACCAGGGCACTCTTGATCCGCATCGCAGTGCGATTGTTAGCCGGCCCGGCAACCACGGCCGAGCGACGGTGTCCCAGCGAAACGACATGCTCGATCGCTTTGTTGATGCCGTGTTCGTATTCAATGCAAATGTTCGCCACTAGCTTGCCGGCAGAATCGTAATTGCAGAAAACCAGCGGGATCCCGGCAGCCGTGAGTTCCGATGCCATGCTCCGGTTTACTGAAGAGGTAACGATTGCCACCCCACGAACATCGCTCTCCCTAAGTTTTCGCATGGCGGCCTTGGTTCGGTCGCGGTCATACTCGGTATTGCAAATCAAAACATCAAATCCTCGGCTCCATGCCGCGGCCTGATAGCCGCGGATGATCTCAGGAAAGTAAGGATTGGCAATCTCTGAAATGATGAGTCCAAAAATATCGCTGCGTCCAGTCGCTAGGCGACGGGCGTGCACGTTCTTGAAATAATTGAACTCGCGAACCGCCTTCAATACCCTGCGGCGGGTTTGTTCCGAGATGTATTCAGTGTCATTAAGCACGCGTGAAACGGTGGCCAGCGAGACCCCGGCCCGCTTGGCGACTTCACGCATTGTGTGGGCCATAGGCTAATTGTCGTACAAACCCAAGATGGCTCGCCAACTTGCGGCAAAGCCTTGCTGCATGGACAAGCTATCACGACCTCGTAAGCAAAGACTACGCTTCTTGACAATGCTAACTGGCTCCGATACTGTATTCCGGTTTTCTGGAACCGGTTTCATAACACACTTTCGCTCGATGCTAAGTCTTTTCAGTCGGCTGCGCTGCAGCTCTTCGTGTTCGAGGGCATTCACCCCACTCGGGTTACCCCCAGCGAGGAGTGCGGAAAAGAGGCGGGTATGACCGACCAGACCCATTTTCTGCAAGACATACTTAGACAGCCTGCTGAAATAAAGCGTTCCATCAACTATCTGTTGGGACCCGGGAAATCGTCACTGGACAATGCTCGGGCTCTGATCCATTCCACTCGCGATGTCATCATCACCGGCATCGGAGCAAGTTGGCACGCTGCCCTGAGGGCAGGTGCTCTGTTGAATCTGGATGGCAACCACGCTCTTATTCAGGAAGCCAGCGAGTTGCTATATTTTGCCACCGTC
>Ga0157374_10004316_pt1 | contig 11958 bp, 7 predicted proteins | sample M25metaG_FD_115308 | JGI IMG/M metagenome (GOLD analysis project Ga0157374, IMG submission 115308) | Miscanthus rhizosphere microbial communities from Kellogg Biological Station, Michigan, USA - M2-5 metaG | ecosystem: Host-associated > Plants > Roots > Rhizosphere > Soil | place: USA: Michigan...
AGAAGCAACCCGACCGCCCGTTGCGGGAGAACGCGGTCAATCAGCCACTTGAGGACCAGAGGCGTGAGCAACGACAAGAAACTGCCGAGGATCATGCACAAGAAACTTGCGAGGTGCATGTGCAGGAAACAGCGGATCTGCCCTGAAAGCCACTTGAGTTCATCGGGCAGCCATTCCGACTTAGAACTTCGGTCATGCGCCAAGAGAGGATAAGACTCCGCCTGCAGATAAAGTTAAGCCGGAATGACAGCGCGATCCAGAAGATGACAAACAAATTCTATTTTCCCTCACCCCCATCGCTTTCTCGGAGATTTAGGTGGCGGAACGGGCGAGTCGCATTTTGCAATTGTTCGGAAATCCGACAACTTCATATCTTTTTTGCGATCGTCACGACCTGCCCGACCACCTCGGCCTCGTCATGGTAGCGAAGACGAATGGGACGATAGAGTTCCTTGGAATACGGATGCACCAGCAGATGGCCGTTCTCAAGGCCGCAACACGCGCAAAGATATGTTCCATCTCTTTTCAGGATCATGTACAACGGCTGTTCCCACAGCGGTTTTGATCTGAAATGCACGGGCTTTCTTTTTCGCCGATTCACTACCACCAGCAAGGCCTTGGCGAGGTAAGGATGCAATGGGTTTGGTTCGGAACCGACCCAGAAGCAATCGTCCAGAGTGATATTGGCAAGTCCTGTAAGAGCTTCTGGCGAACGCAGCAGAAAAAACGGAATGTTTCCGCATTCCCCAAGCAGTTCTTTTAGAAAACCAGCGGGGTGCATCTCGCGCATCTCGGCAGCCTCGCCCTGAGGCGATATTCTGCCGACAAACCGATCCGGCATTGCCTCCTGCCCAAGGGACGCCGGTTCAATCCCAATAGCATTGAGGAACGAATACAGCTGTAGCCCGTAGACCGCGCAGAGCGTCACTGTTTTATGGAAGTGCCGAGGCGCCGTATCCAGTGTCTCGTAATCAGAGAGCGAACTGGGCGAAACAAAATATTGTTGGTTTGCGAGGACTTCGGTAGCCTGGCGACTCAATGCAGAGACGTCACGAAGCGACAGGTTCATCTTCCTGCGCGAAGCCCGTAACAGTTGACTCAGTGTAGCCAATTCTCTAAGCGGTTGTGGATTCCAGTGTCTTCCGAGATCGTTGGAAACTTCTGGCCTTTCGACCTGCGCTAAAGGCCTGATCTCGAAATCCACCACGCCCAGGCATCTTGCTTCTTCTGGAAATCGGAGTTCAACCTGAGCAAATGAGAGTTGTGTGCTCACCGGGACTATAAAGCGGTTGCCGACTACCCGTAAACGGCAGCAACAAAGCCCTTTGCAATGTTCAACCAGGAACAGATCATCTGATGTAGTGCCATTGCTTCGGAGAATCACGTCGGAGCCCAGGTTAGGATTTACTCGCACGATACTTCCGGGAAGCAGTTCCGGGAAAGCGAGTGTGTCCTCCCGTCCAATTTTCACATACAGAAAATCCCTGCTCTCGCTATTCCACAAGGATCCAAGTCGCCTGTAGCTCGTAAATTGAAGAAGATGAGACAGCGGAACTATGCGTGGGTTAGGGCTGAGGAGAACTTTATTTTCCGGCCACGGAATCCAACAGTATGGGTCCTCAAGAGTGGAATTGAGAAGCGAGGTCCGTTTTGAGGGAAGGAAAGTCTGCAACCTAGCGATATCTTCGACATGGAAGGCGAGAGCGTGGACCCAGTCGATGAATCGATAGTTAGAAAAACGGCTTAATGCGGCCAGCTGGTAGAGGCTGGGACGGAACGTGCCCGATCGAAGATCGTAATAGAGATTGTGAGGTAGGAAGTACGGCGAGGGACGACCGTATAGGGACTCCGACCGTCGCGACAGCTGATAGAGGGTCAGGTCTTTGCTTGCCAGAATGGTCTGAAGGCGCTCCGCTAGATCTACCGGAATTGTTGCTTTAGGCTCAGCACACATCGAGCGTACCGCCGAATCTTTCTCGAAGGTTTCTGGTTTGCACAGTTGCGATCGCTCCGATCGTCGACACGTCAGCCAAAACTATTTGGAAAGCGCTCATCGAAACCTGGGCTGCACTTTTTGCGAAGATTCAACTGTATAAACACAAACGTTCGAAGCCGTAGCAGCTTTTTCAAGAGCTGTCAGGTATTGCGGTCAGAGAGATGGCTTTCGACAGGCAGGATGCATTCTGTGACACAGTGCAGCACGGCTTCTTAGAGACAATACGCGGTTGGAATTTCGACCGTCCGGAAAAGCAACATTCGCAACTCGCCCAACCAGTTATGAAACACTGTTCGGATTTCACTAAGCATTGATGATCTTGTGGACAGAGCCATAGTTTCCGGTTACGATGCGGCATTCCCCGGGGAGCAGTACGATGTTGACACCAACATCGAGTCCCGCAGCTGGCAGTTGGCTAAGAGCGGAGCGCGAGCGATTGCGCTTATCCAGCCGGGATGTCGAACGTCTCAGCTACGAGCTTGCATTACAGCGAAACAACAAGCAGTACTATGTTTCCCACTCTTGGGTGACCGACATCGAGCGCGGAAAATTCAGGCCTAGCGTCTTAAAGCTACGCACCCTCAGCGTGATCTACCACGGCAACTATTACGAATATCTTGCTCTGTTCGATTTTCCCCTGAGCGACATGGGAAAGCCGACCGGGGGATTGTTGCTGCCCCATACACATTTGCTGGAGTCGGTCGATACCAACGAAAAGACCATCATCGCGCCGACCGAGCTACGCGAAAGCGTGAAACTGGAGAAAACCAATCTTGTGGCCAGAATGTTTGCCGACTGGGAAGGAATCCCGGTCCGCTTGCTCGAGCGGATGGATCTGCGAAAGTCTCTGTACGGATATATCGGGAGAGAAGACTACACCATGTTCCCGATCATTCGACCGGCTTCATTCGTTCAGATCGATAGCCGGCAAGCAAAAATAACAACCCCCTATTGGCATAGCGATCATGACCGCCCCATCTACTTTTTTGAACTCCGTGATCGCTACGTATGCAGTTGGTGTGAACTCGACGGCAACCGATTAATTCTCATTCCATCACCGCAGTCACGGCTTCCGGCTCGACACATCCGCTATCCAGGAGATGCAGATATTTTAGGTCGGGTTACAGGAGTGACGATGTGCATCGCAGAGATGGCTACCACTCCATCCAGGGAGTCGCAGATACGACGGAGCCCGTGACGGAAATAGCCAAGCGCCGATACCCTAGGAAAGACACACGCCTGCTTTTCACTCTCTGCGGGCTCCTCGAAATTGCTCAGGCCGACACCCACCAGGGAATGCACTATATCACGGTGGAAGGTTGGGACAGCGCCGGACAATTCTCCAGATCCTTGACGATAACTGTTCCGTGGTGCGTGCCACCAAGCGCATTGGACAAGAACCGAAGTTCAGTATGGCGGATTCGCCCTTACATCAAAGTATGAGCGTGTTCGTGGACTCGTTGCGCGAGGCCGGCGACACGAAATGGACCGCCGTCTCAGCGCAGCATTGCTCCGTGAGGTTAGAGCACTTTATCCCGTCCATCCCTGTGCACAACAAGAACCGTTAGACGCGGGTAGGACTTGACCCGCGGCGCAGTGGCTAGCGAACAGAAGCAATAGGAAAAACGCTAGTATGTCTCTCATGTTGGTTGTATTGAGCCTCATTGCTGCAACGAAGTGTGCACGCTTATCAGTAAGCTCAGCCCAATACGTCGCCAGTCCTCCATGATTCCTTAAGCTCTGTTCCGAAAGAAGCGAACTGCAACAAAGATCACAGCCACAATGATTAGGACTTCGATTATCTGTGCAACGGTCATTTTCGTAGCCCCTTTAAAAGCGGCCCAATTGTGTCACGGACAAGGGTGGCAGCCAACTGATAAAAATGAACAGGCCAAAAAAGGTACACCGATCACCCTATAAACCCGGTGATTGCTAAGAAGTGTGATTCCCTAAGACGTAAATTCCTTCCCCGGAAAATATGGTGAGGCCCAAGGCCCAAAAGGTTCGGTCATAACCTTCCTCGGGCCTTTGCTTTGATTACACACTAGTTGATGAAATCGGCCGTTTTCACCAGCAATCCATTCGATGAGTGTAATGATTCCATATAACAATGTTGACAATTTAGCGCCACCTACGGTCGTTGAGCACGTTTGCCTGCTGACGAGCTCGATACCGCAGGGAGGCAACTTTATCGAAATTCACAGTTTATCGCCACCGGACATAGGTGGAAAAACTCCAGGGCACTCAGATCGCTGGCACTTCTGCCAGTTACCGGCCTTTTGATTTAGGCATAATCGTGATGGCAAACAGTCTGTGTGGGTAAAATTCCGACATTAACGCCATGTTGGGTCAATAGGGCGAAACAATTCGCCTGAAGTGGGGTCCTGAATTTCAGCGGGCCATGTCTTATTTAATGCCGGCTCTTGAGATGCTTCCTATGATAGATCCTCGATCAACACTGGCTGCCACTAAATCATCCAGCTTCTTGAGTGGCCTTGAGGAAGGTGCCAAAGACAGTATTCTTGCCGCTGCCGAAATCCGGCGGATCTCCGCCAAGCAAAACATCACGACGGGCGGTCATTCCGCTACTGTTCTGTTCCTAGTTCAAGACGGTAGGGTACGGTACTACCACGTCACCAAAGGGGGCGACCTAGTTCTGCTAGCGTGGTTGGGGCCAGGAGACGTCATCGGATTGGGGGCGTTGTTGAAGGGGCCGATAAAATATATGGCAACCGCAGAGGCAACCTCCAACTGTGAACTATTGGTCTGGAAGCAACCCCTCATCCGAGAGTTGTTGATCGAGCATCCTCTGCTTGGGGAAAACGCTTTGCGCATCGCCCTTGGCTACTTGCGAAACTATGTCGACCGACATATTGCATTGGCTACCACCAGTGCCGAGAAGAGGCTGGCAGGGAGTCTACTGCGGCTGGGAGAACAATCTCGCGAGATTCATTCCAACGGAATCGAGATACAGGTTACCAACGATCAACTTGCCGCATTAGCCGATATTAGCCCGTTCACTGCCTGCCGCGTATTGAGCAATTGGGCGCGTGCCGGGACGGTTTCTAAGAAGCGAGGCCGTGTTTTTCTCCATGCTCCCGAAGCACTCATGATTGATTAGCAGAAACTCTGGCCCACACAAGATCGGGTGATGTCGCAATGATCGCCGGATATGTTGGCAACAGAGAAGCGCTTGACAAGGCCATGACACAGTCTGCTCTTGCCTACAGCCAGCAGAACGGCCACGACTATGCTGAGCTGCAGAAGCCGGCGCACAGCCGTCGGGTCAGAGACGCTAAGGTCTTTTGATAGGAGGGCAGCGTATGGCCACGGCTCCTGGTTACAGCACCAATGCGCTCCACTCCCCTGTAGCAGATGACTTCTCGATCACTCAGGGAGGTCCTTTTTATCGGCTCCAAGTTCGTTTTGGCTATGCCGGGGAGGAACGGCGGCGCGTGGTCCGCAGAGCCCTGTTAGCAGTCTTACTCACATGGCCTCCTCTGTTTATTCTGTCACTCCTACAAGGACAGGCATATGGAACACAAACCGGGATCCCATTCCTGCACGACGTTGCAGTCAACGTGCGCTTCCTCATCGCAGCTCCGATCTTGATCCTGGCCGAATCAGGAATTGATCGGAGATGGCGAAGTCTTGTCCTTCAATTTCTTAAGTCCGGATTGGTGCGCGAGAAGGAACTCCCTTCTTTTGAGGCGGTGATCGAACGGATCACGCACTTGCGAGATAGTATGCTGCCCGAAGGCTTCATGATAGTTGCCGCAGTCCTTCCGTCCCTCATCTATAAGACCGAATTATTGATGACAGGAGTCAGCAGTTGGCACACCACGGGCTCCGGAGCGGATGAAGTGAGCCTGGCGGGTTGGTGGTTTGACTTGGTGAGCGCTCCATTGTTCCGATTTCTTTTACTTAGGTGGGCATGGAGGATGTTTCTCTGGACTTCGTTCATGTGGCGTGTATCAAGGATCAATCTCTACCTGATTGCCACACATACCGACATGGCCGCCGGCCTCGGCTTTCTATCCGAGGGGCAGAAGGCGTTCAGCCCGATTGTTTTCGCTGGAGGGACCGTCGTCGCAGCCCAAATCGCAAACGCCATCGCGTATCAAGGGGCGACTCTCTCCTCGGCAAAACTCCCAATGATTGCCTATGGCGTGTTGGCAATAATTGCCCTTATCGTTCCGCTTCTGGTTGTTGCACCCGTCCTGCTCAAAATCAAAAGGAAGGCCCTCCTCGAATACGGAGCTCTGGTGACAATCCACGACCAGGCGTTCGATCAGAAGTGGATTCAGCAGCCGCGCGCGAACGAAGTGATCTTGGGCCATGCCGATCCGTCGTCGTTGGCCGATCTAGGCAACAGCTTTAGCGTTGTAAGGCAAATGGGACTCGTGCCGATCAATAAGCCAACGCTGGTCACTTTGGCAGTGGCAGCGGCAGTGCCCATGATTCCGATTGTTCTGTATGCCACGCCGGCCGACGAACTAGTTCGCGCAGTGCTGAAAATGTTGGGCTGACGCGTTGGTTTAAGTCCACCAGATTGTTAAAACACACATATCAGGCCACTTGTGACGCAGAGGCCCCCTGCAAATGTTTACTTCCCGGATCGCCGTTGTCTGCCAAGGTCTGTCCCTCCTGATTGGTTCAATGGTTGCATGGCACAGTTTCGAGCCATTTGGAGGATTGGATTGTGGTTGTAAACCGAGTTGGGGTAGCATTCTAGGGTAGTTTGGGATGCCCGTGCTCACTCCTTACGTCGGGTCCCCTGCGGCCGGCGTGCTCAGGTAATGTTATGGGCAGTAAACATGATTGCCAATCTCCGAGCAGCAAAGGTGAATCTTCGCCTATCCCCACCGTGGCTTGGATTTGCCTAGTAGTCGCCGCATGTTATCTAACCCCGAAGTTGGAAGGGGCGTTGATCCAGAATCCACAAATGATTTGGCCGCTCTGGCCCGGCTCCGCCGTTCTAGTTTCAATCCTGTTGCAGGTGCCGGGGAGAGTCTGGCCAATTCTGATTCCCGCGGCGTTCGCAACGTTTGCTGTGTACGATCTAAGCGTAGGCGTGCCACTCACTTCGATTGCCTGGTTCGTTCCAGCCAACACAGTTCAAGTTCTCGGCAGCGCACTGTGTCTCAGGTATTTCTTCGGCGGTGTACCCCGGCTGAATAGCCTGAAGGCCCTCGCGAAGTATTCGATCATTGCTGTGATCCTGGCACCGTGCGCTGCCGCATTTCTTTCCGCGTCTGGCATTGGGGCAGGAAATTACTGGGACAGTTGGAGAATTACTTTCCTTTCTGAGGCGCTGGCTTTCGCCACTCTGACACCGGCCATTCTCAGCTGGATCAGTGAGGGACCTGCATGGGTGAGACAACCACGCGCCCGCCACCTGGAAGCAGCGGCGCTCATCGTAGGATTGGTTCTTCTGAGCTATTTCACTTTCAATAGGTCTGAAAGCGCCTACTCGCCAGCATTGCTTTATTCACTGATTCCATTTCTGCTGTGGGCTGCGTTGCGGTTCGGGTGGATCGGCATTAGTACCTCGGTGATCCTGGTTTGTATTTTTACGATTCGGGGCGCGGTTCATAACCAGGGACCCTTCAGCGAATACCACGCACTCAAGGACATGTTGTCTCTACAGCTTTTCCTGACCTTGGCCGCGGTACCTTTCATGGCCCTCGCCGCGCTAGCGGAGGACCGCAAGATCGCTTCCAAAGAACTAGCCCTGTCGAGCGAGCGAGTTCGGGAAAGCGAAGAACGGTTGCGCATGGCAGCTGAGGCCGGAAATATGTATGCATACGAATGGGACGTTGTAAACGACGTGATTATGCAATCCCAGGAAAGCGCTAATGTTCTAGGTTTCAACGAGGAGGCGAAGCCTATCACTCGTCGGCAACTATTGGACAGAGTTCATCCGGACGACCGCGCGCTGTTTAATAGTTCAGTTGACCAAGTTGCCCCGGAAAACCCCACAACCCATATTACCTATCGCATGTTGCGTCTCGATGGTTCGGTGGTGTGGTTAGAGAACAGAGCACAAGCTTTCTTCGACGAGCAGGGAAAGCTTCAGCGAATGATAGGAATGGTTGCAGACATTACCGAGCGCAAGCGAACCGAAGAGGCACTTTTGGAAGTGAACCAAACTTTACGAGCGCAGACGGGCTTACTGCAGTCACGTGAGGAACTGCTAAAAATCTTCGTCAAGAGCGTACCAGTGGGAGTGGCGATGTTAGACCGCGAGATGCGCTATCTGCAAGTGAGCGACCGCTGGTGTGCAGATTACTCAGTCGATAGTTCGGAAGTGCTTGGACGGTCGCATTATGATCTTTTTACTGACATTCCCCCGCTCTGGAAAGAAATGCATTCCCGTGCTCTAGGTGGAGAAACACTGCGAGCCGACGAAGACCGCTGGGATCGTGAAGGTGGCCTTACTACGTGGGTTCGCTGGGAGATTCTTCCCTGGAGGACACCCAGCGGGATCGTAGGAGGGATTCTGATCTTCGCCGAAGACATTACCCATCGCAAAGAGATGGCAGAGGCGATCTCGGGTATGAGTCGAAAGCTGATCGAATCGCAGGAGCAAGAACGCGCGCGGATTGGTAGAGAGCTTCACGACGACATTAACCAGCGACTCGCAATGCTGGCGCTCGAACTCGGACAACTCGAAGAGAATCCTTCTGAGGTGCAGAAGCGTGTGCATGAACTGCGAAATCGGACGACAGAAATCTCGGACGACGTGCAAGCCTTGTCCCACGAGTTGCACGCCTCCAAACTGGAATATCTTGGTGCCCTTGGGGGCATCAAGAGCTGGTGCAAAGAATTCGGCGAGCGGCACGGAATTCAGATCGACTTCACGAGTCCTGAGGAGACGATCTCTCTGCCGCCGGAAATCGGGCTTTGCCTTTTTCGAGTCTTACAGGAGGCTCTGCACAATGTAGCCAAATACAGCGGAGTGAAACGGGCGGAGGTGCAACTGCGAGAAGACTCGGATGAGATTCATCTCCTCGTCAGTGATTTAGGAAGAGGATTCGACTTGGAAACGGCAATTCAAGGCCGAGGCCTCGGTCTCACGAGCATGAAGGAGCGAGTTCGGCTAGTAAGCGGTATCCTCGAGATTCAGTCCAAGCCGAGGGGCGGAACCACCGTCCATGTTCGTGTTCCAGTCAGGTCAGAGCCCACTTCCCAACGGGCGGTGGGGTAAGAGAATCGGCTAACGAGACAGCAGGAGATCGACACCCCCGTGTTCAAAGAGGACGTTATGTCGAAAGCTGATAGCCTTATTCCCCTGTTGGTCGAGTACGGGTCACCGATCCCGTAAACCGTTGTTTCGGGACCAACAAAACATTTCGTGCAGTGAACGGACGATTCCGTGTGGGATGCTTCCATAGTTTTTGGATTCAGCAACCTTTCGATGACTTCGGGGTTCCAATTAAAACGGAGGCTGCTTGGCACTCTCAATACGCATTCTGGTGGTAGATGATTTCGAACCGTGGCGACAGAAAATCCGTTCCATATTGCACGAACGTCCCGAGCTACTTATCGTCGCAGAAGTAGGGGACGGATTGGCCGCAGTGCAAGCAGCCGAGGAGCTCAAACCAGACTTAATCTTGCTAGACATCGGCCTTCCGAAGCTGAACGGAATTCAGGCCGCACTCCAAATCCAACAGGTTTCAGCAAAATCTAAAATCCTGTTTTTAAGCGAAAATCGATCTCGGGACATCGCAGAAGAAGCTTTGCGCACAGGTGCGCACGCCTACTTAACCAAATCGAGTGCCGGAAGCGAACTGTTCCCTGCGATAGAGCAGGTTTTGCAGGACAAGCAGTTTGTCACAGCCGATTTGGCTGGTCCCGATCTCATTGATCTGAAACACAAGCATATTACCGATGCTCGGGATCGTAAGAAGAGCGTCGCCCCACTCCCGCCCGTAAACGTCAGCATTCGTCACGAACTTGAATTCTACTCAGACGATGCAGGTTTGGTGGATGGATTTGCTCACCTGACCGAAGCCGCTTTAGAGGTTGGAAATGCGGTCGTTCTTGTCACGACTGAGCCACACCGGAAAGCTATTATTCAGAGGCTGAGGCGAGATGGTGTCGATGTCGATGCCGTCCTCAAACAGAGTAGGTGCATTCTGTTGGATACCGCCGAAACGCTGTCAAAAATCATGGTTGCCGGTCTTCCCGATCCTGTTCGTTGTGCGAGATTGGTGGATGATCTCATTACCAGAGCGGTCAAAAGCGCAAAGGGAGAACATCCGCGCGTTGCAATTTGCGGAGAATGTGCACCTACGCTGTTGGCAGAAGGCAATACGGAGGCGGCGATTCGGCTCGAACACCTTTGGGATGAGGTCACTAGAAGGTATGACGCAGATACTCTTTGTGGGTATCTCTGGAGTGCTATTCCGCGCCAGGAAAACAACATCATCTTTAAAAGAATCTGCGCCGAACACTCGGCCATTCATGGACGTGCACTCGGCTATTAGCCAAACTCGATTACTGCGTGGAACGGCGCTCAGCAAGCGTGCCCAACTCGGGTTCGTAAATAAATAATTCCGCTGAAACAGCAATCCGAGCAAACCCAAATCTCTGGCAATACCCACTCCAACGTGAAGGGGTTTTTTCGTACGCACGTGAAATACTTTGTCCGGTTATTGACCGGATTTGCCACCTTCAAATCGTAACTGCTGCAAGCACGCTTTTTACGCTCAGAACCGATCTGTTATGAGTGAAATAGCAATTTATCGATACCTATCCGACAGAGGCAAGTGACTGGGGTTATCCCGAATGTGCTTTTGCAAATGCTTCGATGAGAGTGCTGATGTCACTGGCGTCGTTGTAAGGGGCGAGCGAGATCCGAATGCGTCCGCTACGTCTACCGCACACAATATTGTGACTACGAAGTCTTTCCACAAATGCTTGTGCGTTTTCGCGAGCGTGGCCCAGTGAAATGATGTGTGGAGACCCGGCAGGATCGCCAACGCTACGAAACGGTTGCCAACCATACTTGCTGGCGTCGCTAACCAACATTGCTGCCAAACTCCGTGCATGTGCCTCAATTCGAGCTTCACCCAAGCACAACAACTGGTCAACTGCTACCACCAGACCAGCCATAGAGGCATACGACATTGTTGATTGCGTGTAGCGCCGCGCATCATTCGCTAGCGACACTGAAGTCGCATCAAAGTCAAAGGGGTCCGACGCACCCATCCAACCCGGTAAAGGGGGGATTTGCTCAAGCAAGAGTGGCGACATAACTGCCAGTGCAACGCCTCCATGACCACCTAGCCATTTGTAGCCGCTGGCAACAACGGCATCAGCATCCCAGGCCGCTGCGTCCACCCGCATTGCACCTGCCGCTTGCGTGGCGTCTACAATCAAATGTGCACCAACCTGGACGGTGCTTTGGTGCAGGCGAGAAATATCCACTACCGTGCCCGTAGCGTATTGCACACTGCTCACCGCAACCACAGAAGTACTCTCATCAATTGCCGTGACGAGTGTATCGGTCAAATCGCACCTAGGCTGGTCATCAACAAAGCGCACCGTATGGTCTTTTAGAGCAGCCAGACGAAGCCACGGCCGAGTTATTGCAGGGAAGTCTGATGAAACGGCCAGAATTGTGCTCTTTCGTCTTGGCTGAAGCAACATTGGAAGTTGCCCCAATATCTCACTTGCGCTCGCGACAATTGCGACTTGCGTAGAGTTGCAATGAAACAATCGCGATGCGCGTTCGCGGAGCGTTTCGCAGTATGCCACCTCATCCCTATCGTCCATGTAGAGGTTGCCATGCCTACCAACATTGTCTATGAATGCGTGCATTGCGGTTACTGATGGTTGACCGATCAATCCCAGGGATGCCTGATTCAAGTACACACTCTGACGGAGGCTGGGATAATCGGATCGATCAAACAGAGAGGAGATCATTATCGATGACGACCTGCTTGTCAGCGACT
>Ga0157374_10004317_pt1 | contig 11956 bp, 8 predicted proteins | sample M25metaG_FD_115308 | JGI IMG/M metagenome (GOLD analysis project Ga0157374, IMG submission 115308) | Miscanthus rhizosphere microbial communities from Kellogg Biological Station, Michigan, USA - M2-5 metaG | ecosystem: Host-associated > Plants > Roots > Rhizosphere > Soil | place: USA: Michigan...
ATAAATAAAATAATAATCGTTGAGGAAGAAGCCGATGAATCTCTTTACTGGCTGGAGTTAATGGAAGAATCAAATCTTGTTAGAGCGGAAGACTTGATTGCTCTAAAAAAAGAAGCAGATGAGCTGACAGCGATATTCACGGCGATCGGGAAAACGGCAAAAACGAATCAGCAAAATAACAAATCAAAAAAATCATAAACAGGGAAATCCGAAATCGAAATTCCGAAATCCGAAATCGAATATGGGACTCAGCACAAGACATTTATTGGGAATTAAGGACTTGAACCGGGAAGACATTGAACTAATATTTGAGACGGCCGATGGCTTTAAATCTGTTTTAAACCGTCCGATCAAAAAAGTTCCTTCGCTGCGCGATGTTACCATTGCCAATATTTTCTTTGAAAACTCTACACGTACACGTCTTTCATTCGAGCTGGCCGAAAAAAGATTATCGGCTGATGTGGTAAACTTTGCAGCTTCTTCATCCTCAGTAAGCAAAGGCGAAACGCTGATCGACACTGTAAACAACATCCTGGCGATGAAGGTGGATATGGTGGTAATGCGCCATCCCTACGCAGGTGCAGGTATCTTCCTTTCAAAACATGTTAACGCACAGATAGTAAATGCCGGTGACGGCGCGCACGAGCACCCGACTCAAGCTTTGCTGGATGCCTTTTCTATCCGCGAGAGATATGGCAATGTGGAAGGTAAAAAAGTAGCTATCGTTGGTGATATCCTTCACTCACGCGTAGCGCTATCCAACATCCTTTGTCTTAAACAATTAGGCGCCGAAGTAATGGTTTGCGGGCCCACTACCCTTATCCCCAAATACATCGGAGCATTAGGTGTAAAAGTTGAACATGACTTAATAAAAGCCTTAAACTGGTGCGATGTGGCCAACATGTTGCGTATACAGTTAGAGCGCCAGGACATCAAGTATTTTCCATCACTGCGCGAATACAGCATGCTGTACGGTTTGAATAAACAAATACTGGACTCACTGGACAAAGAGATTACCATTATGCATCCGGGACCAATTAACCGTGGTGTGGAGATCACCAGTGACGTGGCCGATAGTAAGCAATCTATTATTCTTGACCAGGTTGAAAATGGTGTAGCTGTCCGTATGGCCGTACTTTATTTACTGGCAGGACAGACGCAATAATATACCAGTATATCCTGTTCAATTGTTTTGCTATCTTGAATAATTGAAAAAATTGATGAAAACCTTCTTCAAGCAACTTATCCTTATGATACTGTGCTTGGCTTCCATTACTATATCCGCGCAAAGCATTCAGCAGCGCAAGAACGATTCAGTATTTACACTTGTCCACAAGTACTTTAATGAACGGCAGGCAGAATCGATTTATGAACTGTCGGGAGAGTTATTCAAAAAGCAATTAAGCCCCGAAACGTTCAAAAAAATAGCTGATCAACAGCTCTTTCCGCTTGGCCCGATCAGGCAATCTTCATTGATCAGCTTTCAAAATAATAAGCTGAGCACCTACAAACTGGAATTCGATTCAGGAGTTTTACAGCTGCTGATGACTCTGGACAAAGACGATAAACTGGAACTATTCCTGTTTAAACCATATAAAGAAGAGGCAACTGATAAACTCAAGCCCGTGCCAACATCAAACCTGATGCGAACGCTGACAGATAAAAAGGTGGACTCATCTGCAAGAAATTATGTCCAGAAAGCGAATACCGTTGGTTTAAGTATCGGCATTATTAAAAATGGTGTAGTTCATACGTACAATTATGGTGAAACTACTACGGGCAATGGACAAATGCCCGATGCTAATTCCATTTACGAGATTGGCTCCATCACCAAAACATTTACGGCTACTTTGCTGGCCTATTATGTTGATGAAGGCAAAATAAAATTGACAGAATCTATTACCAAATACCTGCCTGATTCTGTAGCTACCAATAAAGGATTGAATAAGATTACACTTGAGATGCTGAGCAACCATACATCCGGCCTGCCCCGATTACCTGACAACTTTGAATTTCACTCAAGTGATCCGTATAATCCTTATAAAGACTATACCAAACAGCATCTTTACCAATACCTGAAGACCTGCAAACTGAACAGCAAACCCGGTGAAACTTATGCTTATTCAAATCTTGGGGTTGGTTTGCTTGGGACAATTTTAGAACAAGTGAGCGGGAAATCATTCGAAGAAATGGTGAAGGAGATCATCTGCACACCATTGGACATGCAAAACACCTCACAACACCTTAGCTATAATCAAAAACAACATTTTGTTACTGTTTACAACGAGGATGGCAAAACTACATCTCCATGGACATTTAACACCCTTGCTCCTTGCGGTGCCTTAAGATCGACCATAAACGATCTGTTGCTGTATGTGAAGGCTAATATGACCAAAAGTGATACCAAGTTACCCAGGGCATTTGATCTCACCCACCAGGTAACCTTTAACAAGGATGCCAAACTTGGGTTAGCATGGCATACAATTGTTGCAAACGGAATTGAATATTATTTCCACGATGGTGGTACTTACGGCTGCAGCAGCTTCATGGCATTTAATATCGAAAAAGGATTGGCTGTAGTAATTTTATCTAATTCAGCTACCAGCACAAATGAGTTGGGCATCAATTTGATCAAAAAACTGCAATAAAAAAACGTCGCTATAAAATTATAACGACGTTCTCCTAATTTTTAATCACTAACCTCTATTTCTTCGTTAAATCTGCTGCCTTTTTGCCGGCATCTTTCCTCACTGGTGAACCGTTTCTGATTTCCTCAGATGCTTTCTGCACCAGTTCATCACCGGGGTTAATATCACCGTGTATCGCTACTTCATCACTGCTTTCAAGGCCTTTCCGTACATCAACCCATTCAGCATGATTATTAACAACCCTGATCACAAATACTCTTTCGGTAGATGTTACCACAGCAGTTTTCGGAACAATCAGAGCGTCGTCTCTTGAGGGTAGCGGAACATTTACGTCGGCGTACATATTAGGCAACAATTTGTTGTCTTTATTTAAAACATCTACTTCCAGGCGCTCAGAACGTAATTTCTGATCCAATGCCCCGGCAAGACGTTTCACCTGACCGGTAAATTTTTCACCCTGCAATGCTTTTACAGAAAACGATACTTGGGTTTTATCACTCAAACCGTTAGTGTAGTTTTCGGGCACGGATATTACCAAACGCAAGCGCTTATGATCTTCAATAACAAACAATGGCTGATTCCCGCTCCCTCCCGCAGGGCCAACATAGGTACCCAGGTTGATATTACGAACAGTGATCGTCCCATCAAATGGGGCGCGTATCTGTAAATAATCCAGGTTAGCCGTTATTACTTGATAAGCCGATTTAGCAGCTTCCACATTAGCAGAATCCGAACGCATTTTAGCCTGCGCCTGTTCAAGGTCATTTAAAGATACAGTTCCAGGGGTCTTACTAGTACTATATAGCCTGCCATAAGTCGCTTTGCTGGCAAATAGTATGGCTTTATTTTGCTGTATTCTTGATTTGGCTTCTTCCAACTGTGAGTTGATCTCAGGAGCTTCCAAAGTCGCCAGCAATTGTCCCTTATGTACTTGCGAGCCAATATCAACCAAAAGTGTCTTTACATAGCTGTTGATCTTAGCATAAAGGTCAACCTGTAAAAAAGGCTGCAGTTCGCCAGGGACGGTAATGCTTGAACTTAGTTTTCCTTTTGCAGCGGAAATTAACGCTACAGATGGTGTGTCCAGAGCATTCTCTGCTTCAACAGTCTGTTGCTGCTCTTCCTTTTCCTTTTTGTTTGGGCCGCAAGAGCTAAACAGGCCCGCACCTGCTACTAAGCAGGCAAGGATAATCAATGATTTATTTTTGAGGACTTTCATGGTGATGCAAAGGGACATAGAATTTACTTTCTTTATCTTCAGGGTCTAACGATACGGATTCAGTTGAGGTGTTGCCTTGTACCCAGGCAAAAACCAGCGGCAATACGATCAATGCAGCAAATGTTGAGGCTAGCAGTCCGCCAATTACAGCACGGCCAAGCGGAGAGGTTTGATCGCCACCCTCACCTAAACCAGATGCCATCGGGAGCATACCTACCACCATTGCCAAACTGGTCATCAAAATTGGCCTGATACGCAAAGCTACAGCTTCACGCGCCGATTTTAATGCGTTACCATTGTGTTTGCGCAACTCTTCAGCATTGGTTACTAACAACACCGCGTTGGAAATAGATACACCTACTGACATGATCATACCCATGTAGGATTGAAGGTTCAGTGTAGCACCGGTTATTTCAACCAGGAACAGTGCCCCGCCTATTACTGCAGGAACTGTACACAATACAACAAGCGACACTTTGAACGACTGGAAATTAGCAGCCAGCATCAGGAATATCACCAGGATAGCTACTATCAACCCCGACTGCAAACTATCAAGTGTCTCAGTCAACGTATGGGCCATACCACGGAGTTCGACTGTCAAACCACGGGGCGGTTTCTCTAAATCTGTCAACGCTTTACTCACGTCGGTTGTCGCAGTTCCCAAATCCATCTTATTGATATTCGCTGTTACCGAAAGCGTTGGCACAGCACCAATGTCATCATTTTCGCCGTTTGTCGTATCTGTTTTTATCTCAGCCACATCACCTAAAACAGGCCGCGACTGATTAGCTACTATCGGTAGTGCCCGGATATCGTTCAGGCTCGACATTTTGTACTCAGGCACCTCTACCTGCACCAGGTAGCTCAACCCTGCCTTCTCATCTATCCAGTTATTCTTTTCAGTAAAGCGGGATGATGAAGTAGAAGCTGTCAGCGTACGGGATATTTCGTTGATACTTACACCCAGTTCAGCCGCTCGCACCCGGTCTATATTGATATTGATAGACGGGTATTTATAAGACTGCGCTATCTGAACATCGCGCAGATAAGGAACCGTCTTTAACTGTTTTATTACTTTTAAAGCGTATTGCTGGTTTTGTTTTTTGTTCTTTCCGGTCAATGCTACTTCAATCGGTGTCGACGATCCCTGGCTCAGAATTTTATCCGTCAACTCGATTGGTTCAAACGAGATCTTCACGTCCGGTAACTCTTTTTTCATAGCAGCCCTGATACGTTCTTTTAAATCATCCAGGTTTACTTTGTAGTTCTCATTCAGGCTTACCTGCATCACGGCTTCCTGCGGACCAGCCATAAACAGGTAGATCGGGTTTGTTGAAAAAGACGAAGGGTGCGAACCCACCATACATGAAGTAATGGCAATATTATTCTTACCTACCAGTTTCTCCAGGATATGCAGCGTCTCGATTGTGGTGGCTTCCGTGCGCTCCATCCTGGTGCCATCGGGGCCACGTAAACGCATCTGGAATGCACCAGAGTTTACTTTGGGCAATACGTCACGGCCAATCCAATTGAATAACACGGCCGCAAAACCCAGTGATGTGATTACATAGAATATCACCACCAGTTTCCGGTTTGGCATCAGGAATGAATCTATTACCCCCATATACCATTCTCGGAAACGCTCAAAACGGCTTACTTTATCGTTGCCCTGATGCTCCAATGTCTGCTTAACGGCTTCCTCCTTTAACTTCCATTGATCTTGTTCATCTTGCCCGTCGTGTTTGGCAGCGTAGTTGCTGTCCTCGTGCTCGTTCTTCATCAACCAGTTAGCCATGATTGGCACAAATGTTTGAGCCAGGACATAGGAAGTGATCATTGAAAAGGCAATAGCCATTGAAAGCGGCAGGAACAATGCGCCCGGTATACCTTTCATAGTTATCGCCGGAGCAAACACAGCCAGAATACAGAACAAAATCAGCAATTTGGGGAAGGCGATTTCCTTACAGGCATCCCATATGGCAAGCGCCTTGGGTTTACCCATGTCAAAGTGCTGATGAATATTTTCAATAGTTACTGTCGATTCATCCACCAGGATACCAATGGCCAGCGAGAGACCGCTCAATGTCATGATGTTGATGGTTTGATGGAAAAGCGACAGGAAGAATATACCCGAAATCACGCAGGTAGGAATGGTCAGGATCACGATCAAAGCACCGCGCCTGTCACCCAAAAACAGCAATACCATTAAGCCAGTCAGGATCGCACCGATCGCACCTTCTTCAGCCAAACTCTTCACAGCGTTGATCACGTACACCGATTGGTCGAACACGAACGAGAGCTTTACATCTGGCGGAAGCAATGCCTGAAATCTGGGGATTGCTTTCTTAAGGTTCTGTACAACCTCCCAGGTGGAAGCATCAGCAGATTTGGTAATAGGCAGATAAACGGAGCGTTTGCCATTGATCAAAGTATAACCATTTGTGATATCTGCACCATCTTCTACTGTAGCCACATCCCGCATAAATACAGTTTGAACTCCATTTTTTATCAGCGGAATATCGCCAAACTCAGGTACCTTTTTAATTGTGGTATTTGACGGAGCCAAATAATTATAATCGCCTACGCGTACGTTACCAGCAGGCGTATTCTGGTTATTATCACGCAATGCCTGTACGATCTGGTCGGGTGTTAAATTGTGTGCACGCAATAACGCTGGGTCGATCTTAATAACAACTGTACGCTGGTTACCACCAAACGGTGCCGGAGCAACCAAGCCGGGGATGGAAGTAAAGGAAGACCGCACATACACCAATGCATAGTCGAGCAATTCGTTATTACTTCGGGTAGGGCTACTTAATACTAACTGCCCTACGGGAAGTGTCGAGGCATCAAACCGAAGTATGAACGGTGGCTGCGACCCCTGCGGGAAGGCAGACTGGGCCCTGTTGGTATAGGCCGTCACCTCCGCGGCGGCCTGGGCCATATTTGTGCCCTCGTAAAATGTAACTTTTATCAGGGTTAAGCCCTGTATATTTTTTGTTTCGATGCTTTTAACACCGGATACGAACAGCAGCAGGTTCACATATTGTTTGCCGAAATATGCCTCCATCTGGTCGGGAGTAAAGCCGCCATAAGGGTGAGACACATAGATAACCGGCAAATTAAGATCGGGGAAGATATCGATCTTGATAGTGCGGACCGCATTGATCCCGAAGAAGAATAGGCCTGCAACGATTACCAATATGGTGATCGGTTTTTGCAGCGCGCCTTTAATCATTCCCATTTATTTGTGTTTTGTTTTAGATTAAAAATTATTGATGAACAGTCCGAAATCACCTGTAGCTGCCGCCTTATATAATAATGCCTGCCATACGTTGTTATAAGCAATATCTTTGTCCACTTCGGCACGGTTTAATGTATAAAGTGCCTGGGTGAAGTCAACAATATTGGCAAGGCCGTTCTTATATAAAGTATACTTCTGTATATAAGCATCACTGGCCGCTTTCACTTCAACGGGTACTTCGTGATAGTTCTTCAAAGCATTGAATATCCTGATGTCTGCAAGTATTGTTTGATCGCGCAATCGCTGGCTAACCAGGTTGTACTCATCCTGATACTGCTCAGAGGTAAACTTCTGCGACTGAACATTATAATGCACCCTAAACGGATTAGTAATGTTCCACACAAACCCTATTCCGAACAAGTAGTTATAACGGGTAGGATCTACCCCGCTGCCATAGCTGCTGGTGTATGCAGATTGATCGGATCCATAGGTGGAGCTAAAGCCAGATCCCCTGCCCTGGTATACGCCAAAAAAACTAAGTGTGGGGTAACTAAACGTTTTGAGATATTTAGCCTGCTCATCACTTACGCCAATGCGGTCGCGGTAATATTTCAGGATTGGGTGGTTATCCAGGTTAACTGTCGCTTGCTGATCCACATTATTAGGTGCCTTGGTCACAAACACGCTATCCAATACAAAATTCTGCGGCGCAATACCTAAATAATTTGATAGCTGATTGCTTTGATCCTGCACAGTTTGCTCAGCATTGGTTAAAGCAATACGCGCGTTTGAAACTTCAGCATTTGCAAGGGCCGAATCCACTCCTGCGTTCAAACCATTTTTTACCCTGGCCACAACTACCTTTTGCAGATCGACACTACGGTTGAGGTTATCTTGTTGTGCCTTGGCTAATTGTTGTGCAGCTAATAGATTAAGATAAGCTGTGGCTACACGTACCTGGTGCTGAAATTGTTCCTGGGCAAGATCGTTTTCATTCAGCCCGACGATTGATTTCTGTACTTTAACTTTTTCACGTGCCCGTCCGAATGCGAAGAAGTCCCAGTTTACATTTGCTAGATACAGTGCACCGAACGCCGCGTTCCAGTTTTGATTAGGCAATGCGGGGCCGGATGAGGCTACACTTAAACCATGATAGCCAAACAAAGGACCATTTTGCCCGTTGATTGTTCCGTAATCCTGTTGTGCCGACAAGCTCACATCGGGCAGATATTCGGATTTTGTTTCTTTCAAAAAGGCTTTTGAAGCATTTAGTTGGCTGGCTTTAGCTTTGATAGATGCATAATTGCCAAGCGCCAATTGCTCCGCATCTTTCATAGTTAACACTTTTTCCTGACCGTGTACCTGAATGATGCTAAAAAAGCCCAGAAAAACACAGAGAAAATGCTTAAAAGGCTGGTTGACCATAGACGTGTAAATTTGACACGACAAAATTAGATATTAAGTCCTATATGAAAAAAATGAATTAATTTTGTTACAATCATTAAAAATACTAATAATGAACATAGCTCTGCATCATTTCCGGTTAGTTGATACGATTTCGAAGGAGGGAACACTAACCAAAGCGGCTAAAACACTGCATCTTACCCAATCTGCACTCAGTCATCAACTTAGGGAGTTGGAACGTGAATTGGACGTCCGGATATTCGACAGACAAGGGAAAAGGTTACATTTATCTGACCAGGGATACCGTTTCCTGCGGACTTCTGAAAAAATCCTGGCTGAAATTAAGGCTCTCGAAGAAGATATCACCAACTATAAAATGGGCCGCACTGGTAAACTTAGCATAAGCATGCAGTGCTATACTGCCTATCATTGGCTCCCTGGTATCATTAAATATTATAAAAAGCGCTGGCCGGATATCAATATACAAATATTGTCTGAAGCCACTCGCCGTCCATTAGAATATTTAATGAATGGCGACCTGGATATTGGTATCATCCGCACCCAAATGGTAAATACGCGCATACGTTACGAGCCTATTTTTGAGGATCAATTAATGGCCGTGGTTTCCAAAGATCACCCCCTTGCAGAAAAAGATGTAATTGAAATATGCGATTTTCAAGATCAGGAGCTCATTCTGCCTTTATATGATCCATCTTACCAGGATACGCCTATAATTGAATCGTTAATTGAAGCGCAGCATGTAAAGCCAAAAACACTGCACCGTATACATTACACCGATGCAACTATCGAGATGGTAAATGCAGGCTTAGGCATCACCGTAATGGCCGATTGGATCGTTGAACCTTACCTAAAAGACCGGAATATCGTAGTAAAACCATTGCACCATAGTATAGCCAAACGCGCCTGGTTTGCCGCAACATGCAAGCAAACACCCGCAATTCAAAATTTTCTGGAGTGTTTAAAAATGTATTTTTCAGGGGCTGACATGAATGCAGACGGACCAGCAGTGCAGCAATATACTGGTATTATGCAGGCGGCCTCGCCAGTTACCCGGTTTAACATAGTGCAGGACATTAAGAATTACCAGTATTGATGAGTTTGAGATGGCTTTGTACGATTGTCTTTCTATGCATTAGTATAGGGCTATATGGACAGGCTCCCAAAAGGCCCTTCCCGCAACATGTGATCTACACAAAAGGCAGCATTAAGCCAAATCACATTTCACAGGATCGGCTCGATAAGCTGACCCTGAACTTCTACAAGCAATGGAAGAAGCGTTATGTCAAATCCGGTTGCCATCCGGGCGAATATTTTGTTTGGTTTGAGCGAAAAGGTGATAAGCAATGTGTATCTGAGGGTCAGGGTTATGGTATGACCATCACCGTTTTAATGGCTGGAACCGATCATTCGGCAAAAAACGTTTACGACGGCCTTTACCAATATTACAAAAACCACCCGGCAAATCACCCCTTCCTGATGGCCTGGGCGCAAACACAAAACTGCCGCGATCTTGACAAAAGCACCGCCACCGATGGCGATATGGATATTGCTTATTCACTTTTACTTGCTGATAAACAATGGGGAAGCACAGGCAAAATAAACTACCTGCAGGAAGCACAGAAAATAATCTCATCCATTATGCACTATGAGGTTAATCCTCACACCTACTCTATTTTATTAAGTGACGCGATAGAGTATGATAGCAAAGATTATTATGATACACGTTCATCGGATTTTATGCCGTCAAATTTCAAAGCCTTTGAAAATGCAACTCACGATATGAGGTGGAAAAAGGCAATCGATAACAACTATAGGCTGTTCAATTATATGCAGGAGACTTACAGTCCAAATGCAGGATTGGTGCCTGACTTTATCCGACACATCAATAAGAAAGCTGTACCCGCCCAATCGAATTATTTAGAGTCGCCTTATGATGGCAATTATAACTATAATGCCTGCCGTGTTCCCTGGCGTATTGCCACGGATTACCTGCTAACCGGCGATAAACGCGCTAAAACATTCAATGACCGTATAAATAAATGGATACGCGAAACCACTCAAAACAAACCGGATAACCTCTCTGCGGGCTACACCCTTGCCGGCAATGATATAAAACATCGCTATTTTGAGGCTTTGAGTTTTATCGGTCCGTTTACAGTTTCTGCCATGACCGATAAAAAGAACCAGCAATGGTTAAATGACGAATGGGATTACCTGGTGAATTTTAAGCTGAAGGATTACGATTATTATGACAACAGCATCAAGCTATTGAATATGATCATCCTGTCAGGGAATTATTGGCAGTAAGACTGAAACGAAAACGGAAATAGCCTTATTAAATATATGTATATTTGATATATGACAAGGGAAGCGATTATAGAAAAGACATTAAAAACATTAAATGTTTTTGCCTGTTGAAAAAATCGAGGAGGTTGCGGATTTTGCAGATTTTGTATTGAAAAAGTAGGAAGAATATATCCTTCAAAACGGAATATATAAGATAGTTGAAGGAAGTCAAGCATTCAATTTTTTAAATGAAGAAGAAGTGCTGTATTCAAAAAAAATATTAAAGAAAATATTAATGCCCAAAGGTAATATTGTTCTTATACCATTTCCATTTACCGATTTATCGGCAACAAACTAAGGCCAGCGCTAATTTTAGCAGAAAATAACCTTGACGTTACAGTGAGTTTTATCACTACTCAACTCCAGTGGCAGGAACCAACCGATATTTCATTGCAACCTGACTCTAAAAACGGGATCAAAAAGACCTCACTCGTACGATTAAGTAAAATAGCAGCAATTGACCGCTCATGGATTGTAGGCATAATTGGCTCCATTAATCCAGCACAAGTAATCGAGCTCAAGCTTAAATTAAAGTTGATCTTTCAACTACCGTAAATTTTTCTCGCCGTCTCCAGCCCACTGGTAAGCGCTGCTTCTACCGTGCCCATCGCGGGACCATCATATAAATACTCTCCCGCAAAGTAAATGGTATGATCTATCGGTGTTTTTAATACTTTTCGGGCTCCTGCTGATTCCACTGTATCATAAGCATATGAGCCTAATGTAAAGGGATCGGTTGTCCAGTTAACTACATAAGAAGTGATCAAGTCTGTCCTTAATCTATCTATGCTGATGTTGAATATTCGCGATATAGACTGTAAACCCTCTTCCAATAACTCATCGTTGTTCATGCCCTTTTTCTTTTCGGCAAGAGGCCCCCCCAGCCAACCGGTCAGTAAAGTTGAATGCGATGGATGCTGAGTCCACCATGTAGGTATTGCTTCGTTTGAAAGTATAAAACCCATGTCGCTCAAATCGGCGTCGGTGATAGACTGATCTTCCCAAAATGCTGTTTTAAATTGCAGTAATATCTTCACCACCGATCCAAAACCAATCTGATTGATAGCTTCTTTG
>Ga0157374_10004318_pt1 | contig 11955 bp, 7 predicted proteins | sample M25metaG_FD_115308 | JGI IMG/M metagenome (GOLD analysis project Ga0157374, IMG submission 115308) | Miscanthus rhizosphere microbial communities from Kellogg Biological Station, Michigan, USA - M2-5 metaG | ecosystem: Host-associated > Plants > Roots > Rhizosphere > Soil | place: USA: Michigan...
AAGACAGGGGTGAATTGATTCCCGAAGAGAATCAGGAGGATCTAAAAAACAAGTTTGATTCCATTCATGAAACACTTAAAGAAGAGAGATTAGTATGGATTCTGTTGATAAAGTATCACAAAATCATGGATTCTGACCTTCAGTTTAAAAGTATAATGGAATCGTTAGGTTTCTTTAAAGACTTGAGACAAAGAATTAAATTGACTTCAGAAACAAATGAAGCAGTAAAACTCATTCAAGAAATAATCCCTAAGAAAGAGAATGTAGTGGTCAAGACAATCAAGAACCTTTCTTATAAGAAATGAATGCATGTAGTCTGATGGAATCAATGAATGGCTTTATTCATAATCAATTCAAAAATAAAATTAATAAAATAAATACAATTTGTCTGTATTATAGATAAAAAGACTCAATAGAATGTTTACTTTTAATAAAAAGTAGATTAAAATTAAGATTCAATTAAACCTCAATGTACTTCTATGAGAACCAAACTTATTATATAAAACTTAAATTCCTAAACAAAGAAATGAAATAGCAAAACCAATGGAAACAACAGAAAACAGTCCATAGAAATAACTCAAGTCAGGAGTCAAAATGTGTGGATGATCAAGAAGTATGGTTGAAGAGACATAGTCATCGATGTCTGCAAAGTCCTCATTCACATGTCCAGTCATAAGATAACTATAGGAGAATGCCAAGTATCTCGGGATTTCCATATCAAAAATAAATTCGAAAATATATGCCTGAAGAACGTGATTCAAACGTCTATTAATCATCTTCTTATATTTATGTTCAAGAAATGAATTGATGGCTGAAACCCTTAGAATGGGTTCTTCCGAAGGATCTCTTGTGATCATTAGTCTTAAGTCTTTCATTGGTTTTATTAGTGTGTATCCTGCGTTTTTGAAGATACTAATTCCTTTAGAATAACCAATGCCTACAGCTTTTGTTGAAATCAATTTGTCTCGTATTTTAAACAAATCAGACTGAGGTGTCATAACCTCTTCATTTTTCATCCAAATTCTTCCTTTCAAACTGTTTTTGTTTGCATTTTTGAAGGATAAATCTGCATCCCATGAGCCATCCATTAAAACACTCAGATTCATGTCAAGAATGTCTTGATAACTCATGGCAACATCAGGAGTCTTAACTGTGACGGCATCAGTCTTGATCATTGAAGAGTAAAAGTAGCCAACATAGAATCCAAAGGAAGTGAAACAGATCCAGAGAAGAAACATACTTAAGGTTTTTAGTCGAGGAAACGGATCAAAGACTTTGATTAGACTGCTAAACATCAGGAAACAAATGTCTAGGATTCTCTTGCTTTTTCTGGTCTTTTTTAGTTTCTTTTTATTAAGAGAAGGCATCCACTTGACATGAATGTGATTTGAATACAATTTAAATGACTGACTTAAAAATATCATGAGTCCAATAAAGCATGAGAGAAACGTTATAAGAAATAGAGTATTTTCAGAGAAACTTGACAGGGAGTCAAGAGCATCTCCATCCTTTTCATTGTTTTTCTTATGAAGTTTATAGACTGATGCTAATGAAATAATTTCTTGATCAAATACATTTCCCTGAGTAATGTTCTCTACTAAAACAGGAGTCTTATACATTGAAAAAGCAAAATGACACTCATTTCTTTGAAGAGCAATTTGAATTTGATCGACTGCAGGATTGAATCCATTAGACTTGTCTTGTATTTCGGTTAAATTATTGTTTTCCATAGGAATTCTAACGTGTGTTGTGTTAAAAATATGATTAAAATAAAATAGTCTTAACAATTTGTTTTCAATCCTTTTTATGTATCTTTCCTTTGGATGGTCAGCGGAGTATAAAATACTTGGTATTTCAGGTACACAAATTTTGAGGTTATATTTTTGTGACTCCATTCTCTTGATCTGTTTCAGGCAAGTATTCAATCTGTATTAACAAGATTCTGTTGAAGAAGTGATCAATATATTGTTATTAATCAGTTCCTGGCATTTTTATTGTGAAATATATTGATTTGCATACTTAATGTTTAATTCTACTTTAATTACAAAAAAGAGTCAGAAAAAAGTAAAAGAATAGAGATATAAAATAGAGAAACGTTACTTCGAAAGTAATAAAGTTCTAATGACTTTTTTGATTAAAACGAATATCTCATGACACATGTCTTGGATGTCGATTGATCTATATATCGATCCACGAAATTATATCATCAATAACTCTCACAAAATTTTAACGGTTTGAAGAAAAAGCATATCTTTTATAAATGTTGTTCAAATACTTGTCATGAATTATTGTTATAATAATCTCAAACAGATAATTCCTTTTTTTAAGGAGTCGTCTGAGATGTGTTATAGAAGTTTGAGAAAAATATTGATATTTTTTGGGGAAAAATTTTGAAAAATAATTTGACGTATTATATTGATTTAGGTATCAAATAAAAAAGCATATTCTTAATCAGGTTCGAAAAATAGTGCGAAAAGAATTATTTAAAGTGAGACATATCGTTGACCATCTAAGTTGCTCATTTTCGATTGATTTTGGAATCAAATTAAAATACATGTAATTTGATTCCAAAAAATATGAGGAATCTAATATTTTGGAAGTTGTTAACATTGTTTCCAGTTTGAGGGGGTAACACGACCGTCTGGTGTCCAGATGTGGCTGAAGATGCAGCAGATGGAGAGATGGGAAGGGAAGGGGCTTCAGAGGTGGAATAGATTGGAATTGTGTTTGAGAGGACGAAGAACCAAGACTAACGAAGACCCCTGTCAAGAGAAAGAAACTGCTGTCAAAGAGCAAGACTACATAACGATATAACATTTAACTTTTAATCCTTAAAAATGAATGAATGATTATGTCTGTCTAGTTTGATTTGATACATAAATGTGCCCCTGTATCTATGGAAACTATCTTAGTGCCATGTATGTATGGTCACTATCTCAGTGCCCATGTATCTCATTGCAGTTCCATCACATGTTCCCAGTCTTGAAGCAATTTAGCGACAATAATTTGATTTGATTTCTCACTGATAAATGGTTCTCAAACATAATATATAGGTATTAGTAGCTTGAAATTATCTCTCTTTTAAGCATTCAATGGTTCAAGGAAGACAAGACACTGGGAAAATGTCATGAAGGCACTCAGTTGTGCTACAAGTTGCTCCTCAAGGACTGAGCCTTCTTAAGGACGGCTTCGATGGCTGACCAGACAAAGGAAGGTTTCTGAGAGGCATCCACTTGAGATAGAATCCCCTTCTTGTTGTAGTAGTCAGACAGTGGACGGGTCTGTTCTTCATACGTCTTGAGCCTTCGTTGCAGGGTCTCTGCATTGTCATCCGACCGACGGATCAACGGTTCGCTTGTCACGTCGTCCGTCATGAGCTTCCTGGGAGGATTGAACTCTTCGTGATAAGTTCTTCCGGAGGAAGAATGGATCAGCCGACCAGTGATCCGTCTGACCAAGAGGTTGGGTTCGATCTTGAACTCAATGACAGCATCCAACTTTGTCTTGCGATTATCCAGCAACTGATCCAGCTTCTTAGCCTGTACAACAGTCCTAGGGAACCCGTCCAACAAGAATCCATTTGAACATTCTCGGGCATCCAAGTGTGATGCCAACATCTGGACAACGAGATCATCAGACACGAGTTGGCCGGCATCCATGACTGTCTTGGCCTGTTTTCCAAGGGGAGTTCCCTTCTTGACTTCATCCCTAAGCATGTCTCCCGTGGCCAACTGACAGACACCAAAGGCCTCCTTGACATGCTGTGCTTGAGTTCCCTTTCCTGCTCCAGGAGGACCCAAGAAGATGGCATTGATTCCGCCAGAAGTTCCTTGTCTTCTCGCATAGGCTTCGGACCCTCGAAACACTTGATCCTCTTCCTTTGGTTTGAGGGCAGTGGGGGCCATAACTTGTCCTGGATCGGAAAGTAAAAGGAGGTAGAAAAGTAGTCACCAAGAATGACCTTCAAGTCTGTCTGGTTGTCGTTGTCTTTACAGCTGAAGACGATTTACAGCTGAAGACGATGAGGTGGCAGTCAAATCTTTTTGCGCTAAAATTTCTTCAATTCTTTGCATGACTTTTAGTCCGTTTACTATGATTAGACACAAGGTTTTAAGCATTTTTCAGTTTCCTATTGGGATACTCATTGGGATCCTGTTCCACTGGAGCATAATCTCACGGATCAGGTTGAGAAAGGATGTCGACCAAGGCATCTTTTACTCGACTGTTGCCTTCTCTGGCCTTGGCTTTCTCTTCCTCAAGAGTTACCAATGTATTACTCTCATTTGTCTGCCCACTTTTCTGGCCAAGAATGGCAGGAGAATGATCATCACTTGGATATTCACTCTCATGATGGTTGGACCGTTTGATACCATTGGAAATAATGCTCATGGGATGGTGAACACGATCATTTGCCAGACTAAGATGAGACTGGACCAAGAGATTAAACGGGTTTCTCTCAAATACATGCCTATGAAAGAATTCCTAGAGAAACTGGTTAATAATCGGGATGAAATGGAAGACGACCTCATGCAACTCTCCATCCGAGCTAACAAGTATCGTGGCAGTTATCTGGCCGAGAAGGCAGCCAAGAAGTGGCAGAAAATGACCGAAGAAGAGAAGGACCAGGCATTGGCTCAAGGAAAGAAGGAAAATGACATTTCAGTCCTTGACAATGAAATTCTGGCTGAGGATGATGCGTTTTTAGCCGGTAGTTATCTTGACAACATTGGAGCCGATCAAGAGGAAGGGTCTCAGAACATTACCTGTGACCACGTCCTAGAACACGACTTTAAAATGTGCATGAATAACAGCGAGGAATGGAATAAAAGGAAGTGTGACCCTTTTCCTGACCGAGAAGATGCCCCCAAAGAATGTCTTAAATGGAATGTTACTTCATCTGAATGTAAGGGCCTTGGTCTCATACCCGACTTCACGTCTCGTATCTGTGGGTACGACTGGACTAACAAACCACTCGTTGCAGAAGGAGTGGACAGAGCAACTATTAGAAAGTACATGGATTCTCAGAGAAAATATAAGAACATGACCAGGACTTCGTTGGAAAATAGAGCGACTGCAAAGGTCGAGATTGACAATCCAGACTTGAAAATCAGTCCTGAGATCCAGAAGAAGTTAAAGAAGTTGATTATCAAGAGAAAAGAGATCGTTCAAGGATTGAGAGATCTATGGAGTACATTTGTCGCCATTTTACTCATCCTTGCCATTTGGAACTCATACAAGTATCACAAAAAGTATCTTACGGTCATGAAGAACGACAACATTTACATCACAGACTACTTCAAGAAGATTGACCAACGAAGGAGGAGGGCAGGCAAGATGACCCTGCTCCCCATCAAAGAAAGCGATTCGAGACCGGATCTCTTGGATCCTTTATCTGCAAAATTAAGTGCTAAAGAGAAGAGTTCCAGTGTAAAGTCATTTCTCTTGCTCTTTGTATTCATTGTCATCATCTCCTTCTTCATGTACTTTGATTACATTATCTCACAGATTTTATCTTCGATGTCGAAACATCTCAACATAACAAGACATCTGTATGGATACCACAACATTACTTGGGAAGTGACAGGTAATGGAACAGCTGCCGTGTATGTTAGGAAGATGTTTCGGAGACTTAATGTCCACATGTCATTAAATGATATCGTTCGGATTAGAGACTGTATACCAGAATCCTATTCAACGGAGACACACATTTACTATGAAACGGCAGGATATATTATCATGTGGATTCTCTTGAACATCTTCGAAGGATTCATTCTTAGGTCCCGGCGATTGATCTGTTCTTTTTACTACAGAACACGAGAGAAACATAGAATTCTCTGGCTCTACAACAGGCTACTTCGAATCAGGAAAAAGAATCTTAACTACAGGGTCAGAAAAGGATTGGTATCGAAAAAGAAGCAGCACAAGAATATGAAACTGGAAGGAAGGTTAGATGTTGAGCAACACATTGAAGTGGATGACGGAGATGCAAAATGTTTCCTGTGTCAAGAAGAACCGGTGAATCCTATTACCTGTGATAAATGTCGAATTCGATACTGCAAGCAGTGTTACGATGCCTTGAGTAGAGTGTGTCTCAGGTGCAGTTCTTGGAAAGTTATCAAAGCCAGACTGGAAGGGAGACACCAGGAACATCTTCTCAAAAACCGTCCAACTCCTTCGTCTCAACAGCTCCAGGCACCTTAATCAACTGCTTCTCAACCAATTGATTTGCTATTTAATTTAATACTGATTGAAAACGATTAATCAGTTGAGTAAACTTTTGCTGACGAAATATAATTATTATCCAATGATTTCTCATGACAACTAAACGATACTGGAGATCAAAACGTATGTCCTTTTATTTGTCATGATTCTCATGATTGTTTGTCTTGTAATGATAAGAAGGAAGCATTGTCTTTCCTTTCATTTCTCATCTTCCATTGAATGAAATGACATTCTTTCGTGTTTGTCGTCAACTCTCTTCTTTCAAAAGGAATTTCCATCACATCTGCCATGGAAAAGAAAGAGTTGTCAGCTATGCCTATGGACTTCCCCAGGATCCTCTTTCTTGTCAGACAATCGGTCAGGCCTTGAAAGAGGCAGTAAACGAATCGCCTGACCAACCCTTCCTCTCTTTTCCTTCCCAAGGAATTGAAGTCTCTTTTAAAAAGCTCTACCAGGATGCCATGTCTCTATCTTCGTCCCTAAGAGACTTGGGAGTTGTCAAGGGAGACAGGGTTGGTATCTGGTCTGTTTCGAGATATGAGTGGGTTGTGACTCAATTTGCGACTGCTTTGATGGGAGCAGTTCTTGTCAACGTCAACCCAGGATACAAAGAGGCTGAGTTGGGTTACTGTCTTGATCTGGTCGGGTGTGAGACACTCGTCTTCTGTCAGTCCTTCCGGTCAACAAATTACTCTTCGATCCTGGACAAGTATTCTCCTGGAATCTTGGACTCAGTCAAGGATGGACGAATCGACCCCTCCTTCTCTTCAAACAAAAACTTGAGAAACCTTATCGCTTTGAACTCTCAAGAGGAAGAGACAGCACCCAAGAATATTCCAAGATTCAATTCCTTACTTAAGTCAGAGTACAAAGAGTATGATGATTCCTCACTTAACTTTGATGATGCGATAAACATACAGTTTACTTCTGGGACAACTGGTCACCCCAAGGCAGCCACCCTCTCCCACCACAACATCATCAATAATGCCTTCTTTTCAGGAAAAGTTTTCTTTGGAGGTCTCGATGCGAAACCAAACATTTGTGTCCCTAACCCTTTGTATCATTGCTTTGGTTGTGTCAACGGAGTAATCTCTGGTTTATTATTCAAAGGACGAGTAGTTATTCCTGCTCCAGTTGCCACCCCATCCAAGACACTTGATGCCATTGACAAATACGGCTGTAACATTGTCTATGGTACTCCAACCATGTACATTGATCTTCTTCAAGAGAAGGCTCAGTCAGATAAGAAATACTCTGGAGTTTCTTTGAAAAATGCTATCATGTCAGGTGCTCCTTGTCCTCCAGAAACCATCTCCAAAGTCAAGAGCGAACTCTTTCCTTCCTGTAAAAATGTACTGATTCCTTATGGAAGTACAGAGTGCTCTCCTGTCATTACGATGGTCCCTCATGATGCCCCTCCAGAGTATAGACACTCAACGGTCGGGCCGCCCATTGAACATGTAGAGGTAAAGATTGCAGACCCAGACACAGGCAAAGTCCTTCCTGTTGGGGTTCGAGGAGAAGTCATGTCAAGAGGGTTTATCACTTTCCTCGGGTACTTCAATCAACCGGACAAGACGAGAGAAGTGATTGATGACAGACGATGGTACAAGACTGGAGACCTGGGGGTCATGAATGAGGCAGGTTATGTGTCCATCACTGGAAGGATCAAGGACATGATCATTAGAGGAGGAGAGAACATTTATCCCCGAGAAATTGAAGATTTGCTCCTAACATGTCCGATCTTGGCCGACGTCAATGTCGTAGGTGTCCCAGACGACAGGATGGGAGAAGAGATGGCAGCCTTTGTGATCGTAAAACAAGGAGTTAAAGAGGACGATGACACTAAACAAATACTCAAACAGTATTGCAAAGACAACATGGCTTACTTTAAAGTACCCAAGTACTTCTTTTTCCTCAAAGACTTTCCCAGGACAGTGACCATGAAGGTTCAGAAGCACAAACTGAAAGACATGGCAGGGAAATTACTAAACAATTGAACTATTTTTATAATAAAAATATTTAGTTTACTTTTGGGTTGAAATTTCTTTGCTGACGAGTTGTCGACATGCATTGAACACACATTCGTCATCCCAACCACAAGAGAATGACATTGATTATAATTATATGGATATCATCATCATCATCCTCATTTTATCATTTAATTCACACTACAAGAGCGCGTAACTAACTCTTCAGTCACGATCTCACGAGACAATGGGTTACAAGTCATTTTTTAGTTGACTGCAATCAACTCGAAGTACAATTTTTCCTTCTAAACTAAACTGTAAAGTGATTCTTGGGAGAGTTATCTCTTTGTCTCATAATTTTATACTCTCACTCGTCTTCTTAGGACGAGTGAGAGTACAACACAAGCGAAACCGTAAGCAATTATTCAAATGTCAAGGAGGAGAGTCAGATGGCCATCATGAATGAATCATTTTTCATGGCAACTGTATTCAAGCACTTGAACAAGAATTGAAAATAACAGTAACAATGAGGGTGCCGTTTTAGAGGAAGATTCACTTGATTCTTGTGGTCTAAAACATACCAATTTCCTTTGATTCTCTCCCATCCTTTGTCTCATGAATGCATTACTCCTCTTCAAACAACAAAAGCACTTTCCTTGTTATTAACCTGATGTCACTCCTTCACTGTCAGGTCCTTACTTTCTCTTCATTTGTTCCTCCTGCTAATTGTTCTCCAGGTGTGTGACTCACATGACTTGTTCTTTTCATTATTCATGTTAAAAGTGTTGTCAAACCATTAGTTGTTCTACTAAAAGAAGCATCATTCTTGTCATGATTCGTCACACTTTTTAGAGAAAAGAATTAGAACTGCGATCGCACATCCATTTTATCCATTTGATACCAGGATATACAAGATATATGTAGTTTTTACCTAACTTTGTTAACCTAACTAACTCTTATTAGGTTCGAATAAAAAATAACCAAACATTTAGGTTGACAAATATTTGTAAACTTCTCGATGACATTCAGGTAAAGAAGTAAAAAGCGACTCCTGTTTCGATAAAACTTTTTATTAACAAGAGAACCGTGAAAATAAAAACCCGGTAGAAATTGGTTCAATCTCTTCTTATCATGATAATGTCTCTGTCCCAAGTCATGGTTTTGGAGGTGACGTCTTGACACACACTCTGCCTACGATACTAATGATGGAGTTTTGCTTCGACGACCATGATCATGTAGTCTGCTCGAAATGATGATGAGGCAAAAGTCAAGGGATGATGACTGTGATGATCACCTTCAAACCATAAGAGCACATCAGTAGTAGCACATCTGATGGTGCTTCTTCTTCAACCTCTCTCTGTCATGTCAAGAAATGTATGCTGTTGTTGGCAGTTTTATTTCCTAATCCATTGAATCAACTTCAAGTCTTTTGTCAGATACATTTCTGTAAAAGAATTTTATTGTTTTTCCTGACAAAATGATGATGACCAACAAGAAAGCAATGCTTCCCTTTTTGTTTCTGTTACTTTTCCTCGTGGTAGTCATGCCAGATCAAGTTCACCCAAACAAGGCTGTCTATTCTCCAATAAAACCAAAGGAGACCCAACAAATGTCACCCCAACAGACTAAAGACTGGGACTTTGTATACCGACTGCTAAACAAAGTAGGCAACAGCAACCTTGGAAGTGGTATTCGACGTTCAATGCAAAATGTGTCCGGATTGGAAGTTCTCGGATCCCTTTGGTATGGACTATCGATGGCAGCAGGACTCGCTCTGGGAGTATCCATGGCTGATTCGAACATTATCTCTGCCCTTTCAAAGCGAGTGGATCACAAGGTGATGAACAGAAAGAACCAACTGGACAGGACTGTCAATCGTTTTCTTTCAAGTCTTCCTTTGAATAGAAACGATAAGGAACCAACCCCTGTTCTTCAAAAGTATGTGGCCCCGGCCAAGGATGGCAAGGATCATTACCATCACGTGGTCCACTATCATGTCCCTTATCCACTCTCAGTAGGAGCCTTAGAAACTGCGAGACAAAACTTCCCTCACATCTCGTGGTATAGCAGTCACTCTCCAGGAAGTGATAAGAGTTCAGTCCTGTCAGGTTATCTGGGTCCGATGTATAAACCAGAGATTTCTAATCCTCCTCCACAACCTCAACAAATCCAAGTCTCTCAACCAACTCAAACAGAGACTTTATTCGTTCCGTCAGGTCAAGTGATGTCTCTTCCATCGATGATGGATTTAGCCCACACTTTTACTGATGATACCCCTTCAAACACAGGAAGTAATCTTCGCAGGAACGACTTAAACGTTTACACGGGATATTTCAAGGGTCTTGATACCAATGCAATCAAGACACCCGTCAAGTTAGATCACCAGAATAACAATCTACGAAATAAAAATGAGAAAATACCTTCAACACCCTCTCCTTTGAATCACATCCAGGATGATCACCAACAAAACTTTGACCAGGTCTTCCATCATCTGTACTCAAACAATAACGACAACGACAAGAGTAACAGCAACAACGACCTGTTGATGCCAGATCTTACGCAACAACTTTCTCCCCGTCTTTCTTTAGGAGACAAGACTAATGAGTCTGAAGGGATAAAGTAAAGTAAAGAAATGTTAATAATGAGTGCAAAATGAAGTAGAAGGACAAGAATGACCATCATCTGTGGGAATGAATACAGTGTCATCTTTTAATCATGAAATTCATGTCATTTACAACAAAAGCAGTTTTTCTTCTCTTGTCTCGTTAATGAATGCTCAGTTTTTTGTTTCGTTACAGGTGTTCAAGATTCGTGCTGATGATGTGTCTCTTGTTATCTTGTGTTTTGTCTCTTTGATCACTGTCTCAAGACTTGAGGTCTGGATTCACTTGACCAATAAACGAGGAATAAAAGAGGCAAATGAGGCAGATGAGGTCAGTCAGTTGGACTTTCTCTCTTTTTGTCTGAATTAGATTCTTTCCATAAAAATTCAAAGAAAGAAAGAAGGAGTGAAAGTTGAGTCAAAACCAGACTCAAAACGAATTGCATTCAGTCAGTCAGTCTGTCAAAATATCTTGTGTTGTTTCCTTCTGATGAAGATGATGCTCACGATAATGGTTTTTTCGTGGTTTCTTTGCATCAGGAACTCAATTGAATGAATTTCTCGGAATAAAAGAGAATCAGGTTTATCTTCTTCATGCTGTGCATCATCATCACTTTCCATGTCCACTTTCTCTCTCTTTTGTTGTCTTCACTCCGTGTCATGAATCACATCAGGTTTATGTCTTGGTTTTTTACTCTTCTTCCTCAAAAACGGTAATGGAGACTTCGCCAAATTATTCTCCGAAACCAATTTATCATGTAAATGAACAGCACAATTCCTTTCCCGAAGGGAATCTCAGTCAATCATTGAGTTGGACTTGGAAATCATTTATCTTAAGAACATTTTGATACTAATTTCTGGCCCAAACATTACTCTGATCACTGTTGGTCATGTTATGTCGAAAGTAAGTGCTCTAGACATTCTAATGACCTGCTCCATGTCTTTATCATTATAACTTTTCACGACTCAATGAATACAAACTGCTCATAAGAAGGGTAAGATAATGAGGGAGAGAACAATCCGACAAAAAGCAAGTATTTTACTGATGACACTACTAATTGACTGGACGTCAACCATCTTTACTGATTCATACCTGTATTTATGATTATTATCATGATTAAGATCGTGATCGCATACTAACATCTATCTTCACCTGCTTAA